>ENA-UOOA01002093-UOOA01002093.1-human-gut-metagenome-genome-assembly--contig:-P61old-NODE-2093-length-29552-cov-13.089568_pt1 | contig 29552 bp, 29 predicted proteins | sample MGYA00242467_ERZ724014 | MGnify/ENA metagenome assembly ERZ724014 | reverse complement strand
TATAAGAAAAACAAATCAAATTTTTATCTCAATTAATGAGTTGAGAGATGGAATATGGATAGGGATAGTAACTTTCTTTTTTGTATTAATAAGAGATTACATATATAAATATGCACATACAGATGCAGCAACAACAGAGAGAAGGAAAATAAATTATATATTAAAGAAATATTGTTATTATAAAAAGAAATATAATCATATAATAAATGAAGATAATAAAGATATTGAGACTATGGTTTATGGAATTATGATATACGAAAACTATAATAGGCCTGCTTTTTATAGATTTTTTGAATACATTAAATGTATAATTGCAGGACAAGCGACTCTGGGTGTAATGCAAGTAAAGAGCAATAAGATAATTTCTAACGAGGAAAGTGTTGAGAAAGGATATAATTATATAAAGAAGCTGTATAAGAAAATAGTAAACGAATCAAAAGATAATGAATTTGAAGAAAATGAGCAAGTGAAAAAAATAATTTCAAAATATAACGCAGGACAAAAATATACAGATGAAATCCTATATATAATGGAAGTTATAAAAAATGAAATAATATATAATTAATTACAGGGGGCGTCAAAATGTCGCCTCTATATTTTTTGCAATCCTGCTAAAAGCCACGCTTTTAGGCGTAAATGGGAGTTCAGGGCGATTCCCTGTTCCTGCAAACTTTAAAAAAGTTTGAAAAAATAAAAAATTTTAAAAAACTGCAACATTTGATAAAATTTTTGGCTTCATATATATAGAAATGTGAGGTGATGAAATTTGAGAAATATGAAAAAGTTTTACTGTATTTCTATATTGTAATTTAAAATAAAAAGAGATAACAATTCTCTTTTTAGCATAACATTTATTAATAATGTTATGAAGGAGTTAGGTTGTTTGAAAAATAATTACAATTTTTACGTTGTTAAACTTCACTTTGAAAATCCTCAATGCGCAATAGCACACCTGCGGTTTTCTTGTTTGTTTGCCTAGTAAAAATTTAATTCTTTTCCAAACGTGTAGATTTAACTTCGGGAAGGTAAAATAAATTATGAAACTTACAATAGCAGAAATACAAGGCACGAAGTATGTTCAAATTTATTTGACAGAAGATGAACTCCAGAAAAAAGAAACAAAAGATTTAGCCCAAAAGTATAAACAAGAAAAATATAGCGTGGCTATTTTCGTAACTGGAAAAGAGAATTATCCCGAGATTCTTGAAAAAATAATTACGAAACAAGTGGAATTAAATAGAAATGTATGCTAACATGAAAACAAGCAATATCAAGCGAGATTTGGAGGAAAAAATGACAGTTGTACGGATATTGTAGATTGTCTAGAGATGAAGACAAAGAAAACTATGCAAGTATTGAAGAACAGAAAAGAATTATTCAAGACTATGCAATTTCTCGTAATTGGACTATCTCAGACTTCTACATAGATGACAATGTTTCGGGATATACCTTTAACAGACCTGCATTTTCAAAAATGATTGAAAAAGTAAAAGGAGGAAAAATTGATGTAGTCATAGCAAAAGATTTATCAAGAATTGGAAGACATAACGGACGAGTATTAGTTTTAATAGATGAGTTTAAGAATATTCAAAAGAATTTAATATTAGTTTCTGAAATGGGTGGAACTTATGATGTTTTAAATGATAAAGATGATACTATTGGAATAACAACATGGTTTAATGAAAGATATGTTAAAGATTGTTCAAGAAAAACTAGAGATCACATGTATTCTAAACAAAAAACAGGAAGATTAATTATGGGAAATTATTATGGATATATAAAAGATCCAGAGGATATAACAAAGCTATATGTTGATGAAGAACTACGACCTGTTATAGAATTGATATATAAGCTATATACCGAAGAAGGAATTGGAAGAAAGAAAATTTGCGATATTCTAAATAGTAAATATAATTATCCAACTCCATCAGTTTACTATCAAATGAAACACCTAGAAAGAGGCAGAATATATAAACATCCTGTTCAAAAATTATGGTCCACATATATGATAAGAAATATTTTAGAAAATGATGTATATTGTGGCACGCTTAGAACTCATAAGAAAAAAACTGTATCCATAAGAGGTAAAGCAATAAAACTTCCAGAGGAAGAACATTTTGTATTTGAAAATCATCATGAAGCAATTATATCTAAAGAGACATTTAATTTAGCTCAAGAAATAAGAAAAAGAAAAGTAAATACCAAAAGCACATCAAGTACGAGAAAAAGAAATTATTACTTTTCAGGACTTTGCAGATGTGGCGATTGTGGTTTTGGAGTAAGTGGCATAACTATAACTAGAAAACAATCTCAAAAAGGTTATGAATGTTCACAATATAGAACTTATGGTAAAGCTAGATGTAAATGCCATGAAATTAAAGAATCAGACATAATTATACATTTTAAGGAATTTTTAAAATTCACTAAAAATAAATACATAGATGAAATAAATAAAATACAGCTTCAAACAAAAACTAATGCTAAAACAAATAATAAAGAAAAAATCAAATTTGAAATCGAAAACTTAAATGCTGAATACAAAGTTTTGATTAGTCAAAAAATTAAAGATTTAACTAACACTAAAAATGAGTATCAACGAGAAATGATTGAAAATACATATAAAGAATTGGAAAAAGATAAAACTAATCGTATAGAACAATTACAAAAATTATTAGAACAACAGCAAGAAGATTTAGACACAGAAAAAATAAAAAGATTAAAAACGGCAATAAAATATTTTGATGATATTCTAAAATCTAACGAGCCCAATAGATATATTTTAGAGTGTTTAATTGATAAAATATGGATTTATCACGATAAAAGTGTGAAATTCGAGCTAAAACCAGACATTAAAAAGTTAATATAAATAGTATTTTTCAAAATAATGAGTAATATCTAAAAGTCGTTTGTAAAAAGTGACTAAATATATGAAAAGTCATTTGAAAAATGTGCACACTTTCTATAAAAGTCGTTTGATTTTTGTGAAATATAGTGCTATAATATAATTAGATTATACATTAGGAGAGTGAGTATATGTATAGAGAAAGAATGGAAACGTTAAAAGAATGGAAGGTATCTAAAAATAGAAAACCTTTAATAATTAGAGGTGCAAGACAAGTTGGAAAAACTTGGCTCATGAAAGAATTTGGAAAATTATATTATGAAAAATGTGCTTACATAAATTTTGATAATAATTCAAGAATGGATATATTATTTAATGAAGAGTTTGACTTGAATAGAATAATACAAGGATTAAAGATTGAATCAGGAATAAATATTGAGCCTGAAAATACTCTAATAATCTTTGATGAAATTCAAGAAACTCCAAATGCATTAAAAGCACTAAAATATTTTTATGAAAATGCAAATGAATACCATATTGTCGCAGCTGGTTCTCTTTTGGGAGTGGCTATGCATCAAGGGACTTCATTCCCAGTTGGTAAAGTAAATTTTATGGACTTAATGCCTTTAAGCTTTTTTGAGTTTTTAGATGCATTGGGGCAAGACCATTTATTAAATTTATTAAAAAACATTGAATTTGATATGATTAGTGTATTTAATAATAAATATAAAGATTATTTAAAACTTTATTATTATATTGGTGGAATGCCAGAAGTGGTTAATTCGTATATAGAAGAAAAAAATTTAGCAGAAGTTCGTAATATACAAAAAACACTATTAAAAGATTATGAACAAGATTTTTCTAAACATGCACCAAACAATGTTGTTCCAAGAATTAGGCAACTATGGAATAATATTCCTACACAACTTGCAAAAGAAAATAAAAAATTCATATATGGTTTAGTAAAAGAAGGTGCTAGAGCAAGAGAATATGAAATTGCATTATCATGGCTTATAGATTGTGGACTTGTTTATCAAGTTAACAGGGTAAATAACTGCAAAGTTCCATTATCTGCATATCAAGATTTCAATGCATTTAAGTTATATTTATTGGATGTGGGATTATTAGGAGCAATGGCAGATTTAGATTCTAAAACAATTTTAGAAGGCAATGATATTTTTGAAGAATTTAAAGGAAGTTTAACAGAGCAATATGTTTTATGCCAATTAAAAGAATGTACAGAATTAAATGTGTTTTATTGGTCATCAGAAAAAGGAATTGCAGAAATTGATTTTATAGTACAAATTGGTAAAAACAATGTACCAATAGAAGTAAAATCAAATGAAAATTTACAAGCCAAAAGCTTAAAATCATTTGTAGAAAAATATAATACAAAAATTAATGTTAGAACCTCAATGGCTAATTTTAGAGTAGAAGAATGGCTAACTAATATACCATTATATAGTATAGGAAATATAGAAAAAATAATTAAATAATTATCCCCAAATTGAAGGCTTTTACCCCAGTTTGCACAACCGAGATTATTGCTTTTTCAAAGGCAAATCCATATTTTGAACAATTAAATGCATGTTTGTTAGGATTAAGCGTAGATAGTAATGCATCACATTTGGCTTGGATATATGATATTTACTGCAAAACAGGAATTAGAGTGCCATTCCCAATTATAGCAGATAGAAATGGTGCGATTGCTAGAAAATATGGTATGATTTCTAATGATGTAAGCACAACAGAAACTGTCAGAAATGTATTTTTAATAGATGAAAAGGGAATGGTAAGACTAATACTTGTTTATCCAATGAATGTTGGTAGATGTATACCAGAGATTTTAAGAGCTTTAAATGCTTTGCAAGTAGCTGATAGCAATAAAGCATCAACACCAGCAAATTGGGTTCCATGCCAACCAGTAATATTGACGCCACCTCAAACTTTTATGGCACTACAAGAAAAGCAAAAAGAAATTGAAAAAAATCAAAATGGAATGAATTGGTATTTGAGTTTTAAAAATCCAAAAGATTGCAAAATTACAGGAGACACGGAATGCAATAGAATAGAGAAAGACGGCAAAAAAACAAAATAAATTTTTAGATAAAATTTTAAAAAATAGCCATAATAATATTGTAAATAGTGAATCTATAATTCGCTAAAATATTAAAGGAGGCTATTTTTTATGGAAAAAAATCAAAAAATTAATTGTACAGTAGAAAGCTGTAAATACAACAACAAGAAGTGTCAAGAATGTGAATTAGGACAAATAATTGTAACACCAATAATTGGTTGTGATACAAAACAACCAGATGAATCAATGTGTAGTAGTTACAAATATGAAAAGAATAAATAAAAGCACTTGTCTTATTGGTATAAATAGTATATAATGTATGCATGTTCAATGATTTGGGATGAATCGTGAATAAATTTTATTTTCGAAGGGAGAAAAACTTATGGGTTCAAAGGAACGGTTCTATGCCGATATTATGGCATTACAACCCGAAGTGACAGGCTCTTGCAATCTTGTGATTGTAAATTATCCGAATGGAGAAAAAACAAGGTTTATTGTTGACTGTGGACTGTTTCAGGAAAGTGACTATTCACAGTACAACGCGAGTTTCCCATTCAATGCGGAAAACATTGAATTCTGTGTGGTAACACACAACCATGTAGACCACACTGGAAGACTTCCATTACTTGTTAAGAAAGGATTTACAGGCGAAATTTATACAAGCAAGGCTACCGCTATCTTGTTACCATTAGCATTAGCAGACTCGTATAAAGTACTAAAGGATGTTGCAAAGCGTAATAACGCCAAGCAATTGTATTCGGAGTCGGATGTTGCAGAAACATTAAGACATGTATCAGCAACAGAGTATACCAAAAGCGTGGATATCAATCCAAACATCAAGCTCACAATGTTTAAGAATGGACATCTTATAGGTGCCGCTCTTATACTCATTCAAGTCCGGTATAAAGGATATCCAAACATTAACCTTTTGTTTACAGGAGATTACAACAATAAAAATATTTTCTCCAATATTCCAAAATTGCGTAAGGCAGTGAAAACTTTACCGTTGACAATAATTCAAGAGTCCACATATGGTACAACAAATTCTGATGAAGTAACAGAATGCTTCGAAGAAAATGTTCTTAACTGTATCAAGAGTGGAGGCACAGTTGTCAACATGGCATTTTCGCTTGGACGGTTCCAAGAAATCCTATACAAACTTAAGACCATGCAAGATGAAGGAAAATTAAGTACTGATATCCCGATTTTTGCAGATGGAACTTTGGGTTTGAGGTATACGGCTTTATTCTCAAAAGAAGAATTGGAAATAAAACCGGAAGCCGTGGATTTTCTTCCTCAAAATCTTTGCTTTGTTAACAAAGAAAATAGAGCTCAGGTTTTGGAATCTGACGAGTGTAAAATCATAGTAACCACTTCGGGCATGGGGTCGTATGGACCTGCACCTCAGTATATAATCAAGTATATCAAACAGGAAAAGTGTTTGATTCAGTTTACTGGATTTACTACTGAAGGAACCTTGGGAGCAAGACTCAAATCGGCAGAAAATGGAGACATTGTGTCGATAGGAGGGATGCTTTGCACAAAAAGAGCAAGGGTGGAGTACACCACCGAATTTTCTGCACATGCAAAAGCAGATGAAATGATTGAGTTCCTGCAACAATTTGAGGATATTAAACTTATCCTTGTAAACCATGGAGAAACTTCTGTAAAAGAGGAGTTTGCGAAAAGAATTCTTCAAGAGGTAAATTCGAAGAATGTAGGAATTTTGAACAGAGAATATCTGTTCAGAGTTGGTCCATATGGCTTTATAAAAGCCATGTCCACTAAATTTGAAATTTGAGTAATCCTGAGTAATCCTTATGTTGTCCAAGCTCTACTCTTCATATTTGGAGAGTAGAGCTTACTTTTTTTATTTTAATATTGAATATTAAATTTAAGTGATATATAATTAATGAAGTTTAAATTAAGGAGGAAGGATTATGTCATTAGTAACAACAAAAGACATGTTTGAAAAATCAATGAAAGAACATTTTGCTATTGGTGCATTTAATGTTAATAATATGGAAATCATACAAGGAATTGTAGATGCAGCTGCAGAGGAAAATTCTCCAGTTATTTTACAGGCATCTTCAAGTGCAATTAAGTATGCAAGAATAGGCTTCTTAAGAAAAATGATAGAAGCTGCATTAGAAGAAAATGATATTCCAATAGCTTTACATTTAGATCATGGACCAGATTTTGAAACATGCAAAATGTGTATAGACCATGGATTTTCATCAGTTATGATTGATGGATCAAAATATGACTTTGAAGAAAATGTAGCTTTAACAAAAAAAGTTGTAGAATATGCTCATAATAGAGGAGTAGTTGTTGAGGCAGAACTTGGAAAATTAGCAGGAATTGAAGATGAAGTAAATGTTGCTGCTTCAGATGCAATGTTCACAGATCCAGACCAAGCAAAAGAATTTGTAGAAAGAACAGGATGTGATTCATTAGCTATTGCAATAGGAACAAGTCATGGAGCATATAAATTTAAAGGTGAAGCAAAATTAAGATTTGACATATTAGAGAAAGTAAAAGAAAAATTACCTAATACTCCAATAGTATTACATGGTGCATCAACTGTTATTCCTGAATTAGTAGATTTATGTAATAAATATGGAGCAAATATACCTGGAGCAAAAGGCGTACCAGATGAAATGTTACATGAAGCTAGCTTAAGAGGAGTATCAAAAATAAATGTTGATACAGATTTACGTTTAGCAATGACAGGTGCTATAAGAAAAGCACTAATTGAAAACCCAGAAGTATTTGATCCGAGAAAATACATGCAACCAGCTAGAGAACTAATAAAAGAAACAGTTCAACATAAAATAAGAGATGTATTTGGATCAAGCAATAAAGCATAAAACAAAAAAGCGATATAACAAAATATTATATCGCTTTTAAATTATTCATATATACCAATTGTTCTCATGTAGTTTATATATCCATTATCAATATTAGTCCATGTTTCAATATTATTATGTAATACTTCAGAATTTAATTTAGCATTTGAATATGACTCATAACTTTTTACAATGTCATTTTTAAAAGTTTCAGGACATCTTCCAATAATTCTTCCAATATCATTATATTTATTTCCAAAACCACCAAAGCCAAAATCAATTATAGCAGAAACATGATGATTTTCATCTAATAGTATATTACTAGAATTTAAGTCACCGTGAACAAGGCAATTATCATCAGAAGAAAGGGTAGAAGGGTACCAAAATTTCATATCATTTTGAGCAACATGAACATTTAGTAATTCATCTAAAAAATCTGTTAAGTTTAATCCAATATTATGTATGGTAAATATCTTAGATTTATCATAATTTAAATGGTGAAGTTGATACATGAACTTAGCAATTTCATCAGAAATATTTTTTATTTCATCAGCACTTAAGTCATTCATAACTTCAGCAAGTGGAATGCCAGGTATTTTTTTATGAACACTAAATGGTCTATCATTATCATAAAAAATATCTAGTTTTACAGTATTAAAGTCTGTTTTACCATAAATATATTTGGCAAATTCATAATCTTTAACAATTGTTCTAGACCAAAACTCATCTCTAGGAAATCTAAAGAAAAAGTTACCTTCAGATGTTGTAACCTCATAAACTATATTAGTCCAACCAGTTGGAATTTGTTTTAAACTAATTATTTCTTTATCATTTAATGTGTTTTTGATAATTTTTTCAAAATTATCATCTAAAGTAAAGTATGTATTATTCATATAACCTCCAAATTATTTACTAATTAAATTTCTTATTAAGTTTAATAGTTGTTCTTCTGATTTTTTGTCATAATTATTATATAATATATAATCAAATTTACTTTGAAAAACCTTATCATTCATAAATCTGTTATATTGTTCATCAATTTCATTGATTCTTTCAATTTCTTTTTCTTTAGAAAGGTTTCTTTCTTTAGCTTTTGTTTTAGGAACACTAAGATCTTGAGGTAAAATGTATATTGTTTTTATATCTGGTTTTATTTTTTTCCAATCATCAATCATTGTATAATGCATTTCAAAAACCATATTATCATCAGAAAATATTTCATCTTTTAAATAAGCATATCTTCCACCAAATACATTAAAATCATAAACAATTTTATTTTGTTTTTTTAATTCATCTAATTCTGAATCGGTAATAAAAATTCCATCAACGCCATTTTTTTCACCTATTCTAATAGGTCTTGTCCTTATAGTATTTACTTTATGAAAATTTAACTCTTCAACCAATCTTTCCTTAAAATAAGATTTTCCAATACCAGTAACACCTGAAAGAGCTAATAACATTATTTATCAATCCTTTTTATTATAATATTTTTCCGTATTGCTTACGAATACGAAGTTCTGCATCTTTTTTTGCTATATCCTCACGTTTGTCATATAATTTTTTACCTTTTCCAATTCCTAGTTCAACTTTTACAAAGTTGCCAGAAAAATAAAGGCTAATAGGAACAAGTGAATAGCCTTTTTGTTTTATAAGACCAACTAATTTAAAAATTTCACGTTTATTTAATAACAGTTTTCTGTCTCTTAAAGGGTCTTTATTAAAAATATTTCCTTGTTCATAAGGACTTATATGCATACTATACAAATATACTTCGCCGTTTTTTATACCTGCATAGCTATCTTTTAAATTAACCTTACCATTACGAATAGATTTTATTTCAGTACCATAAAGTACTATTCCTGCTTCTAATGTATCTATTATGTCATAATTATGTCTGGCAGTAGGGTTCGTAGCGATAATTTTTTTAGACATGTATGTAACGCTCCTTAAAATTCATAATATAAATATTATAACATGTGTGTCAAGAAAAGGGAAGACATACATGTTATAAATTTACTACTTATTCATTATCATCATGATGATATGTTGTTGTGTTTTTGTTTTGATTTGCATAGAAAAGAACTAATGCTACTATAATAATTGCAACTACAGCGATAATTAACCAACTCCAAACAGCATTAGAAGTATTTCCAAATAATCCAGAGCTTGTTGTATCTGTAGCTGTTCTGGTTGCATTATAATTTGTATTTCTATTATTAGTATTCATCATATTATTAGTATCATTTTTTATATCATTACCTACGTCTTTAGCACCATTATCAATAGAATTTAATCCATCTTTTATGCCATTAGCAATACCTTTACCTGCATCTTCAACTACATTTTCGGTTCCACCAACGGCATTTCTAATATTATTTACGGCATTATTCATATTTTTATTAGCTGCAAATGTATAAGGAACCATAAAAAATGAAAAAATAACTAATAAAGTAGCAATTGCAAAAAATCTTTTTTTCATAAAGGTAAATAACCTCCTTTTCTCAAAACTAAGCTCAAAAATGCTCAATATTAGTATTTATAATTTTATATAAAATATTCTGATAAATAGTGGAAAGAAAATAAAAAAACGACTTTAAAAAGTCGCTTATATTTATCCATTTAATCTTATTAAAATTGCTATAGCAAGTAATATTATAATAACACCAACTGCTATGAATATTATATTTATAATACTTGATATTCCTAAACTAGTTTCTTGTGCAGAAGAAATCCCAGTAGGTTGTAAAACTTCTGATTCAGAATTGTTATTATTTAAAGTATTATCAATAACATTATTATTTTCTTGATTTGTTGTATCAGTATTATTAGGAACTTCAGAATTATTAGAGTTGTCTATATTGTCAGTAGGACTATCAGTTCCAGGTAAATCTAAGTTTATATCAGTAGCGCAAACAAAAGTAGTAAGAGATACAAAAGCAACTAACAAAATTAAAAATATTTTAAGAATTATTTTATTCATAATAAACCTCCTGAGAACAATTTAATTACTAATTTTTTTATACTATATAATCATACACAAATTAATAAAAAAAGTCTAGCAATTTTATGAAAAAAATAAAAAATATAAAAACAAATATAAAAAAATAAAAGTCTATTGAATAAAATGAATACTTAATATAAAATAGGAATAAATACTAAAGAGGAGGTATCTAAAATGGAAAATATAAAATTAGACTTGAACCATAGTAATATAAAACAAGAAGAAATAATGATATATGCAAGTAAAGTAACAAAAATACATGAAGAATTACATGAAAAATCAAAGGATGAAAATGAATTTTTAGGATGGTTAGATTTACCATCAGACTATGATAAAAAAGAAGTAGAAAAAATAAAAAAATGTGCAAAAAAAATTCAAAAAGATTCTGAGGTACTAGTTGTAATAGGAATAGGAGGATCATATTTAGGAGCAAGAGCAGTAATTGAATCTCTTACAAATACATTCTATAATTCTTTACCAAAAGAGCAAAGAAAAACTCCTCAAATATTATATGCAGGAAACAACTTAAATCCTAATTACTTAAATGATTTAATAGAATTAATAGGAAACAGGGACTTGTCAATAAATGTAATATCAAAATCAGGTACTACGACTGAACCAGCAGTTGCTTTTAGAATTTTTAGAGAATTATTAGAAAATAAATATGGACTTGATGAAGCAAGAAAAAGAATATATGTTACAACAGATAAGAAAAGAGGAGCTTTAAAACAAATTGCTGATGAAGAAGGATATACAACATTTGTTATTCCTGACAATATTGGTGGAAGATATTCAGTATTAACAGCAGTGGGATTATTACCAATTGCAACAGCTGGAATAAACATAGATAAATTATTAGAGGGTGCGAAAATTGCACAAGGAAAATATTTAGACAAGAATCTAAAATATAATGACTGCTATAAATATGCGGTTGTTAGAAATATTTTATATAAAAATGAAAAAAATATCGAAATATTAGTAAGCTATGAGCCTAAACTACACTATATTATAGAATGGTGGAAACAATTATATGGAGAGAGCGAAGGAAAAGACTTAAAAGGTATATATCCTACTGGAGCTGAATTTACAACTGATTTACACTCTTTAGGCCAATACATACAAGAAGGAAGAAGAAATTTATTTGAGACAGTAATTGATATTAAAGAAGCAGATTCAGATGTATTTATAAACCAAGATGAAGATAATTTAGATGAGTTAAATTACTTAGTAGGTAAAGGCTTAGACTATGTTAATAAAAAAGCTATGGAAGGAACAATTGAAGCACATGTGGATGGTGGAGTTCCTAATATAATATTAACAGTAGATAAATTAAATGAATGTACAATAGGACATTTAATATATTTCTTTGAACTTGCATGTGCAATGTCTGGAAGATTGCTAGAAGTAAATCCATTTAATCAACCTGGGGTAGAAAAATATAAGAAAAACATGTTTAGATTATTAGGAAAACCTGGTTACGTTGAAGAGAAAAAGGTTAAAGAAGAGAAAGCTGAAAAGCCAAAAAGAGGCAGAAGAAAGAAAGAACAAAAAATATAAAAAATTAATAAAAATTTGTTGACATAGAATAATAAAGTGTGCTACAATATTCTATGTCAACAAAACATAAGCGGATGTGGCGGAACTGGCAGACGCGCTGGTCTTAGGAACCAGTACCAACGGTGTGGAGGTTCGAGTCCTCTCATCCGCACCAATGACGTATCTGTTCGAACTAATAAACAGATAAATACAAAAATCAATCAGAAATGGTTGATTTTTTTGTTTGCGAAAAAATCATCCTAAAAGAAAGGATAGTGTCTGTAATGAAGATAATTAAAGAAGAAATACAATTTGAGGAAGGTTTAAAGCAAAGACTTGAATTTATATGTGAATTTTCTAAAGTTTCTCCTACTTTTATAAAAGGTAGTATTAGAAAAATTGAAAAGACTAATCTCTCATATATTGAACCACATAAAGTAATTATTAAAAGTATTACTTTTTTAGGTTTCAATTATTCAAATGATGTGTATATTTCAAACTTATTAAAAAATAAGTAATCTATTCAATGAAGAAAAAGTATTAGAAAAAGATAATTGGCGAGATTCCACTATTGTCACTATTCTTGAAAATGAAATATATAAAGGTGATTTCGTTCACGGAAAAAGAACAAAGAATCCTACTTATTATGAAGATGTAGTTGAACCAATTATTTCAAAAGAAATGTGGGCTGATTGTCAAGTGCAAAAAAAGAAAAATTCTAGAGCATTTAAAAGAACATTAACTTATTTGTATTTACAAAAACTAAAATGTCCTAAATGTAATCGCATTTTAGGTGGTAAGGCTACTACAAAGAAAAATGTAAAATCATATTTCTACTACTATTGTAATGATTGTAAAATAGAGTTTAAAGAAAAACTAATAAATGATTATTTTAATCAATTTATATTTGAATTAGTTGAATATGATGAAGTTGTTAATCAATTCTTCTTACCTATGATAAAGCAAAAATTTGATGAGCCAAAAGAACAATTAGAAAAAGAAATAAATAATCAAAGAAACAAACTTGAAAGAATAAAAAAAGCATATATAAATGGAGTATTTGAATTAAAAGAATATAATGAGGAAAAGAAAATAGTTGAGAAAGCTATCACAGAATTAGAAGCTAAACTAGATACTACTGATAGTGTAGAAGAACTACGATTTACACCAAAAGATATTTTACTAAAAAGAGATATTGATTTTATCAATAAAATAAAACTAGATAAAGAATATCAAGCAAGAACTAGAACATGGAAGGATTATACTCGTGAAGAACAAGCAGATTTAATAATGAGATATGTTGAAGATATAGAACTTGATATTATAGGTACAGTAATAGCTGTAAAGCAAATTAATTTCAGAGAATCTATTTGCAAACCTTGTCAGGAACTATTTGATAAAGGGTATATTGATACTAATAAACCAGCTATATTTGGTAATGTGCTTGGTAATGTTCGATTTAGTAATTATCTATCTTAAGAAGAATTTGGCGAAATAATATTGAGATTACAACAATACTATGATGTTCATTTTACAGAGGCAACATACTATGTGCAAAATCAAATGTTTTACTTTAACTTTGTAGAAGATAATAGTGTAATTGTTAGAGTATTTCCTTTAGAGGACTATTATAAATTAGATCCAGATAATAAAATGGAAACTTATAAATTTGGAATAATCTATATTAACGAAGAAGATAAATTTCAAATGCAAGAAATTGACGCTGCTTTTGATTATATACCAGATGAAACTAACACTAGTGTGATTTATTCAAAAGATACCACTCCTATTTCAGTAGGTGTTAAGCCAGTAAGGTTCTGCGAAGATTATCTTGATAAAACAAATTAACAGAGTAACAGGGCTCCCCAAAAGTAGTGCTTTTGGGGAAAGAGGAAAAGCAATAAAACAAACTAAAAGGTCAGATGATAATATGACCTTAGGTGAAGTGAAATTTGCTTTGACGAGGTTATAGTTAATTTGAATAAAATTTGTCTATGTAAGATAAATTTTATTGCCTCGCAGAGCCACCAAGTTTTGATAGAATGTCAAAACTCATAGGGGGTTAGGACTTATGGCAAAGCCAAAGTCCATAGCTACGAGGAAATTTCAAAGGAGGGATTTTATGGAGCAAGAATTAGCTTATTCTTTTCACTTAGGTAGTGATAAAAACAAAAGTAAATTAGCAAAAAAAGTAGCAAAAGATAATTTATTTGGTACTACTTCTCTATCTAATAATGCAATTCAAAATGCAAAAGACTTATCAGATGTTAATAAACACAATTTAAGAGATTATGATAATCAAAGAGAACTAATTAGAACAGTATATGGGACTAATGATATTGTAAATGATGTAAAACAAGTATATTTAGATGAGTTTGAGCAAGCTAGAATTGAATATAATGCCAAACAAAATCGTGATGACAGAAAAATTAAAAATTATTTTAAAAAAGTATGTGAGTCTCAAAATGATATAGCTTGTGAAATTATAATAGAACTTGGAGATATGGATTTTTGGAATAATAAAGATAATGAATACAGGCTAAAAATGGTTGATGTATATAATGAACAAGTAAAAGCTTTAATAAAAATTGTACCAACTTTTAAAGTAGCAAATGCCACAATACATTTTGATGAAACTTCTCCCCATATGCATATTGTAGGTGTTCCAATAATAGAAAATTGTACTAGGGGAATGAAAAAGCAAGTTGGAAAAACTAAGCTATTTACAAAAACATCTTTAACAGAAATACAAGATAAAATGAGAAATGCTTGTATTAAGTCATATAACAAGTTTTATGAAGTTAATACTAAGTTAAAAGAAAAGCAAAAAGGCAGAAACCAAGACATTAATGTTAATGAAATGGGTAATTACAGAGAAATAAAGAAACAGCTAAAACAGAAAGAACAAAAACTTGAAAAAGCAAATAATCAAACGAAAATACTTGATAATTCTAGTAATGAAATAAAAGAAATTTTAAATAACCTAAAATCTACTAAACTTAACAAAAATAATATGGCTATTTCAAACGAGGATGTTCAAAAAATCAAAAATTATACAGAAGATGTAAAAGATATAACCCAGACAGTAAGAAATGTAAATGACTTAAATATGGCAATTAAAGATTTTGAACACTCTAGCTTTGAAATAGAAAAAGAAAATTGCTCACTAAAATATGAAATAGAGCTAAAAGATAATGAAATTGACAATTTAAAAAAGGAACTATCTACTAAAGAAAAGATTATAGGCAAGTTACAAACCGAAAAAGAAAAACTAAAACAAGAATTACAGAAATTCAAAAGCTTTTGGCATAGTATTATGAGCCATTTTCACAAAAGAATTTGCTATGACAAAGATAATAACTATAAAATTGTTAGTGATGACTTATATAAAAATGGTATATTTGACGACAATGATAATGAAATCGCTAATAATATTTATAGAAAGGTAATAATACCAGATGAAAGCAAAGCGAATAAGAACAAAAGGAGAGATATTAACTAATAAATTGAAAATATTGACAATACAATAAAATTATGTTAATATAGTAATCGATGATAATAGTTAAAGCAACAAAAGACAAGTGGATATGTCCCCTTGTCTTTTATTGTAAAAAATAATATTATGGAGAAAAAAATGAAAATTGATGTAAGTATAGGTGAAAATTTTTTTGCTCCTAAGTGCATAGACAGAAGTGAAAAATTCGATACTAGAAATTCACATGCAATGGCATATAGCAAGTGTAATTTTTATTGTGCATTTTGTAAATATGCGGTGAAGACAGAGCATAAAGCTAATTATATGGAAATTGAAGATTTTAGATTAAGAGTATTAGAATTAATAAAAAAAGGAAATATGTTTAAATTTACTGGTGGAGAACCTTGTCTAAATATTTATTTAGAAGAGGAATTACAGATTGTTAAACAAAATAATGGAATTGTGTTTTTAGATACAAATGGTTCGTTACCAGCTATTGTAGAAAAATTATTAAAAAAAAATTTAGTTGATGTTTTAGGAGTTTCTTTAAAGGGATTAACAAAAGAAGAAGCTATCGCTACGGCAGGAATAAAAAATTCAAATTTATGTTGGGATAATGTATTAAAAACCATTGCTTTATCATCTAAATATAAAAATGTAAGAACAATTGTTACTTTTGTGGCGTATAATAATTTTAATTATGGAGATATGCAAAAATTTGCTGATATCTTAGATAAATTAGGAGATAGAATTTATTTAAAAATAAACAATTTATGTGGTGAAAAACGAAGAGATAAAAGTTTAAAACCATTAAGTAAAGAAAACTTACAAAAAATAATTAAACAATTTTTGAATAAAAATAAAAAATGGAAAGGTAGAATAATTTTAATTAACGATTCAAGAGCTATTACAGAATATAATGCAATAGAGTTTTATTAAAATATATAAGTAAAATGTGTTATGGTAAAATATGATTATTTGATGTTAAAACCAGAAAGTCAAAAAAAATTTCCAGAGATATATGATAAAATACAAAGAAGTAAATTAGGAAGTATAAAATTATATGGAGTAATTGATTGGACGAACTTAAGCAAGGAACTTTATGAAAATCAGCTAAAAACGAATAGTGAGTTTGAAACAAGTTTTGCGTCTTTAGCATATATGATAAACTATTTATTTGGGAATGAAGCAATCGTAGTTTTAATAAATATCCGCCCGTAAAACGGGCGGTATTTCTTTAACCCTATAAGGGTTTATTACTGGCTGCCCTCATTTGGGGGCTTTTTTATCTGCCAATTGCCTTTGTCACCCTTACTTACCCGTAAACGGGTCTTTATATTCTTTTAAACTCCTTTTGTCTAATACTTTATCTTCAATTTCCTGCTCTTGAATATATTTCTTTATTGTATTTTTATTCAAACCTACTGTGCTAACGTAATACCCTTGAGCCCAAAAGTGTCTATTTCCATAATTATATTTTAGATTTGCATGTTCTTCGAATATCATTAAACTACTCTTTCCCTTTAAATACCCCATAAAAGATGATATACTTATCTTGGGTGGAATTTTCACTAGCATATGTATGTGGTCTGGACAAGCATTTGCTTCTACAATCTCCACCCCTTTATATTCGCATAATCTTCTTATATATTTTCCTATATCACTTCGCAGTTTGGAATATATTGCTTTCCTCCTATATTTAGGTATAAATACTATGTGATATTGACAATTCCATTTTGTATGAGACAAACTGCTCTCATCATCATTTTTTATAATTTTCATTTTAAAACCTCCTTTTGATATTTTAGGCAATTGACTGATTATACCTATTATATATCAAAAGGAGGTTTTTTACTGAACGCCATTGCTTTTTAAATCCTCACGTGCATAGCACGTGGTTTTCTTGTGCGACGTCAATCGTCGCACATAATAAAAAACATTTATGACAATGAAAATTTTGAAAAAGATATTCTAAAGTTTAAAAAAGAAATTAGAGAGAAATATAGTGAAAGTGATAAATTATATTTGTTAATAAATCTAGCAAAAGTAAAAGAAATAAACACTGATAAAACAAAAACTAGTGAAATTATTTTAAAGGATAAGTCACGGTAATCTTAGAAAAAATTCTAGAATAAGTGGAGAAGGAATATTTAAATTTCATACATTAAGTTATATACATTCGCCAGATGACAATGAAGAAAAAATTTTAAGAGAGTTAAATATATTGCAAAAATTAAGGATCTTATCTAAAAATAATGAAATATCAAAAGAAGAATTAGATATGATAAAAAAATATAAAACTTATGAGATTCTCACACATAGAGAAATTGAAAAAGAAAGGTAATTATAATGAATCAAATATATAAATATGGAAATGTTGATACAAGGAAAAAAATAAATTTAAAGACCTTAAAAAATCCAATATCTGTATATATGAAAATAACTAGTAAATGTATGTTAAGCTGTAAATTTTGTTCTCAATCAGAAAATAATAGTTATGTAGACATGGATTTTGAACTTGCAAAAAAAATATTGAAAGAATTAAAATTAATAGGTGTATGTAATATATATTATACTGGTGGCGAACCATTATTATATAAATACTTAGAAGAATTGCTAGAGTATGGATATGAATTAGGATTTAATCAGATACTAATTACAAATGGTGTATTATTAGAACAAGAAAATATAAGAAAAGTATTAAAGTATATTAATTCATTAGGTGTATCTATACATGGAAACGAAAAAACACATAATAAACTTTCTCAAAAGGATTGCTACAAACAAATTATTAATGGGTTAAAATATGTAGAAGAAGATTTTAAAAACATATCAATAAATATAAATTGTACTACTGTTCCAGAAAACACAGAATATAATAATATAAAGTTTTTAGCAACATTGTGTGAAAAATACAATTGGAAACTAACAGTTGCACGACTAAATTATATCGGAAATGGAAAAAACTACACAAAGGATAATTTGAAAAATATGATTGAAATAGTAAATCAGCTAAATAATGAAGGCTTTGATATTAAAATAAGTAATTGTATTGCTTTTTGCCAATTAGAAGATAAGTACAGGTATTTATGCCATGGTTGTGGAGCAGGCTATAAGTTCTGTGCGATAGAGGCTAATGGAGATGTTAAGATTTGTGCAAGTTCAAATTTTGTTTTGGGAAATATGAAGGATGATAGATTTAAAAAAATCTGGAAATGTAGAGAAAATAAAAAATTTCAAAAAATGAACTGGTTACCATTAAGATGCAAAAACTGTAATGAATTATTAAAATGTAGAGGAGGGTGCAAAGCAGAATTAAGTGGCGAATTTTGGAAAGAATCCTGCGATGAGTTATTAGAAAAAAATGAAATACAAATATGGAATGAAATAAAAAACAAAAAAAATAAAATTAAAAATAAAAAATGTGAGAAAAGAAAAATATAATCGTTATATTTTAATAGCACATCCTTTAAGACAATGTAATAAAGCAACTTTAAACATATTAAAAATTATTGATGGAAATTATACTGGAGAATATATTGCAAAAATGAAACCTAAACTTTATAATGAAACAAAGGAATTATTAATTACATTAAAAAGAGATAAAATAATTGATATATAATTAGGAGGAAAGTATGCAAGAAGTTAGTGTAGAGGATTTTAAACTTTTTAAAGAAAAAGTGGACAACTTTATAACAAAAGATGCTGAAACATTTTATTTCAGAAATTTAATGGAAGCTATACATGATAGTGATTATATGAATGAAGTAAATTCTATAATTGAGTATGTTAGCAAAGAAAGAACTGCAAAAGAAATAGATGAATTATTTCAAATGCTGAGAGCAAAGGCAGAAGGACAATTTAAATTGAGAGATAAGGCAGAAGAATATGAAAAGAAGGTAAATTATTCATTAAGAGGTTTGGCATATTTTTGCTTAGTAGAAGCACTAAATGAAAATAGTTCATTTAGTGAAACGATAATAGAAGATATAAAAAAGAAATATGGAAAAAATTATCTAGATATTGTTAAAAATATAGATAGAGCATATTTATCAGTTGATGGAAAAACGATATTAAAAGAACAGAAATTACAATTACCTAATGATGAAGAAATGAAAAAGTATTTGGTAATGAAAAAATGGCAAGATAATCAAAGACTTTATTCTATGAAACGAATTAGACCTCTTTATCCATTAGAATTAGAATATATAAATGAACCAGATCAAAACTTAATGCTAATACATAAAAAAACACTAGTAAAAAGAGCCAAAGAAGATTTGAAAAAAATGAAAGTTGTACCAATAGAATATTTGGCAAAGCTCTATGAAGCAGGTTTAGAAGACGAATTGAAAGATATGATAGGTGGAAAAGCATTGGGATTGGCGAAATTAAGGGCAAGTGAAATTAGGATACCTAAAACTTATGTTATACCTTATTATGTTGAAATAGAAGACAATGAAATTAAAGATTTACTTGATGAAAATAAAAGATATGCTGTTAGAAGCTCTGCTAATGCAGAAGATGGTGGAATACACTCTTTTGCTGGAATGTTTGATTCATATTTGAATGTTGAAAAGAAAAATATTATAGATAGAGTAAGGAACGTAAAGCAATCAGTAAAGAATGATAGAGTAAAAAAATATATTGAAATAAATAACTTACAACAACCAAATATGAATGTTATAATACAAGAATTTATTGAGCCAGAAATATCAGGAGTTTGGATAGGACAAAGTGAAGATAACGGCATTTTAGAATGGATAGAAGGAAATGGCGAAAAATTAGTTTCTGGAAAAGAGACTCCAATAAGAGAAGAATGGAATAGAACTAATGGTACGCAAGAAGGAATAAAAACTAACGATTATATAGGAAAGCAATTATTAGATATTCAAAACACACTAGCCAAGTTTAATGGAGACACGGCTGATATGGAGTGGTGTGTTATAGATGGAGAATTGATATTATTGCAATACAGACCTGTTACAAGAGAAGTTTCTATGGAGAAAAATAAAACTTTAACAAATTCTGATGAAGAAATCTTTGTAGGTTCTCCAGCATCAGCAGGAGAAGTAATAGGAAAATCAGCTTATTATAGAAATTTAAAAGATATAGAAAAATGGAATGATGGAGATATATTAATATCAATGTTTACAGATCCTGATTGGCTAGATATTATGTCTAGATCATCTGGTTTAGTTACAGCTGTAGGAGGAATGTTATGTCATTCAGCTATTATTGCCAGAGAATTAGGAATTCCTTGTGTAACTGGAGTTGGAAGGAAGGCTTTAAAAGCTTTACGAGACGAAAATGAAATCTATGTAAATGGTACGACAGGTGAAGTATGTTCAAGTAGAATATATGAAAAAACAAAAAAAAAAGGAGGTGATTAAGGATGATAAAAGCTATAAAGAAGATTTTGAAAAGTAAAAAGTCTCCATTAATGGTCATTAATGAAAAGTCAAATGACAAAACAATGATTAGAGAATTAGGCGGAAACTATTGTCAAGACTAAGTAAAACATGAGAAGTCTAATTGAATAGGCTTCTCTTATTTTTATAAAGGGAAGAGTTAAAAGATGTATAATAGAAAAGAATGTAAACCAGAAGAAACAGTAAAAAAAATAAAAAAAATATTAAAAAAGTTTGAAATTAACGTAGTAGAAAAAGAAATTATTAATATTAATAATTCATTTTATTCAACTAGGGTGGAATTAAAAGAAATAAAAGGAATTGGAACAAATGGTAAAGGCATAACCAAAGAATATGCGTTAGCAAGTGCATATGCAGAATTTATGGAAAGATTGCAAGCAAATTTCTTGTTAAAATCATCATTTTTAAATAAAGAGGATATGTTAATTTATAAAGATGAAAAATATCTTGAACATAATGAATTTTACAATAAGTTTTCTGAATTTATTGAGGTAAATTCATTAAATGACTTAATAAAATATAATGATAATTATAGATATTATACATCGTTTGAAAATATAATAAATAATGAAAAAGAAGATTTACCAATAAGATTAATTAATTTTTTAACGCATTCTAATGGTCTTTGCTCAGGAAACTCAAAGGAAGAAGCATTAGTACAAGGAATTTGCGAAATATTTGAAAGATATTGTTATAAAAAAATAATGTTTGAAGAAATAAAAGTAAAAAATATTGTGATAAAAAACTTAGAACAATATTCGATAAGTGAGCAATTAAGAGAGTTGAAAAACATGGGATTTGAATACAAAATAAAAGATTGCTCATTAGGTGGTAAATTCCCTGTTGTTGGTTTTATGCTACTTAAAGGAAACACAAAATATTTATTTACGGTTGGTTCGGATCCAAATTTTAATATTGCCTTACAAAGATGTATTACAGAAGCATTTCAAGGGTTAAAAAAAGAAAACATTGAAGCAAAGATGAAAAATATAAATAATTGTTATGAAAAATATAAAGAAGAATATGGTGAAGAATTTTTACAAAATAATTGGTTGAAATGTTATTCATCAAATTCAGGTATTCATCCCAATAGTGTGTTTTTAGATAATGAAATAGACATAGAAAAGCTCCCTTTTAATAATGTAAAAGATAATAAGGAAGCATTAAAAACTATCCTCGAGATTGCAAAGAAAAATAAAATGAATATATATATTAAAGATTATTCAATGATGGGATTTAATACATTTAAGGTTTATATTCCAAATTTTTCAGAAATAGAAACTATTAAATCAATTAATCTAGAAATTTCTGCTAATATGAAGAAAATTAAAAATATATATTTCAATTTATTTGAAAAACAAGAAAATATAGAGTTTGAGAAAATATTCTACGAATGTTCAAAAAATATAAAATATACGGAATTAATTAAACCTAGTAATTTGATGGGAATAAATTGCTTGATAAAAGGTGAGTATTTTGCTTTGGATTATTTTTACGTTTTTACTATTTATTTAATAAACTTAAAAAGATATGAAGAAACTATTGAATACATAGAAGAAAGATTAAAAAGTGATATAGACCAATTTGAAAAAAATTATTTAAATGAGCTAAAAGATGTAATTAGTAAAAAATCTAAAAGTAAGAAAATAAACGAAGTAAATTCTATTATATTTAATACAGAAATGTTTTTGAAGAAAATAAAAGCACCACAATGTCCAAATTGCAAGAAATGCCCTGCAAGGAAAAAGTGTAAATATAACCTTTGGAAAAAAATAAATAACATACTTGTACAAAAATATAGTGATTATATAAAAAACAAAAAGGAGTTCTAGTAGATAAAAAAGAAATATCAGAGGTAAAGTGTCTTTGTATCTTTCCTTTGTCTTTAACACTTTAACAGTTCTTTTATGTTTTCAAAATAATTACTTGAAAATTTATAACTTTTATGCTAAATTAATTACAGAAGTTGATTGATATTTGTATCAATCGTCAAGAGAGCCAAAGAAGTTGTAGATATCTACTTCGTTGGCACCAAAAATCAACCTTTAGGGTTGATTTTTGGTTTTAAAAATTTAAAATTTATCGTATCATTTTATAAAGGAATAAAATAAGGAAATATATAAATAAGCTAAAAGAGAAATTTAAAGAGCTTTATGTAAAAAACTTGAAATTAACATAAAATCATGATGTACTATAGCCATTGTTCGAAAGAACAATTAGCATCCTCAGCAAAAATTTTTTTAAGGAGGAAACACAAATTTTTCTACCAATTTTTTATTGACAAAAAGCTATTTTGAATGTATAATTTATACAGTTTTATGTAATATATAAATGTCTTCGATATATGATGAAGAAATTATCTAAGTAGTTATTTAGAGTTCTATACAGGGAATTATGGTCAACAGACTGAGAGCCATACTAGAGAAGCTATATAATGAATTTCAATAATGGAGTCAATATCGTTAAGAAAATTATTTTAATAAGTGCTAAGAAATTAGAAAAAAGGTGGTACCGCGGATTAAAAGATTCGTCCTTTAGTTTGGTATCACTATTTTTGTTTTTTAGGGAAAGGAAATGCTATTATGGAAGAAAAGTTAGAAAAAATCAAAAACGATGGACTTGAAAAACTAGAAAATGCAAAAACAGTAGAAGAATTGCAAAATATTGCAAAAGAACTAACTGGTAAAAAAAGCGAGTTAGGTGAAGTTTTAAAATCTATAAGTACATTATCTAATGAAGAAAAAAAGGTTGTTGGAATGAAAACAACTGAAATTAAACAATTATTTGGAGATAAAATAAAACAAAAAGAAGATGAACTTATAAGTGCTAAAAGTGTTGTTGATAAACCTTTAGACCTTACATTACCAGGAACAGCTATAAGTAAAGGAGCATTACATCCTATTACTCAAATGTGTTATGACCTAAATGAAGCCTTTTTATCATTAGGTTTTGAAGTATATAGTGAAGATGATATTAGTAGTGAAAAATATGCTTTTGATAACTTAAATTTCCCTTCTGACCATCCAGCACGTCAATCTATGGATACATTCTGGTTAGATGGAACAGAGGAAAAATTAGGAAATGAGCGTTTATGTTTAAGACCTCATTTAACAGGTGGATCAGTTAGATATTTATTAAAACATGGTGCTCCTGCGAGATTTGTTTACCCAGGTAGAGTATATAGAAACGAAAATACTGATGCAAGACATGAAAGAGCATTCTTCCAATATGAAGCTCTTATAGTTGATAAAAATATTTCATTCTCATCTGGAATGGTAATGATTCAAACTATTCTTGAAAAAGTATTTGGTAGAAAAATCAATGTACGTATGAGAGAAGGATTTTTCCCATTTACTGAACCAGGTTATGAAATAGACATGGAATGCTTAGTATGTGGTGGAAAAGGTTGTAGCGTATGTAACCACAATGGCTGGATTGAAGTAATGCCAGGTGGCGTAATTCATCCTAATGTTTTAAAATCTGCTGGACTTGATCCAGAAGAATGGACAGGATTTTATATTAACATTGGATTAGACAGATTAGTTATGATGCGTTATGGAGTGGATGATGTAAGATTATTCCATAGTGCAGATTTAAGATTTTTAGAGCAATTTAAATAAGGAGGTAAACAAAATGAAAGTATCATTAAATTGGGTTAAAAAATATGTTGATTTACCAAAAGAAATAACAAACAAACAAATAGCTTATGATTTAACATTAAGAACAGTTGAAGTAGAGTCTGTTGAAAATACTAGTGATAAATTTCACGACATAGTAGTAGGAAAAATATTAGAAGTAAAAGAACATCCTAATGCAGACTCATTAAGAATATGTATGGTAGATATAGGTGAATCAGAACCAGTACAAATTGTATGTGGTGGATCAAACTTATATGTAGGTGAATATGTAGTTATAGCTAAACCAGGTGCTGAAGTATATTGGCATGGAGAACCAGATTTAGTTAAAATAAAGAAAACAAATATGCGTGGCGAATCATCTTATGGTATGATTTGTGGAGCAGAAGAAGTATATTTAGAGAACATTTTCCCAGCTAAAAGTGAAGATGAAATAGTTGACTTAAAAGGTGTTGAATGTAAACCAGGTCAAAATATAGCTGAATTAATATGCATGGATGATGTTGTACTTGAAATAGATAATAAATCATTAACAAACAGACCAGATTTATGGGGACATTATGGAATAGCAAGAGAGCTATCAGCAATTTATAATGTACCTTTAAAAGAATTACCAAGTATAGAAATTGACAAAAATCTTCCAAAATACAATGTTGAAATACAGGTACCTGAAAAATGTAATAGATATGCTGCAATTGAAATAGAAAATGTATATGATAAAGAATCTCCAATGTGGATGAAAGCAGCTTTAATAAATGCAGGTATGAGACCAATAAGTGCTATTGTAGATATTACAAATTATGTTATGATGGCTGTAGGTCAACCTTTACATGCTTTTGATAGAACACATGTAAATGGTGAAAAAATAATTGTTAGAAATGCTAAAAAAGATGAAGAATTATTACTTCTTGATAATAACACAATTAGCCTAACCGAAGATGATTTAGTAATATGTGATGACACAGATGCAATGGCATTAGCAGGAATACGTGGAGGTAAAAAAGATTCAATTCTTCCAGAAACAACAGGGGTTGTTGTAGAAGTTGCTAATTTCATAGCTTCTACAATTAGAAAAACAGGAAAAAGATTTGACGAAAAAACAGATGCTTCTATAAGATATGAAAAAAATCTTGATACTGAAAGAGTTAGCCAAGGAATTGCATTAGCATTGCAATTATTTAAAGAAATATTCCCAGAAAGCAAAGTTGTAGCATTCAATGATGTTTATCCAATAAAAACACAAAGGGAAGTAATAGATGTATCAGAAGAATTCCTTAATGTGAGATTAGGAAAGGTTTTACCTAGAGAAACAATTGAAAAAGTATTAAAAGCTTTAGGATATGATGTAGAATATAAAGATAAAGTTTACCATGTTGTTGTTCCAGTGTGGCGTTCAACAGGAGATGTATCTTTAAAAGATGATGTAATGGGAGATATAGCTAGATTACTAAGCTTTGAAAGTTTTGAAGCTAAACCACTAACTGTTAAATTTGAACATGCTGTTTTACAAAACAAAGTATTATTAGAGCAAAGATTAAAACAATATTTAGCTTTTAGATGTGGATTTAATGAGATATTTACATATCCTTGGATAGACGAAAAATATATAGATGCAGCTGGAGTGGATAAAGAAAATTCAGTTAAACTAGCCACACCTCCATCACCAAGTGAAGCATATTTAAGAATTTCACTTATACCAGGAATGTTAGAGGCGATTTCTAAAAACTTAAGATACTTTGATGAATTCAAATTATTTGAAGTTGCCCAAGCATTTGAAAAAGGTGAATATCATGAATCATCAGAAGATGAGACATTACCAGTTCATAAAAAATTATTGACAGCAAGTATTGTTGGAAAAGATGCTCGTAAGTTATTTTATGAATTAAAAGGTGTAATAGAAAATATGTCTGAATACTGCCACATGGAAAAAATAACTTTGAAACAAGGTGAAAAACCTTCTTGGGCAGATGTAAATGTATATTTAGATATTATGTTAGATGACAAAGTAATAGGTAAGTTAGGATTATTATCAATAAAAACTATGAGCTCAGCTAAAATAAAAAGAGCTAATGTTGCAATTTTTGAATTAAATGTTGATGAGTTAGTACCTTATGCTTCTAGGGATAATAAGTTTGTTCATATTCCTTTATTGCCATTAGTTGAAAAAGATTTATCAATTTTAGTTGATGAATCTGTAACATGGGAAGAAATTTCTGGCTCAATCAAAGGCAAATTAAAAGATGTAAAATTTGTTGAGGAATATAGAGGAAACCAAGTTCCAGAAGGTAAAAAATCAATAATGTTAAGAATTGTAATTGATAATGGTAATACAACTATGACATCAGAAGAAATAAATGCTAAAATGGAAAGTATATTAAAAACTCTTAACAAGAGATGTGGAGCAGTTCTAAGAGAAGAATAACATAAATATGTAGTACACACAATAGAAACTGCAGCTGAAATTGGAGTGGGAAACAGAGATTATAAATTAGAGACAATACAATAAACTTTTAAAAGCGATAGGGCAAAACTATCGCTTTTTGTATTTTTATGATATAATCTGTAAGAAGATGAAAGGAGATAAATTTTATGAAAATAATACTAGCATCAGCTTCACCAAGAAGAAAAGAGTTATTAGGATATATTACAAAAAATTTTGAAGTGATTGTAAGCAATGCAGATGAAAGCTTTAAAGAAGGCTTAACAATTCAGGAACAATCAAAAAGAATAGCTTATTTAAAAGCAAAAGAAGTATTTGATAAAACTACAGGAGACAGAATTGTAATAGGTTCAGATACTTTAGTATTAAAAAATGGTAAACATTATGGAAAGCCAAAAGACAAACAAGAAGCTTTTAAAATGATTTCAGAATTACAAAATGATGTACATGAAGTTATTACAAGTTTGTGTGTAATAATTGAAAAAGATGGTAAAAAAGATGTTATTACAGATTATGATATAACAAGAGTATATTTATCTAAAATAGATGAGAAAGAAATAAACGAGTGGATTGAATCAGGAGAAGCAATGGATAAAGCAGGAGCTTATGCAATACAAGGACAATTTTCCAAGTTTATAGTTAAATTTGAAGGAAGTTATAATTCAGTTGTTGGGCTACCAGTACAGAAGTTGTATCAAATTATAAAAAAATATATAGAAGTTGAAAAATAATTAGAATAATTCTTTTCCAACTAAATCTAAACTTCAACGGAGGAACGAAAAAAGTGGAAATACCAATAAAAAAAAATGAAGAATATATTGTAGATATTATAGATAATGGATATGAAGGAGAAGGCATAGCCAAAATAAATGACTATATAATATTTATACCACAAGCAATAAAAGGTGAAAAATGTAAAATACTAATATTAAAAACTACTGCCTCTCATGGATTTGGTAAAATATTAGAGATATTACAAACCGCTTCAAGCAGAGAAAAAGTAGATTGTAGCACATATACAAGATGTGGAGGATGCAATTTAAGACATATAAATTATCAAGCAACATTAAAGATGAAACAGGAAGTAGTTCAAAATTTAGTAAACAAAACATTAAAACAAAAAATTGGAGTACAAAATACAATAGGAATGAAAAATCCATACAACTATAGAAACAAAGCCCAATACCCATTAGGCCATACAAAGAATGGAGAAGTAGTTACAGGAATATATGCAGCTAGAACACATGAAGTAATTCCAATGAAAGAATGTAAAATTCAAAACCCTATATCAGAACAAATTGCAACAACAATTGTAGAATTCTTAAACCAAAACAAAATATCTGTATATAATGAAAAGACAGGAAAAGGTTTGTTTAGACATATTGTAATAAAAGTTGGCGTAAAAACTAAAGAGATAATGTGCGTATTAGTTATAAATGAAGAAAATATACCAAAAGAAAAAGAACTAGTAGAATGTATAATAGATGGTTTAAAACAAAGTGAATTCAAACTAAAAACAGTTGTAAAAAATATAAACACTAAAAATACAAATGTAATACTAGGAAATAAAAATATTACTATATATGGTGATGGCTATATTTATGACAAACTAGGAGACTATACATTTAAAATTTCACCAATGTCATTTTATCAAACCAACCCTGTGCAAACAGAGGTTTTATACAATAAAGCAATTGAAGGAGCAAACTTAAAAGCAGATGACATTTTACTTGATCTATATTGTGGAATAGGAACAATAGGAATATATGCTTCAAAGTTTGCAAAAAAGGTATATGGAATTGAAATTGTAGAACAAGCAATTGAAGATGCAAAAGAAAATGCAAAAATAAATAATATAGAAAATATAGAATTTACTTGTGGAGACGTAGAAAAGGTTCTAGAAACCTTATTACATGAAAAACATATAACTCCAAATGTTGTATTTGTAGATCCACCAAGAAGAGGCTTAGATGATACCACAATAAATAACATATTAAAATTAAGCCCAGAAAAATTAGTATATATAAGTTGCAATCCAGCAACAATGGTAAGAGATTTATCAAAGCTAGAAGAAAAATACAACATAAAAGAAATACAACCAGTAGATATGTTTCCATTCACGTCGCACGTTGAATGCGTTTCGTTGCTATGTCTTAAGTAATCTTTGAAAGTGTTGATAACACTCACTTTTTTAAAAATAAAGTTTTTGAAAAAATAATAAAAATTTATAAAAAATAGTAAAAAATTAAAAAAAATAAAGGTCTTAAA
>ENA-UOOA01002072-UOOA01002072.1-human-gut-metagenome-genome-assembly--contig:-P61old-NODE-2072-length-29805-cov-9.196471_pt1 | contig 29805 bp, 27 predicted proteins | sample MGYA00242467_ERZ724014 | MGnify/ENA metagenome assembly ERZ724014 | reverse complement strand
GCTTGCTCTACTGCGGCGTGGTCGGCGGCACTGGGCGGGGCCAGCCAGGGCTGGTGCGGCAGGCGGCCCAGCATGGCCACGTCATACACCGTGAGGTCGTCCGCCGCCGCTTCGTTCTGCCCCAGCCACGACAGCGCCCGCGCCTTGTCGCGCCGGGGCCAGTCGGCCAGCTCACGGCCCAGAAGGTGCACCGTACCGGTGTGCGGCATCAGCCCCGCCAGTGCGCGCAGCAGGGTGGATTTGCCGGCGCCGTTGGGGCCGACGATGCTCGTCCAGCACCCCGCCAGCACGGGCAGATGAATGTCTTGCAGTACAGGGCACGGACCGACGCTAGCGCCCATCTGGTGAGCGTGGATAGCTATCAATTGAGGAGCATGCAACGTGGTCACAGCACGCCCCCTTGGCCGGTGCGCCGGTGCATCAGCCACAACAGGTAGCCGCCGCCCAGCACGGCGGTGAGCACGCCCACCGGCAGCTCTTGCGGGGCAATCACCCAGCGGGCCAGCACGTCGGCGCCCATCAGCAGCACGCCGCCCATCAGGCTGGCCAGCAGCACCAGCCAGGCATGGGTGACTTTGGCCATGGAGCGCACCAGGTGCGGCGCGGCCAGGCCCACAAACGCGATCAGCCCGGTTTGCGCCACGGCCGTGCCAGTGGCCAGGGCCAGCACCACCACCAGCGCCAGGCGCATGGGGGCCAGGGGCAGGCCCAGGCTGGCGGCCGTGGCCTCGCCCAGGCTCAGCCCATCCAGTGCACGGCTGAACACCCACGCAGCCAAGGCGCACACGCACCAAGCCGCAGCCATCAGCACGCAAGACGCCCAGCCAATGAAGCCCGCACTGCCCAGATTGAAGCCCTGCATGGACGGAATGATGTCGGGCGCGGCCAGCGTGATGAGATCTTTGACGGCGCCCAGCACCACGCCCACGATCACGCCGGCCAGCAGCAGCCGCAGGGTGTGCTGCACGCCCCGCGCCAGTTGCAGCGTGAGCAGCACGGCCAACACGGCGCCCACAAAGGCAGCGCCCGTCAGGCCCAGCTTGGCCAGCCACACCGTGGCTGGCGCCACGCCAAACAACGCCAGGGCCGAGGCAACACCCAGCGATGCGCCCGAGGCACTGCCCAGCAAGAACGGGTCGGCCAGCGGGTTGCGAAACAGCCCCTGTGCCACGGCGCCTGCCAGGCCCAGCAAGGCCCCCGCCAGCCAGGCGCCCAGGCTGCGCGGCAGGCGAATGTCCCACACGATGCGGGCGGCCAGGGGGTCGTCGGCCACGCGCAGCACGCTGTCAAACCCGGTGCTGCCCACGCTGGCGCCCAGCCCCGCCAGCAGCACGGAAAGCGCCATCAAGCCCAGCAACAGCCAGGCTGCGCGCTGGCGTGCCGTGGCAATGCGGGCGTGTGGCACAGTGCTGCGGGCAGCGGCTGGGGGCATGGTGGATTCGCTCATGGCCGGGCCGCCGTTGGCTTGGGTTGGCGGGCCATCTTGTCGTTGATGCACTGGGCCATCAGCCGAGTCGCCTCGGCCATGCGGGGGCCGGGGCGCACCACGGTGTCCGAATCGTCAGGCCCAAACACGCACACGCGCTGCTCACGCACGGCCTTGATGGTGTCCCACCCCGGGTACGGCACCATGCTTTGCATGCTGCGGTTGCCCATCATGATGAGGTCGGGGTTGGCGCGCACCACAAACTCGGGGTTCAGGCGCGGAAAGGGCCCGAGCGATGCGGGCACGATGTTCTTCACGCCCAGGCGCGTGAGCGTCTCGCCAATGAACGACGACTCGCCCGCGCCGTAGGGGCCGCGGCTCACTTCAAAGTACACGCGGGTGTTTCGCGCCTCGGGCGCCAGGCTCTGGGCGGCGGCAGACACAGCGGCATCGATCACGCGCCACACCTTGCGCGCGGCATCGTCGGGCTGGCCCAGCAGGCGGGCCATGGTGGCCAGCACACGCTGCACGTCGGCATGGGTCTTGGGCTCCAGCGTGACGACTTTCACGCCCAGCGCCTCCAGCCGCTCGCCTGCGCGGGATGAGACGGACATCACCACCACGTCGGGCCGCAGGGCCACGATGGCCTCGATGTTGGGGTCCAGCCCACCGCCCACCTTGGGCAGCTTCTGCACGCTGGCGGGGTAGTTGGAGTAGCGGTCTACCCCCACCAGGCGGTGACACTGGTCCAGCGCGCAGACGGTTTCGGTCAGCGATGGCAGCAGGCTGACGATGCGCAGTGGCGCCTGTGGCAAAGCCACGGTGCGGCCCCGGTCGTCTGTGACGCGCACGCCCGCGGCAATGGGCGACGCATTCGCCGCAGCGCCCTGCGCGCGCGCCAGCGACACCATGAGCACCAGCAACAACAGCACGATGGCCAACACCATCAGAATGCGGCGCACGGGGGTGGGTTTCATCGCAAGGGTTCTTTCAAGGTCAGGGGCAAGCCAGCCGCCATCAGCGTGACGCGTTCGCACGCCTGCGCCACTTGCTGGTTGAGCAGGCCCAGCGCATCGACAAAGGCGCGCACTTCGCGGCCCATGGGGATGACGCCCAGGCCAATCTCGTTGCCCACCAGCACCACAGGGCCTGGGGCTTGCTCAATCGCTATTAAAAAGTGAGCTGCTTGCGCTTTCCAGTCAAGCGCCAGAGCCTGTTTTTGCTTTAAATCCAGAGCCTCATCGCCTGCAGGCATGAGCCAGTGGGTCAGCCACAGCGTGAGGCAGTCCACCACCACCATAGTGTGCGCCGTGCTGTGCTGCTCCAGTGCGGTGGCCAGGTCGCGGGGTTATTCCAGCGTTGGCAGGCCGGGCACGCGCTCGGCCCGGTCGCGCTGGTGGCGGGCAATGCGCTCGCGCATCTCGCCGTCCCACGGCTGGGCGGTGGCGATGAGCAGGGCGTGGTGCGCGGGCGATTGGGCCAGCCAGTCACGCGCCAGCAACTCGGCACGGCGGGACTTGCCGCTTTTCTGGCCGCCGAGGATCAGCTCAGAGCGGCTGACTTGCATGGCGTGGATCACGCAGTGGCCTCACCCAGCAGGCGCGCCACGGCCACGGGGCTGGACGGGAACCAGGCGTGGAAGTAGCTGGCGTGGATGCTGCCCAGGCGGTACAGCGCCTCGCCCGCATCGGCCGCCACAGGCTCATCGGGCCGCGAGGTGCGCGACACCACGGGGGCATCGCTTTGCGCGGTGGAGTAGTGGAAGGTGTGCCCACGCAGCGTGTGCCCATCCACCACCAGTTGCTGCGGGCCCAGCGCGGCCAGGCGCTTGTGCACCGTGACATGGCCGGGCAGCAGGCCCCACACGGGGTGCTGGGTGCCGTCGGTCAACGTGATGGATTCGAACAGCGCCATCATGCCGCCGCACTCGGCCCACAGGGGCTTGCGCTGCAGCACATGGGCCATCAGGCTGGCCTTCATGCCGGTGTTGGCGGCGATGCGATCGGTGTGCAGCTCGGGGTAGCCACCGGGCAGCCACACGGCGTCGCATTCGGGCAAGGCTGCGTCATCCAAGGGCGAGAAGAACACCACACGCGCGCCCAGTTGCTCCAGCGTTTGCAGATTCGCCGCGTAGGTAAAGCAAAACGCGGCATCACGCCCCACGGCCACGGTGCGGCCCGCAAGCAAGGCGGGCACAGGCGTGGTGTTGTCAGGCGCGGGGAAGTCCACCGCCCAGCGCTGCAGGTCTTGCGCGGTCATCTGGCCCAGCGGGGTGGCGGCCAAGGCATCGGCCGCAGCGTCCAGGCGCTGGGCGCTGTCGGCCAGCTCGTGCGCCGCCACCAGGCCCAGGTGGCGCTCGGGCAGCAAGGCGGCCCCCTGTTTGCTGGCGCCAGCAGGCTCTTCGCCATGGCTCACACGCATCAGCGCACCCATCCAGTCGGCGCTGTCGCGCAGGCCATCGCGCAGCATCTGCGCATGCCGCTCGCTGCCCACGCGGTTGGCAAGCACGCCGGCCCAGGGCATGTCTGCGCGGTAATGTTGCAGGCCAAAGGCGAGCGCGCCAAAAGTGCCCGCCATGGCCGATGCATCGACCACCGCCAGCACCGGCACGCCAAAGTGCTGTGCCAGGTCTGCTGCGCTGGGGGTGCCGTCGAACAGGCCCATCACGCCTTCGATGAGGATGAGGTCGTTGCTTTGCGCCGCCGCATGCAAGCGCTGGCGGCAGTCGGCCTCGCCATTCATCCACAGGTCCAGCTGGTGCACCGGCTGGCCGCTGGCGAGCTGGTGCCAGTGCGGGTCCAGAAAGTCTGGCCCGCACTTGAACACCTGCACGCGAAGACCCCGGCGCGCATGCAGCCGCGCCAGCGCCGCCGTCACCGTGGTCTTGCCCTGCCCCGAGGCCGGGGCGGCAATCAGCAAAGCGGGGCAGCGGGCGGCGGGCTGTGTCATGGCATTCCAGGGCGATGGTGTGGTCACTGGGGAGCCCACTTCAGGCCCACAAACAGCGTGCGGCCGGGCGTGGCATAGGTGCGGGCCAACTGGTAGTCCTTGTCGGCCAGATTGTCCACGCGGGCCAGCAGGGTGTAGTCGCGCGCAATGCGGGTGCTGGCGTACAGGTTGACCAGGGTGTAGCCGCCCAGCACGTTGGTGTTGGCCACCGTGTCAAAGCGGCGACCCGAGGCCTGCACCTCGGCCCCCAGCGTCCAGCCAGCTAACACAGTGTCGGCCCCGAAAGTGCCGTGGTGCTTGGCGCGGCGGGCCAGTTGCTTGCCGGTGTCGAGGTCACGCGGGCGCTGCACATCAAGCGAGCCGTGCAACTGCACGGAGCCGATGCGGTGCGAGGCTGCGAAGGTCACGCCCTTGTATTCGGCGCGGGCCGTGTTGGCATAGCAGCCAAACGTGGAGGCACAAGGCCCTGCCCCGGCGAACGAAATCAGGTCACGCACCCGGTTGCGAAACGCCACCACCGAGAAGCTGCTGCTGCCCTGGGCATAGCGCAAGCCCAGCTCGGCGTTGCGCGCGGTTTCAGGGCTCAGTGAAGCCACGCCGTACTGGCTGAAGCGCTGGTACAGCGTGGGCGCACGGAAGGCCGTGCCCACCGATGCCGTGGCGCGCCACTGGGGCGTGATGGCGTAGCCATAGGCCACGCTGCCGGTGCCCTTGCCACCAAACTCGCTGTCTTCGTCGTGGCGCAGGTTCACCTGCACCGTGTGCCCACCGGCGTTGTAGCCATAGCCCAGCGCCACACCGTTTTGCGAGCGGTCGCGGTCGATGGGGTTGTTCTCCAGGTGGTCTTCGCGGCGCTCCAGTGCTGCCGTCAGCTGGTGAGCACCATGGCGCCATTCGTTCTGGAACAGGTAGCCGCGCAGGCGCGTGTCCGACAGGTAGACCGAGGGCTTGGTTTCGTATTCGTCGCGCGAATCGGTCACGCTGAACTTGGTTTTGTAGGCGCTGCTCCACTGTGCCTGCCAATGGAGGCCCAGCGCATGCATGGTGTGCAGGGCGCGGTCATCCTTGCCCAGGCCACTGTCGTAGCCGCTGTTGGTGTCGCCCACCATCAGCGTGCCTTCGAGGCGGTGCACGCTGTTGAGCTGCACGCCCACGCGGGCATTGCCAGCGGTATTGCGGTAGCCATCCTTGTCAGGGTTCTGGCCAGCGATGGGGCGGGCGTTGAAGCCATCGCTCTCGTCACGCAGCAGGCCCAGTGCGTAGTCCACGGTGCCACTGGCACCGCTGACACCAGCTTCGAGCTTGGTGGTGCCCCGGTTGCCTACGCCCACGGAGACAAACGGCGCAAAGCCCTTCTCACCGCGTTTGGTAAAGATCTGGATCACACCGCCCAGGGCGTCCGAGCCGTACACCGCGCCTGCCGGGCCGCGCAGCACTTCGATGCGGTCAATCAGTCCGAGCGGAATGGATTGCCACGCGGCGCCGCCGGTGGATTGCGAGTCCATGCGCACACCATCGATGTACACGGCGGTAAAACGTGATTCGGCACCACGCAAAAAGAGGCTGGTGGTCGTGCCAGGGCCGCCATTGCGGGACATTTCCACCCCGGGCAGACGGGCCAGCAAATCACCCAGGCCTGTGGCGCCACTGCGTTCAATGCTGTCGCGGTCCACGATGGACACATCGGCCACCAGGTCGGACAACGGTTGCGCGGTACGCGTGGCGGTCACCACGGTTTCAGACAAAGCGGGCGCGCGCAGGTTCTGCGCCAGCAGCGCGGAATCTGCCATGTTGACCTGGGCCTGGGCCGTGAAAACGCACAGCCCTGCACAGGCCAAAGCCAGCCGACGGGGGCGCAAGAACGACAACGCCTGGGTGCGGGCGCGCGGTGTGAAGTACTTCATGATGGGAACGCAATCATCAAATAACCCGTGCCGGCCTCCCCGCCAGCGTCTGGGTGATACGGCTGCGCAGCGTCTTTTATCAACGCTGGCAACCACCATGTTGGCCGGTATCCGGGCTGGCAGAGCACCCTCCAATGCCTTCCCAGGGCTTGTTCAAGGCTCCCAGTGGCGTGTGAGTGGAGAGGGGATCGGGCGATCCGTCTGCTGACCGTTGCGGGGGCAGCGCAGGTGGGGCTTGCCACGGCGGTGGGGTGACCTTCCTGCTTCCCGTTGAACTGCAGTCTGTGAACCAGCCTGCGAGCACCAACCGTCGGATTTTAGAACCTTGCGGCACCCCGCCCCAAAAAGACAACCCTACAATTGCGATCTCTATGGCTGAACCCTCCACCACCGACCAGATCGCCGAGCGTGTCGAGCGCCTGCTCTTGCGCCACGCCGAGTTGCAACGCACCAATGCCTTGTTGGCAGATCAGGTCAGCGCCCTGACGCAGGAACGCGACTCCCTGAAATCGCGCCTGAACGCGGCTCGCGCCCGGATTGACGCACTGCTCGAGCGGCTGCCTGCCAACGCCCCTGCCACCCCTGTCCACAAGGACGCCGAATGAAGCAAATCGAGGTCCAAATCCTGCAGCAAAGCTACCTGCTGGCCTGCCCAGACGGACAGGAATCACGTTTGCTGGACGCCGTGGAACGGGTGGACACGGCCATGACCCGAATCCGCGATGCAGGCAAGGTGCGTGCACGCGAGCGCATTGCTGTATTGGCGGCGTTGAACCTGGCTTTTGAAGTGGCCGACCGTGATGCCGCCGCAGCCCAGGCAGCCGCGCAACCTGCGCCAGCCGCAGCACCCACCTCTGCAGTCGCTCCAACTGAAGAAGATACATTGCGCCTGCAGAGCTTGCTGGGTCGGCTGGACCAAGCCCTCGGGCAAGACGGACAGTTGTTGTAACTCACTTCCAGCTGGGTGAGGCCATCGCTACGCGGTGCACTCCCCCCCCGCGCCACCCTCACAGGGGTGATGCCCCATGGGCTTGAAGATGGGCACGCACCAGCGACCTGACCCGAGCGCCCGCCACGGTACTGCCTATCCTCCTGCAGGGCGATAGCCAAGCGCCTACAATGCAAGGGTCTGCGGTGCTGCCGGGCTTTATATTTCCTTGAACCAATGCTCACTGAGCACGGGCTTGGTACATCGCCTGATGAGCGTGATCGTCTCGCGTCAGATGAACCCAACGTTAGGCTGCCCTCGCCCACCTGAACCCCCGGTTCAGGATGCCGGTCCGGTGGCATTCGCAGACACCTTCTTCCTGGCTGGTGGCCCCACTCATCATCTCGGGTGCGGCCTCTACGCCCCCTTCAATGCCCCTCCTGTGATTCTTCGATGCTGGATCCCCTATTGATTGTTGAGCTGGGTTTATTGGGTTTGTGCACCGGCTTCCTGGCGGGGCTCTTGGGCATTGGTGGCGGCATGCTGCTGGTGCCTTTTCTGACCTACCTGCTGGGCGCAAGGCAGGTGGCACCAGACCTGGCCGTCAAGATGGCCATCGCCACATCGATGGCCACCATCGTGTTCACCTCTGTATCCAGCGTGCGTGCCCACCACAAGCGTGGAGCCGTGCGTTGGGATATCGTCACCAAGCTCGCTCCAGGCATTGTGCTGGGCGGTTTTGTGGCCAGCCTCGGTGTGTTTGCACTGCTCAAAGGCCGCTTCCTCGCCGTTTTCTTTGGCCTGTTTGTGAGTTTCTCAGCCGTGCAGATGTTTCTGGACAAGAAGCCTGCCCCCACTCGCCAGATGCCTGGAACCGCAGGCCAACTGGGCGCTGGTGGCTTCATCGGTTTTCTGTCTGGATTGGTCGGTGCAGGGGGTGGCTTTGTCAGCGTGCCCTTCATGACATGGTGCAACGTACCCATCCACAATGCGGTTGCCACCAGTGCTGCCCTTGGTTTTCCCATCGCGCTGGCCAACGTGGTGGGCTATGTGATCAGCGGCCAGTCGGTTACCTCTTTGCCTGCAGGTTCTTTGGGCTACGTGTGGCTACCTGCTCTGGGCGTCATTGCCACCTGCAGCGTGCTCACTGCCCCTCTGGGAGCCAAGGCAGCGCATAACCTTCCGGTCAAAAAGCTCAAACGGGTGTTTGCCAGCCTGCTCTTCGGCTTGGCCGCCTACATGTTCTGGAAGGGCGCCTTCGCGTCCTGATGCATCATCGACCGGGCGAGCTCTGCCTGCATTGGTCGGCTCCCTGCGATGCGCAGCAATCCCGGGCGCAGCGCCGGGGAACTGGTCAACCCTGAATCCGCTGCTGCACCATCTCAGGGTTGAGCAGCAGTTCACCCAAGTCCTCGGGCGTAAGGCCCGGGGCACACAAAAAACCTTGGAATTGGTCGCAGCCCATGTGCTGCAGCAGCTCTTTTTGGGCCAACGTTTCCACCCCCTCGGCCACCACTTCTATGCGCAGTGCATGCCCCATGCTGATGACGGCACCCACGATGGCACGGTCGCCCTCATCTTCAGGCAAGCCACGCACGAAGGACTGATCCACCTTGAGCTTCTGGATAGGTAACTTCTTGAGGTAGCCCAGATTGGAGTACCCCGTTCCGAAGTCATCAATCGCCAGGCGCACACCCAGGTCGCCCAGCACTCTCAGACGCTGCTCTGTTTCATGCGCATCTTGGAGCAGCATGCTTTCCGTCAACTCCAATTCCAGCCAGTGAGCTGGGAGCTGGTACGTGGCCAGCAACGCAGTCAGCCGATCGATAAAGTCAGGCTGCCTGAACTCCAGTGCCGATACGTTCACCGACACTACCATGGGATAACCCAACTCCATCCATCCGGCGCACTGACGGATGGCCTGCTCCATGACCCAGGCGCCCAAGGCAACGATGTAGCCACACTCTTCCGCCAAAGGAATGAACACTGCAGGAGACACCGCACCAAGATCCGGATCCCGCCACCGAAGCAAGGCTTCGGCACCCGTGATGTGACCTGTCTCCAGATTGACCTGAGGCTGGTAATGCACAGCCATGCGATCCAATCCCAATGCCTGCCGCATGGAATGCTCCAGCTTCATGCGAGATAGCAAGTTGGCATTCATTTGGGGTTGGTAAAAGCCATAGCTCCCGCGCCCACGGTCCTTGATGCGGTACATGGCCGTATCTGCCTGCTTGATCAGATCGTCCAGTGACACGCCATCGTGCGGGTACAACGCAATACCGATGCTGCACTGAATGGACAAGCCCATGTCATCCAGCGTGAACGGCCGCAGCATCTCATCCAGAATACGCCGCGAAACGCCCTCGGCCACCGTGGCATTTCCTCCATGCAGGTAGATCACGAACTCATCTCCACCCAGCCGACAGAGCATGTCGGTCTGGCGCAGGCAGGTTTGCAGTCGCTCCGCCACCAGCTGAAGAACCCGGTCACCAAAGGGATGCCCCAACGAATCGTTGATGATCTTGAAACGATCAAGATCCAAAAACAACACGGCGAAGCCACCAGACTGCTCCTGCGCATCCGCAATCGCGGTTTCCACGCGCTGTGACAGCAACAATCGGTTGGGCAATCCCGTGAGGACATCGGTGTAAGCGAGCTCCTTGATCCGCTTTTGAGCGTTATGCTGGGCAGTCAGATCGCGCATGAAGCCAATGCTCTGCATGACCTTCCCGCCATCGTCGTACACGACGACCCAGGAAAGCTGCACCGCACAAGGCGGCAAGCCGACCCGCGGCAGCCAAAGCTCCCCCTCCCAGAAACCCGATGTTTCCCATCCCGCTTTCACGTCAGTCATCCAGCGGACTGGGCTTTCTAGCTCAAAGAGCGAGACTGCGGGCTGGCCCACGTGCAACTCTGTTGCCGAGCCAATCAGCTTCAGGCAACCAGGGTTCATGCGCAGGATACGGTGCTGGCTGTCTGCGATGAAGATGGCGTCGAGACTGGATTCGAACACCCGGGCAGCCAGACGCAGATGGGCCTGCGTTTCCGCCTGACGCGTGACGTCACGGAATGAATACACCCTGCCCACTGGAAGACCATGACTGAACTGCGGTACCGACCGGCGCTCCAGCACGGTTCCTTCAGTCAGTTCAAGGATGTCCGAGCTCTCCTGCATCGGATCGGCAGCAATCTCCCGCAACCGCTCGGAATACAACTCTGCCTCACGCACCTGTTTTGCCATGTGCGCAAAAACGGCCGGATCATCACGTCGCGTGAGCAGTTCCGCAGGGATACGCCAGATGTTGACCAACCGCTGGTTGAAAGCTCGAATGCTGCCATCCATGGCGCACACCAGCATGCCATCTGCTGCGGAGTCCAGGGTAGCCCTTAATTCCGATAGCAAAGTCTCCAGCTCTCGCTCGGTGGAACGTTGCGCCGTCAGATCAATCATGGTCAGGAGGAGAGCCCCTTCTCCATTTGGGAGGGTCACTCCGCGCACGCTTCGCTCTACAGGCACGAGGACACCGCTGGCATGCAACACGCTGGTCTCTGAATGAATGCCCTCTGCCAGGGCCTGCACCGGCTGAGACCAAAACACAAAGTCTTGTGGAGTGGCTGCCAAGCCTTGAACGGGCGTGTTTACCAATTCATGGACGGGCTTACCCACCAGCTCAGCCACAGCGCGGTTGGCGGCAAGAATGTGCAGGGAGGTCTCATCTACCAGGCAAACCGCTTCCAGCATCGCGTCCAGCCAGGACTGCGGCAAGGAATAAGTCACGACGCCTGGGCCTCTGAATCAGGAGCGTCGGAGTTCACGGCACGCTCAAAGAAATAGCAGATGCGCTTGCGTGGAGACAGATAGTCCAGCGCATCACGGGGCAACTGAGATGGCTTCAAGCTGCGACGAATACCCAGCTCAGGGACGGACTCCAGGTCCAAGATCGGAGCCTCGTCTTTGGGAATGCGCGAGTCGTGCACGATCACCCGAGGGCGCAGGGGGCGCGAGGAATTGACCGAGGCCACGATGGCATAACGGTCGTTCACCAATTGGACGATGGAGCCCGGGGGATAGACCCCCATCATGCGGATGAAAGCGCCGAGCACTACAGAATCGAACCGTGCCTTGTGCTGCGCAAAGATGATCGACAGGGTTTCGTGGGGTGTCAGACCTCCGCCCCCGACCGGACTGCACATGCGGTCGTAGTGGTTGACCAGGGCCACCACCTGGCTGGAGCGCCCCAATTCCGAAGCACGCCTTTGCAGCGGGAATCCAGAACCATCCACCATTTCGTGGTGCTGGGCAATCGTCGCGAGGACTGCCTTGCCCCATCCCATCCGGGTGGCAAGAGCGACCGATGCAGCGACATGACTTTCATACTTCACACGCTCTGCGGGCGTCATGGCGGGTGAGGCAAAAGCGACGCTCAACGGCATGCCGACCTTGCCGATGTCATGCAACAGCGCTGCAACTCCCAAATCATGAAGCTCAGCGCTTTTCATCCCGAGTGCCTTGCCCAGCAGCAGACTGAGAACCATCACATTGACGGGGTGCAAGGCCCCGGGTTCTCCTACCCCCTCGGAAAGAAGACGAATGGCCGAATCCCCATTTTCCAGAAGGTCTGTAACGCACTCGGCAACCAGCGACTGCCCTTCTGCCTGAGCCAGCTGGGGCTGCTGGGCCACCAGCTTTTCCATCGACATGTATTGCTTGGTAGCCTGGCGAAACCGCCGGTCACAAGCGAGGAGCGCCGCGTTCTGAGCTGCGAGCAACATTCTGCGGCGCAACGCTGCAGACTCGCCTGGCGAGGAGTAAGTGGGCTGTTCTGCAGGCGCGCCGCTGGAGTCCGCCGAGCCATCAGTTGCATTGCCAGATGAATCTGCAGGGGTGGCCAGCAACCCATCACGAAATTCTGGATCGCTCTTTTTGGGAAGAACTTTGACGCTTGTGAGCCCCAATTCGCGCAAAGTGGCAATCTGCTCTGCCGAACCAATACGAAAGCTGCTCACCGGAAAGGGATGGTGCATCCAGCCCAGATCCAACTGGATATACATGCCAATACGCAAGTGGCTTATATCGATGAGAACGAACGTATTCACAACAGCCCGGGAATAGGAAGCAAAAGGTAACAATAGAACCACAATTGTTGGGGCCCATTATCACCACTTCTGATGCTTCCTTGAGGAACGTGGTGTCTCGCCTCGGATGCAAATGTCTTTTGCATTCCCAGTGCAGACAGCCTCTTAGCCTCTTGTACAAGGGGAAAGATTGGTTCACGTTAGCTGCGATGACATGCTCCTGGCGTATACAGAGCGCGGGCTCACCACACAAAGGAATGCGGAGCGGCTCGAACGTCAATGCGCACGGTCGCCCTTCGACACGCTCGGTCCTGAAAACGCTGCTGCCTCAGGCCTATGAACACCTCAACGGCACCAGAGCGAGGGCTTGTATACCAAATCCATCCACAACGCCCACACGGCGACACCGCAGAGAAGAGCGCCACTGATGCGCGTGCCCCAGTCACCCCGCAGTGAACCCAGACGCTGCCGTACCCACCGCCAGGCCAAGGGGCCACCCACGAGCCAAAGACCGCTGCCCACAGCAAACAGCGCCATGGTCCAAGCACCCTGCAAAGGCCCGCCGCTGAGTGCCGCCACCAGCAAGGCCGAATAGAGCAAACCGCACGGCATGAATGCCCACAATGCGCCAGCACTGGCCACACCTGTTGACGAACCAAGCAGCGGCTGGACACGCCCCCAGACTGAACGGCCCGCCTGTTCAATCCAGGCTGGCTGTCGCGACTGGATCAGCATCATCAACCCCCACGCCAGAATGGCCACGTGCGTCAGGGTCCACAAAGGCCTAAGTGCCATGGTTTGCTGTGTAAGCCAAGCCAAACTATCCATGGCCCAGGCCGCGATGGCACCCAGCGCCGCATACCCAACGATGCGCCCCCCATGAAAAACCCCTGTGCGCAACCACCGCTGGACGGAACGAGGCTTTTTATTTGTCCATTGAATAGGCTGCTCAAGCGCAGTCAAGCCTTCCGGCTTGCGCCCTGCCCCCACCACCGCAGCGCACGGAGCAGAGCACATGGCCAAGCAGTGGCTACCACCCACCAAACCCATGACCAGGGCGGTCCATGCAACAGTAGCCGACATGCTGTTCGTAGCCCTGCTCAGATGATGCGGGAGAAGCGGGCGCGGGTGCGATCGGCCTGCAGGTAACGATCAAAGACCATCGCAATACCGCGCACAAAGAACCAGCCCATGGGCGTCACTCGAACCCCTTCACTGCCCAACTCCACCAGACCTTGGGTTTCCATGTCCTTCAAACGGTCCAGTTCAGCAGCAAAGTACTTTTTGAAGTCGATCAGCCATGCCTGCTCCATCGGCTCAATCAGCAGTTCACCTTGGCACATCAACGCCATGATCGCAGCGCGTCTCACCAAGTCATCCCGGTTCAATGCCAGCCCCCGAACGACTGGCAGGCGACCCTGGTCAAGGAAATCGTAATACTCATCCAGGGTCTTGGCGTTTTGGCTGTAGGTCGCCCCAATGCGTCCAATCGCTGACACGCCCAGCCCAATCAAATCGCAATCGGGTTGGGTGCTGTATCCCTGGAAATTGCGGTGCAGGCGCCCCTGCCGTTTTGCAATGGCCAACGCATCGGTAGGCAAAGCGAAATGATCCATGCCGACGTATACATAGCCAGCGTCAATAAATGCATCCAGCGAACGCGAAAGCATGGCGACTTTGGCACCTGCTGTGGGCAACTCCGCTGAAATGATGCGACGCTGGGGCTTGAAGCGCTCAGGCAGATGCGCATATGCGTACAACGCAATGCGATCGGGTCGAAGCTGGGCAATCTGTGACAAAGTCCGATCAAATGACTCAGGGGTCTGGCGTGGCAAGCCGTAAATCAAGTCCACATTGATGGAGTCAAACCCGATGGTGCGTGCAGATTCGACCAAAGCAAAAACTTGCTCTGCGGGCTGAACACGGTGGACTGCCTTTTGGACTTCAGAGTCGAAGTCTTGGACGCCAAAACTCAACCGGTTGAAACCCAACTCTGCCAACAATGCCAGACGCTCCGCGTTGACCGTGCGGGGATCCACTTCGATGGAATATTCCCCACCGGGAGCCAGAGTGAAGCTGCGCTTGAGCATGGACATCAACTCACGCAGCCCATCATCAGACAGGAACGTGGGGGTCCCGCCGCCCAGATGCAACTGGCTAACCACCTGCCCCACACCGCATTGGGCTGTATGCAAGTCGATTTCGCGGCTCAGGTACCGCAAATAGACATCAGCACGATCATGGTGTTTGGTAATGATCTTGTTGCAAGCGCAGTAGTAGCATAGCGACTCGCAAAATGGGATGTGTACATACAGCGACAACGGCATGGCTTTGGAGCCTGTCCCCAAATGCCTTTGGGCCAACGCCAAGGCATAGTCCTCCTGACCAAAAGCCTCCACAAAACGGTCTGCCGTTGGATAAGAGGTGTATCGGGGACCCGGCACATCAAACCGGGTAAGGAGTTCTGGGGTAACAGCGGTCATGAGATATCCTTGCGTACTCGGTTACTGTGCCGCACCTTACCCCCTTCGTCCTTGACCTGAATCAAGTGAACCCACTGCTGGTGGAGCGACAATTTGATGCATATCATCCGCTTCTAAGCACTGTGCGAGGCACTTCGGCCTCTCTCGTCGAGCACGATATGCTCGAACAACCAACTGGTTTCTGCGCCATGAATCCGCTCACCATCAAAGTCGCCTGCTCCAACTGCAATCTCCGTGAGCTTTGCATGCCCGTGGGGCTCAACGAAGAGCAGCTGCAACGCATCGACGAAGTGGTAGCCGTGCGGCGCAAGATCAAACGCGGCGGAACGCTTTTCCGCAACGGAGAAGCTTTCACCTCTTTGTATGCCATTCGCACGGGCTTCTTCAAGACCTGCGTGGCGACAGAAGATGGTCGCGACCAAGTCACAGGATTCCAGATGGCCGGGGAAATCATTGGCATGGATGGCATCGTGAATGACCATCACACCTGCGACGCCGTCGCTCTGGAAGACGCGGAAGTTTGCGTCATGCCCTTTGATCGCATAGAGGAACTCTCGCGCGAAGTCACTGCACTACAGCACCATGTGCACAAAATCATGAGCCGTGAAATCGTGCGTGAGCATGGCGTAATGCTGCTGCTCGGAAGCATGCGTGCAGAAGAGCGTCTGGCGGCGTTTTTGCTCAATTTGGTGCAGCGCCTGCACGCGCGAGGCTTCTCCCAATCGGAGCTGGTGTTGCGAATGACGCGAGAAGAAATCGGCAGTTATCTCGGCCTCAAACTTGAAACCGTGAGCCGCACGTTCTCCAAGTTCGTAGAAGAAGGCACCGTGGAAGTGCGGCAAAGACATGTCCGTATTCTGGATACCGATGCCTTACGCCGCATCGTGAACAACCAACAAGCCTGCCAATGAAAAATTTTCGACAGAGGTGCCCGAAAACTGCCGAGCACCTTGCTGACGCATCCGACCATGCCGCGCTCTACAGCGCGGCATTTTTTATTCATGTACAGGAGGGGTGCTTGCGGCAATCCTCAGGGCGCTCCTCGTCTGGCACCGGGCAACGATTCAGCTCAAAGGGAGACATCGCAAGCAAGGTGGTGAGCGCGCTGGACACCATGGTGAGCGCCCAGAACCCAAAGAACGCCAAGGTGTAGACGCCTGTTCTCGACAAGGTGACAGGCTGCCCGAACCAGTGAAGGTCTTGCGGGTCCACCATCGCAAAAACGAGCATCTCAATCACGCCTGCCACCAAAAAGGCTGGCCAGGCAATCCACATCAGGCGCTGTGTCCACATCGTGCTGTTTCCTTGCGGTGTTGTATTGGGTCGTTGCGAAATTCAGTGAACCAGAGTGACTTCACAATCACCGGGGCTGCGCTTCTGGCGGGGTCGCAGCGTGGTTGCGCCCCTTCATCGCGGGCGCCAAGCTCTTCTCTGGGTGTTCCAGGGTCTTGTTGATGTCGATACCTCGCTGGTAGTAATCCTCAGCAACCACAGGGTCTGGGCGCGACATCGCAAGCCACAAAGTAATGAACCCCGCAACAATGACCACCAAGGGGCCCGCCAATACCAGCCACACATGGCCAAACTTCCACCATGGGGCTGCGGCTGGCGTGGCTGAGGAAGAAACAGTAGACATAGCAAACTCCATTAACTCAGGCTTGTACGTTGAATGAGAACGGTACTACCTGGGAACCAAAAATACGGTTTTTTCTGCCACGTGGGCACCGCCACCCTCGGCACCAATTTCAAAGGTGATGGGATGAGACCCAGGTGAAGCAGACCCATAAGGCACCTGCAATCGCACAGCGACCCAGCGAGACTGAGCGGGATCGACCTCCACCGACACTTCAGACACCACTTCAAGTCCCTCAAGACCCTTGGCATCTATGCGGTAGCGCTGCGGAGTTTCGGTAGCGTTCATGATCTGAATGCGGTAGATGTTTTCCAACTTACCCCCAGCCACGATGCGCGACAAGGCGGCCCGGTCGCGAACCACGTCCACTTTCAGCGGTGTTCTCGTCACCAGGCTCGCCAACATCGCCACACACAAAGCGACAAGCACGGCACTGTAGACCAAGACGCGGGGACGCAGCACACGCCGCAGCATCTGCGATTGGGTCCAGCGTTTGACCACACCATTCTGGGTAGTGAACCGAATCAACCCGCGTGGGTACTTCATCTTGTCCATGACGGTATTGCACGCATCAACGCACAAACCGCAACCGATGCACTCGTACTGCAAACCCTTGCGGATATCGATGCCCACCGGACACACCTGAACACACAACGTGCAATCAATGCAATCGCCCAGGCCTTTCGCCTTGTAATCCACCGTCTTGTTGCGCGGGCCACGAGGCTCACCGCGCTCTACGTCATAGCTGACGATCAAAGTGTCTTTGTCAAACATGGCGCTCTGGAAGCGGGCATAAGGGCACATGTACTTGCACACCTGCTCGCGCATGAAGCCAGCGTTTCCATAGGTAGCGAACCCGTAGAAGAGCACCCAGAAAATCTGCCAACCGCCCTGCCATGCCAGCAACTCCACACCCAACTCGCGGATCGGCACGAAGTAGCCCACAAAAGTAAAGCCTGTCCACAAGGCTACGGTGATCCAGACAATCTGCTTGAAGAACTTCTTGCGGATCTTCTCGAAAGTCCAAGGCCCACCATCCAGGCGCAAACGGGCACTGCGATCACCTTCGATCTTGTGCTCGATCCACATGAAAATTTCGGTGTACACCGTTTGCGGGCATGAAAAGCCACACCACAAACGCCCAGCCACGGCGGTGAACAGGAACAGCGAGAGTGCTGAAATGATCAGCAAACCCGTCAGGTAGATGAAGTCCTGCGGGTACAGCACCAAGCCAAAGATATAAAAGCGACGCGCTCCCAAATCGAAGAGCACCATCTGGCGCTGCCCCCACTCCAGCCAGGGCAAGCCATAAAACACCAGTTGTGTGAGAAATACCATCGCCCAGCGCCACCGGGCAAATACTCCGCTGATGGATCGCGGGTAGATCTTCTTTTGCGCTTCGTACAGGGAGACGATCTCGACCTGGCTGCTGGGCACTTCCGAACCATCTGCGGCAACAGGAGCGATAGGAATAACCTTGCGAGGAGACTCGCTGGGTGGCTTCATGGTGGCGCTCTCTACTTAATCCAAAACTTCAGAAACAACAAAGGGGCGGCGCCCTCAGGCACCGCCCCGCGTTCACATCACTGCGCCTTGTTGTTTGACAATCCCCAAACATACGAGGCCAGCACCTTGATCTGCGCTTCGGTCAACTTGTCTGCCTGTGCAGGCATCTGATTGACCTTGCCATTGTTGATCATGGCGGTAATCGCTGCTTCACCCCAGCCATGCAGCCAGATGTCGTCAGTCAGGTTGGGCGCACCCAAAGCCTGATTGCCCTTGCCGTCCATGCCGTGGCAGGCGGCGCAAGCACCAAACTTGGACTTGCCCAAAGAAGCACGCAGAGAATCGTGGGGGCTACCCGACAGACTGAGCACATAGTGCGAGAGGTTACGCACATCTTCTGGAGAACCTACGGCAGCAGCCATGGGAGGCATGTTGCCAATGCGGCCCTTTTGCAGGGTTTCCAGGATCTTGTCGTGTGTGCCACCGTACAACCAGTCGCCGTCGGCCAAGTTGGGGAAACCCTTGCTGCCGCGGGCGTCAGAGCCATGGCACTGAGCGCAATTGTTCATGAACAGGCGTTCACCGATGGCCTTGGCTTGCGTGTCCACGGCAATCGCTTCAGGGGTCATGGATGCAAAGCGGGCGTACAGGGGTTCCAACTCCTTGTTGGCCTTGGCCACTTCTGCCTCATATTCGCCCTTCTGGGTCCAGCCAAGCTTGCCGGCTGAACTACCCAAACCTGGGTAGGCAGCCAGGTAGCCCAAGCCAAAGATGATGGTCAGAACGAACATCCACACCCACCAGCGCGGCAGGGGGTTGTTCATTTCCACCAGGTCTTCATCCCAGACGTGGCCTGTAGTGTTGTCGGCCGTTGATACGACCTTCTTGCGGCCTGCCATCCAAAGCAGCACGGCGCAGCCAATGATGCCGACCAGGGTCAGCGCGGTCACAAAGACCGACCAGAAATTGCTGGTGAAGTCACTCATGGGTTTTTCTCATTCTGGTGGAGTTCATTCTTGCTCAAAGGGCAAGCGAGCAGCCTCATCAAATTTGGCACGGTTGCGGCCCATGTAGGCCCACACCCAGATGCCGATGAAGCAGACCATTGAAGCCAGCGTGGCCACAATGCGCATGGTGGTGATGTCCATATGCCAACCCTCCCTTACTTGAGCGCGCGGCCCATGACTTGCAGATAGGCGATCAGTGCATCCAACTCCGTCTTGCCCTTGACCTCATCAGCGGCAGCGGTGATTTGCGCGTCGGTGTATGGAACGCCCACAGTGCGCAGCGCCTTCATGCGAGGAGCCACGTCGGCCGGATTGACCAGAGTCTTCTCAAGCCAGGGGTAAGCAGGCATATTCGACTCGGGCACCACGTCACGTGGGTTGTTCAAGTGGATGCGATGCCATTCATCGCTGTACTTGCCGCCCACGCGATGCAGGTCAGGACCTGTGCGCTTGCTGCCCCATTGGAAGGGGTGGTCGTACACAAACTCACCCGCCACCGAGTAGTGACCATAGCGCAGGGTTTCTGCACGGAAGGGGCGAATCATTTGCGAGTGGCAGTTGTAGCAACCCTCACGGATGTACACATCACGCCCGATCAGCTGGGTGGCTGTGTAGGGCTCCACGCCCTTCACAGCTTCCGTTGTGGACTTCTGGAAGAACAGGGGCACGATCTCCACCAGGCCGCCAATGGCGATCACCAGCAAAATCAGCACGATCATCAAGAAGTTGTTGGTTTCAATCTTCTCGTGGCTGAAACCGGCAGAAGCTTGCTTGTTGTTTTGAGACATGGGTTAGCTCCTTGAGGCTCAAGCGTGGGCAGTGTTCACGGCGGGGATAGCCACCTTGACCGAACGGCCAGAGATTGCGGTTGCCCACACGTTCCATGCCATCACCAGCATGCCGCCCAGATACAGCAGACCACCGGCCACACGGATCACATAGAAGGGGTAGGTAGCCTTCACGCTTTCAACGAAGGTGTAGGTCAGCGTGCCATCAGGGTTCACGGCGCGCCACATCAGGCCTTGCATCACACCGGCAATCCACATTGCAGCGATGTACAGCACGATACCGATGGTGGCCATCCAGAAGTGCAGTTCAATCGCCTTGATGGAGTGCATCTTTTCGCGGCCAAACAGGCGGGGCACCAGGTAGTACAGCGAGCCCATGGAGATCAGACCCACCCAGCCCAGGGCACCAGAGTGCACGTGGCCCACGGTCCAGTCGGTGTAGTGGCTCAGTGCGTTCACGGTCTTGATGGACATCATCGGACCTTCGAACGTGGACATGCCGTAGAACGACAGGGACACGATCAGGAAGCGCAGGATAGGATCGTCACGCAGCTTGTGCCATGCGCCCGACAGGGTCATGATCCCGTTGATCATGCCGCCCCAGCTGGGAGCCAGCAGGATCAGCGAGAACACCATACCGACGGACTGCGTCCAGTCAGGCAACGCGGTGTAGTGCAGATGGTGAGGACCCGCCCACATGTAAGTGAAGATCAGGGCCCAGAAGTGCACGATCGACAGGCGATACGAGTACACGGGGCGGCCAGCCTGCTTGGGGATGAAGTAATACATCATGCCCAGGAAGCCTGCGGTCAGGAAGAAGCCCACGGCATTGTGGCCATACCACCACTGCACCATGGCATCCTGCACGCCAGCATAGGCCGAGTAGCTCTTCATGAAGCCTGCGGGCACTGCAGCACTGTTCACCAGGTGCAGCAATGCCACAGCCAGAATGAAGGCGCCAAAGAACCAGTTGGCCACGTAGATGTGCTTGACCTTGCGCGTACCTACCGTGCCAAAGAACACGATGGCATAGGACACCCAGACCAGCGTGATCAGGATGTCGATAGGCCACTCCAGTTCAGCGTATTCCTTGCCGGAGGTGTAACCCAGCGGCAGGCTGATGGCGGCAGCCAGAATGACTAACTGCCAACCCCAGAACGTGAACGATGCGAGGGCCGGCGCAAACAACCGAACCTGGCAGGTACGCTGCACCACGTAGTAGCTGGTGGCGAACAAAGCGCAGCCACCAAAAGCAAAAATCACCGCATTGGTATGCAGTGGGCGCAAACGGCCATAACTAAGCCATGAAATGCCTAGGTTGAGTTCTGGCCATGCCAGCTGGGCGGCAATGATGACGCCCACCAGCATGCCGACCACCCCCCAAACCACGGCCATGATTGAGAACTGACGCACGACCGTGTCGTTGTAATGCGCAGCATTTGTTTTTGGAAAATCCATCGGACACCTCTTTGTATTGCGATACAAGTTTTAACCAGACTGCCATTGCGGTTATTGACGAAAGTCAACCGTCTCGGAGAATGCGCTCCCCCTCTTGTTCCACACTTTCAAACTGTCCGCGGTACACAGCCCACCACAGGCCGGCCAGGATCATCAGCACCAGCACCACAGACAGAGGAATCAATAAATAAAGGATGTCCATCAGGCGGGCTCCGCAGTTTGAAATGACGACACGGCAGCAGATGAAGAACCCCCTGCTGCCTGCGAAATAGAAGGCGACGGATCGCCATGTGCGCCACCCGGCGCCTCTGGCAATCCCTTGGAAAGGCGGGCGGCATTGAGCACCACCAACAGCGAGCTGAGCGCCATGCCCAATCCCGCAAGCCAGGCGGGCATCCAGCCCACCACAGCCAGAGGAACACACAGAGCGTTGTACCCAGCGGCCCACCATAGATTTTGCCGCACAATCTGTAAGGTTTTGCGCGCCAGCAGCACTGCCTGGGGTACCTGAGTCAAACTGTCCCGCAGCACCACGAAATCTGCCCGAGAGCGCGCCAGGGGAACGGCACGGCCAAAAGCGAATGACACGTGGGCTCCCGCCATCACAGGGCCATCGTTCAAGCCATCGCCCACCATGGCCACGCGGTGGCCCTGGGCCTGCAGGCTTTGCAGCGCCGCCAGTTTGTCTTGCGGCGTGCAAGCCCCGCGGGCCTCGGTGATACCAGCCTGAGCAGCCACGCGCTGCACGGCTTCTGGGCGGTCGCCAGACAGCATCTGCACACTCAAACCCGCATCGGCCAGCGCACGCACCACCATGGCAGCCTCTGCGCGCAGGTCTTCAACCAATCCAAACCGGGCCATTTCCAGCGTCTGCGCGTGGCCTGGCTCACCGCGCTCTTCGGCCAAGACGACCCACAGCGCAGCGCCGTCCGCATCTTCTGCGAATTCGGTAGCACCAGGCTCACGCGCCATCACACCGGCATGAATGGCAGAGCCCAGGCGCACGCGGCGTGGCGGGCATTGCCCCGTGCGGTCTTGCACATCAGCACTCAAACCGAGCCCTGCCTGCTCTTCCAGATGGGAAACCAGCCAACGACCATCGTCCGCGCCAGCAGCTTCCACCAGGGCACGCGATGCCGGATGCAAGGACTGCCGCGCCAACGCGGCAGCCAACGACAAGGCACTTGCCCGATCCAGATCGCCACCCGCCAGCCGCACCGTGTGCAATGCCATCGCGTCGCGGGTGAGCGTGCCCGTTTTGTCAAACACCACCGTATCGATCTGCGCCAGGGCCTCCAGCCCTTGCAGGTTGCGCACCAGCACGCCCTGGCGCGCCAGCGTGCCTGCTGCGGTTAACATCGCTACCGGGGTGGCCAACGACAACGCACAGGGGCAAGTGACGATGAGCACCGCCACCGCCACCATCAGCGCGTGCCCTGGGTCTTTGGGCCACCACCAGGCAGCAGCAGCAAAGGCGGCCAGCAACACTGCCACCAAAAACGGTTTGGCGATGCGGTCCGCCAGCTGGGCCAGACGTGGCTTTTGCAGCCCTGCGCTCTCCATCAAGGCCACGATCTGTGCAAACCGTGTTTGGGCGCCCACACATTCCACGCGAACTTCTACCGACGACTGCAGGTTGTAGCTGCCAGCAGTCACCACGCTGCCTTCGGGCTTGTGCACCGGGGTCGATTCACCGGTCAGCAGGGCTTCGTCAGCCTGGGTGCTGCCTTTGAGAATCGTGCCGTCGGCCGGAAACGCCTCGCCCGGCAAGACACGCACCGTGTCGCCCACCACCAGCCGCCGCACTGCCACGCGAGTGAATGCGCCGTCAGCGCCCAAGCGTTCCACGCTGTCGGGCAGGCGATTGAGCACTGCCTCCAGCGCACCGGCCGTGCGGTCACGCAGGCGCAACTCCAGCCAGCGCCCGGTGAGCAGGAAGAAAACGAACATGGTCAGCGAGTCGAAGTACACCTCGCGACCAAAGATGCCATTGGGGTCGAAGGTGCCTGCAGTGCTCACCACAAAGGTGATGCCCATGCCAAGCGCCACGGGCAGGTCCATGCTCACCTGCCGCTGGCGTACATCGCGCAAGGCACTGGTAAAGAAAGGGCCGCAGGCAAAAAAGACCACGGGCAGCGAAATCACCCACGAGGCCCAGCGCAGCAGCGTTTCCATCTCTTGCGACAAATCGCCGGGCTGCGCCACGTACGCAGGCCATGCGTACATCATCACCTGCATCATGCAAAAACCGGCCACCAGCCAGCGCCACAGCGCACGGCGGCTTTCCACCAGCCGCTGGCCGCGCACAAAAGCATCCATGGCCGGAACCGCGCGATACCCCGCGCTGCGCACCGCTGCCATCCACTGCGATGGCAACACCCTGCCCGGCTGCCACACCACGCGGGCGCGACGGGTGGCGGCGCTCACATCGGCCTGCAACACACCGGGCACGGACTTCAAGGCATCTTCAATGGTGAGGGCACAGGCCGCGCAATGCATTCCATCCAGCACCACATGCGAATCCCAGGTTGAGCTGGCAGGGTCTGCCACGGCACTTGCGTCCAGCGCAGAGCCTGAAGGCGTGCAAGGCCGACCAAAACCCAGCCACTCTTGTGGGTCGTCCAGAAGAGACACGGCTGCTGGGTCCACCGCCGCCTCGGAAGCGTCAACCACAGGCGGCACCGGAATTTCCGGCGCACCGGAGCGAAACATTGACATGGTTCAAGCCTATCCGCGGAACATGACATCCTTATTGACCTGGATCAAGCCGCAAAAGATGATGCATCCTAAGCTTGTTACCTCACTTTGAGGAGCCCCCATGTACAAACGCATCCTGATTGCAACCGACGGTTCACCTTTGTCCGACAAGGCTGTTGAAAGCGGCCTGTCTCTGGCGGCCTTGTCCGGCGCCTCCGTGGTCGCACTCAAAGTGGTGCCCCGCTACCCCCGCAGCTACTTTGAAGGGGGCATGCCGGTGGACGCAAGCGATGTGAAACGCATCGAAGGCCAGTGGGGCGACGCCGCCCAGGCCATGGTGGATGCCGTCAAGGCCCAGGGCGCTGCCCAAGGCGTGACCGTGAAAGCCGTGACCGCCAAGTCCGACCTGGTGGCCGAGGCCGTGATTTCTGCCGCCAAAAAGCACAAGTGCGACCTGATCGTGATGGCATCGCACGGCCGCAAGGGCCTCAAGCGCCTGCTGCTGGGCAGCGAAACCCAGCACGTGCTGACACACTCGCACATCCCCGTGCTGGTGCTGCGCTAAGCGCAAAAGCAAGCATGAAAACAGGCTCTAGCGCTTATCTCTAAAGCGCTAGCAGCTATGTAAATCATAGCAAAACACCGAGAAGGCTCTGTGCCCTCTCGGTGTTTTTTCATTCCCGACTGGTTTGCGGGCAGCCAAGCGGCGCCCCATTGGCAGAGCAATGCCTGCCGCCCCGCCTGGGGCACTTCAAGCGCACGCTGCCGCAGGTGTCGCTGAACCTTGTGCGCTACCAGCACGCGCACGACTTTGCGACCCCGCACGAGTTCGACGCCGCCATCCAGTACGGCTGCGGCAACTGGCCAAGCGCCAATGCGCGCTACCTGATTGGCAAGGAAACCAGCATCGTCTGCAGCCCCCAACTGCGCGACACCCTGCCCTTGCACACCCCGCAAGACCTGCTGCGCGCCACGCTGCTGCAACACATCGAAGTGCCCCTGGCCTGGCAAGACTGGATGGAGGCGAACGGCCTGGACACCAGCGCCAGCCGCTTCGGGCCGGGCTTCAACCTCTACTCACTCATCATCCGCGCCGCCGTTTCAGGCTTTGGCGTGGGCATCGTGCCCACCTGCCTGGTGGAAGACGAACTGGCAGGCAGGCACGCTGGTCGAGCCCCTGAAAGACCGCTTTGACAGCCCGCTGGGCTACTACCTGTGCGCGCCCACGGCCCGCACCAACTTGTCGGTGTACCGGCTGGTGGCCGGGTGGCTGGAGCATTGCTGCAACCATGCGGAAGGGGCGGCTGCTCCTGTGGCTGTAGAGGCTGGGGCGGGCTGCATCTTTTGCGCGCCGCAGCAAGGGGCGAACGGTACCAATGCCGTCACCAACGCTGCAGCTTGAGCGCAGAGCTAGACCCGAACGCCAAAAGGGGGAGCACTGACTTGACGAAGGACGCGGCCCAGGAAAAAGCGCTAGGCCAAGAAGGCGACGCAGCGCTGCAAGAATGATAGCTGGTGGCGCTTACTGCACAAGCGCTGGAGGCCCTAAAGGCTAGAAACCGACGAAGTGAATGCAAACGAAGCCCAGCGCAGCGCAAGAACTCCCAAGGAGAAACCTTTGACAAAGGAGAAGCACTGGAATAGATGCTGGCCTGGATAAAGCGGGATGTGAAGGGACTAACGCCCTGATTTCAGCCGACGCCGAAGGCGGCCGGCTGCGACGAATTGTTAGGCATCTGGCCGTCTATCCCAAGTGCAATATTTCCACGGCACAACGTTTTCAAGAGCGGTAAATCTTGGGATTGGCATACCAGATTCGCCGAATTCTCCAAGCGTCGCGAGCTTGCGTTCATAAACGGGGCGTCGGCTTTCTGGCAGAAAAACCCAAGGCATTACTTGCCAAGAGGAATCAACGCCGCAGTCTCGTTGCAGGGCGAACTTTAGTTCAGGCCAATGTGTCTTCCATGCTTGGAGCCGTTTTATAAGCGCGGATGCGCTTGAGGAGTATGTCACTTCGCACAGGTATACCGCATGCTCGCGAAGGGATACAGCCATGAGATCGCAATACCAAAACCGGCCTTTCTTCGGGCTGGCCCCAGGTTCAAGTTGGAGCAATATTTCGGGGTTTACAAATACTCCACGATCAGCCCGCAGATACTCTGCGACAACACCTTGAAAGAAATCAGTCACAAGTCGATCTCCTGACTCCTAACGAACTAAGGTAACCGGCGGCTGCAAGCCGTCCGCGTTGACTGCCACGTTAGAACCAAGCCCACACAGCAGCAACCCAAAGCCAGCAACATAGCCGGAACAACGAACCTGCACCAGCGCCAAGACGAAACCAAAAGTACCCAGCGCAAAAGCAAAACCTACTTTGGAAACACTAGCAACAACAAAAATCGAATTTTTATGCACTTGGAATAGGCACAACCACGGGCAAGTGCTAACGCCAAGGTTAACCGGCACCGTAGGCGGAAGGCCGCATGGCACTAATACAAGCCATTACCTGCATTGGCGTTCGCATTGAACCGACAGTTAGACCGGATCACTCTGTTCGGTGCCCGCGGCATCGCCATCCGCAAAGGGGTCTTGGAGGTCATCAAGTATTTTTTTTCGATCGCAGTGTCGCAAGAAGAAGTAAAGCGAGGAATCAATGATCTTCATGACTTTTCCACCCCTGTCGTAATCCACGAATGGAGGTTGAATCTTCTTGTTAATTTGATGTTGGGTGATGTTGTGAAGGAAAGCACCAAGATCACCGGACCGAACGTCGTCAGGCCTATGATGCATTTTTCGGATTTCATCGAGAAGTGTTGATCTGAGTAGCCCCACCTCAATGCTTGAAAAATCGGTTGTGAGCAACAATTTAATAAAGTAGTAGGGGAATGCCAAAGATAGCTTGCCACTCTGATTGCTCGTTTTTCGCGCAATATCCACGAAAGATTCGAAATTTCTAATATGGCGTACGCCGTATTCGGCCGTCTTCTTGTCTATGGCTTCTTGAAGGTTGGCTGGTGTGATTTTTTGCTTTGTTGGGCAAGTATGATTTATGTTCGCTGAAACACAGCAGTATTTCAGTAGTTCTTGAACCACGCCGATGCTATCAAATGATCCTGAAATTAGCGAGTCCTCAACATCCGAGAAGTCGACATTTAAGAGGCTTGCCCCTTTATTAATTACTTTCTTAAAGTCGGCGACACTCCATGGCTCAACGGGAATCTCTGTAATTCTGTCAAGGAGGTCGCCATTGAATTGCACCAATCGGTTTGCTTCTCGCCATATGCCGAGAATAATGAAAATTATTCCTTGATCTTGAAAAACCCGTAAGTCATACGCCAAAGCTTCTTGCACCCCAAGCGTCAGATAGTGAAAGTTCTCTAGTATGAGGTACTTTTTTATCTTGTTCTGCTTAAGTATTTCAGAGACATCCTGAGCGAGTTCCAGGTTGTACTCCACATATGTTTCCTTTGTGGTGATTCCACTAAGCGCCTTGTCGCTAATTTCTGCTGTGGCGGCTGTGTCACCAATGAAGGGTATTTTTATTCTGAAGCCAGCTGAGGCTTTTCCTCCGTGCTCGTATTTTTCCTCTGTCGATTCGCTCTCAATAAACTTAATGCCAATTTGTCTTAGAATTGATTTGTATATGTCAATTGGTTGGGTTTGTGGTGAGCACTCGACCTTTACATATTGATACTCTTGGAGGTTGTTGAGAATGAGCGATGTTTTTCCTTGCTTGGAAGATCCGTAAACAATTACTTCGTTCCCATCTGTCAGGGCCTCCTTGAACGCCTTGTCAGCGCTTTCGCGCTCAATGTAAGATTCAATTAGCTTGCTTCTTACGCCAAATACATCGTTTGTTTTGTAAATCATGATTGGTCGCGATGTGTTGCAGGGTGGTTGTTCTTCAATGCTCAGACCTTGCTTAAGGTCTAACGGGCAAGGTAAGCCGACCGCAGAATGCGGGTCGGCTTGACCGGAAGGTTAGAGCCAGAAGCCAAAACGGGTAGCCATGATTTGGCGACGGGCGCTAAGTGAGAAAAAGCACTGCGCCACCGAGGCGGCGCAGCACTACCAAAACAATAGCTGCTCGCGCTTGCTACGCAAGGGCCAGAGGCCAAAAAGGCTGGAAAACGACGCAATGCCAACAGGCGAAGCCCAGAGAAACGACAAACCAAGCGCTGCACAACGCTTGAGAAAATGAATGCCGTTTGAATAAACATGGGCTAAATAAATTGGTTTTCAGTGGTGCTAACGGCCAAGGTAAGCGGCCCGCAGAATGCGGGTCCGCTTGACGGCAGAGTTAGACCCGAAGGCCAAAAGGGGGCGCCCAGACTTGAAGACGGGCGCAGCCCAAGAAAAACCGCTGGGCCACGGAAGCGGCGCAGCGCTGCAAGAAGGATAGCTGGTGGCGCTTGCTGCACAAGCGCTGGAGGCCCAAAAGGCTTCAAAGCCTTTGGAACAGGGCGGAGCGCTGGAACAGGTGGCTGCGCGCATAGAGCGGGTGTTGGGACTAACGCCCGCGGTAAGCTGCGCCGGAGCGAAGCGGAGGGTACCAACAGGCGGAGCCTGTTGGCGTCAGCTTGACCAAACAGTTAGGCTGGGGAGCGGAGGCAGCTTGTTGCACTTGATATCCCCTATGTTTTTGCTGATAGCGGTTCATAACCAGCATCCAAAGGCGCAACCACTGAAATGAACCGAAGTGGGCCAACGCTGGTGCAAAGAACACCGTGCACCTGCCCTTTGTTTGCAACTACGATATCCCCCGGAACAATTGCAACGGTGTTGCCTTGCTCGTCAATTTGATATTGACCTTCCCCTGAAAGGATGGTCCATGTATCTTGTCCGTCGGGGTGAATATGTGGCGCAATAGTTTGGCCGGGCTCCACATGCCAAGCCACGATAACTGAATGCGAAGATTCAACAACAACAGACCGTATTGGTTCTTTCTCGGCTGGCTGCATGAATTCATGGGACTTATACACGCGGTGAGTGCTCATTTTTTGCTCCGTAAATGCAAGCCTTTGGGCAGCAAGATTCGCGCCGCCCAAAAGTCTAACGACCCAAGCTCAGCGACCCGGCGCACGGGACGCGTGGATTGCAAACCACGACGTCATGCCGGGTTCGCTGCAGCGCATGGTTATGCGGCACTTGGTTGTGTACTTCATGGGCCTCTACTTTTCTGCTTACGACCAAAGGCGGCTGGTCGCGGTTACATTTTCCTTTCGTGATTATGAGGCGAAACTTTCTATTCAAGGCTTTCGGATGGATCTTCCTTTACCTTTTTCAGCCACGATGAATTCCAGCCATCGAACACCTTCAGTCTTACTAGGGTTCCAATGGGAATGAGTGGTGCCGGCCGGAACGAGTAGGCTGTCACCGGGTTTTAGGGTAATGGGTTCCTTGCCCTCCTGCTGGAAAACTGGTGTCCCAGAAACTACATAGAAGGTGACCGCCGCCGGATGAAAATGGCGACGGTTGACACCACCTGGCTCGTACTTCACATCTATGACTGTGAAGTCCAGATTCGCTGTGCCGTCCACTCCGCGTACTATGAGATCCGTAGGTGTTACCCCAGATTTTTGTGGGATGTCTTTCGGATCTTGTGCGTGAGCTACAGACGCAGCTAGAGCCGCCCCGAATAAGATGAGTTTAGTTAGTCTGTTCATTTTCAATCTCCATTTCGATGAGTGCCGCATAACGGCCAAGGTAAGCCGCCCGCCGTAGGCGGGTCGGCTTGAACGCCGGGTTAGACCCGAAGGCCAACAGGGAGCGCCCGGACTTGAAGACGGGCGCAGCCCACGAAAAAGCGCTGGGCCACGAAAGCGGCGCAGCGCTGCAAGAATGATAGCTGGTGGCGCTTGCTGCACAAGCGCTGGAGGCCCAAAAGGCTTCAAAGCCTTTGGAACAGGGCGGAGCGCTGGAACAGGTGGCTGCGCGCATAGAGCGG
>ENA-UOOA01002064-UOOA01002064.1-human-gut-metagenome-genome-assembly--contig:-P61old-NODE-2064-length-29931-cov-40.418530_pt1 | contig 29931 bp, 31 predicted proteins | sample MGYA00242467_ERZ724014 | MGnify/ENA metagenome assembly ERZ724014 | reverse complement strand
AAGACCTCCTTTTCCGTTCACTTTCTGTTTTCTGCCGCCTGTGAACTCTGGCGGCGCAGTCGGGACAGTATTTCGCTCGGTTGGACTTTGGGACGAACACTCTGCCGCAGACCACACAGCGTTTCAGCTCCTTATCCCGGAAAATCTCTGCTTCCAGCGTTCCAATTTGCGGCAAGACTGACCAGCGGAACCACTTACAGCAGACCGAGAAAGAAATGGTCTGGGGACAAGTATGGCTGTCCCTATCGTCAAGGAGCATACAGTTTCCGTCCTCATAACAGCAGCACTCCCGGCGGATCAGGGCGTTTGCCTGTTTCCTCTGTGCCGGTGTCATGCGGTAAAGGGAACCGTCCGGCTTGCGCTCTATGGGCGGCAGTCGTTTATATGGGTTCTCTCTCATGTGTTCCCTCCATTTTTCCTTAGCCGTTCTCCCCGAAAAGGCTTCCTGCCCCATTCCTGCGGCGTGTTCCAGCGTTGGCACGCTCCCCGGACTTCGGGACATTTTGTCCCGAAGTGGCTCCTTGCGGTGCTTCCCCTGCCGGGGTATTCCTTTTCGGACGGTCATTCATTTTTCAAGGTGCAGCTCATCGATGAACTACCCTAAGTCTACACCTTAAAGACCGTCCGCCCCGTATATCCATAAGGTCGGAAATCAGCTCGGAAAACTCTCTATTTCCACGCTCTTGGAATTGTGGTAGAATAAAAAAGAAAACAGAAATTTAGAGGATATGGGTCTAATGTACTTATTTGTGGAAGTTATTTTTCATGCTGGACAACGAAGAAATTTGCCAAAAACAGGCTACCGTCCAGATGCTATCTTTAATAAACTCGGAGATTATTGGGGGATTACTTTTACTGAGCTGCAAGTTGACAAATTCGATAATCCAACTCTGGCGATAATAAAATTTACATTCCAAGATTGCCATTATAAAGAAGTCTGTTTAGGACAAAAATTTTCAATCATGGAAGGTAGCCACCAAGTCGGCGAAGGAAAAATTATTTCGATAGTCATGAACGAATAAAGTAACTGGACAAGGAGGGATTGCATGGAACTATCCATACAAGAACGATTGAAAGACCTGCGTGTGGAGCGTGGGTTGACGCTGGAACAGCTTGCGGAGCAGACGCACCTCTCCAAGTCTGCGTTGGGCAGTTATGAGGGGGATAATTTCAAGGACATCAGCCATTATGCCCTTATTGAGTTGGCAAAGTTTTATGAAGTGACTGTTGATTATCTGCTGGGGCGTTCTCAAACAAAAAATCACCCAAACGCCGATCTTGCAGACCTGCGTTTGAGTGATGATATGATTGAACTGTTGAAAAGCGGGCTGGTGGATAATTCCCTCTTGTGTGAGCTGGCGGTACACCCGGATTTTCCCCGGCTCATGGCTGACCTTGAAATCTATGTGAACGGAACGGCAGTCAAGCAGGTACAGAGCGCAAATGCCATTGTGGATATTATGAGCGCAACCATTATGAAGCAGTACAATCCCGGCTTGTTCGACCCGCAATTAAGACAGCTTATCGCCGCCCATATTGACGATGACAGCTTTTGCCGCTATGTGATACAGCAGGACATAAACGGCATAGCCCTCGACCTGCGGGAAGCACATAAGGACGATTTTTTCAGCGTCCCGGAGGACAATCCGCTGGAAGATTTCTTGCAGACCGCCGAGGAAACTGCCAGTCCAGACAGCGACCCGGAGCAAGCGGCTTTGGCGTTTATCTGTAAGCGGCTCAAATTGAACTTGAAGAAGCTGTCCGAGGAAGAAAAGAAGTGGCTGAAAAAGATTGCACAGAAGTCGGACTTGCTGAAAAATCCAAACCCACAGCGGGGGAGAAAGTAAGAGAGCGACAAATCACAATTTAGGCTTGGAGAGGAATCCTTCAAATGAAAGAAAAAATAAATGGATTTTTAATAGAAAATGCTATTTCTATTTTTGCTGTAGGAGATACAGTTGAAAATATATTTCAGTTACATTATGGAGTAACAAAATGCAGTTCAAATGATTTATTCAAGCAACTGATAGAATATGGAAGTGTAGCCACATTGAATGAGTTTTGTGAAGGTCAATTAATGCCTCAAATTTTTTCGCAAGGAAAAACAAAAGCAATATTATGCAAACCAACTAAAAATAAGATAGTAATATTATTCTTGGAATCTGAATTAAATGCTAAAGAAAATTATACGAAAGCAATAGACCTTGATTTGAAAGTTAAAACACTATTTGAATGATTTAAAACTATAAATTTATTGAGGAGATAGCAAAGCCAGCCGAGCCAGTCAACGGTCAAGATGAACGGCGCATTTCATGCGCCGCCGTTGACAGCCTCGCCCGTCTTTGCTGATGGGTAATCAAGGCGGGAAAGCCCTAAAATGGCTTCCCACCCATTTCAATTTTGAAAAGAAAATCCGTCTGCTTTTTCGTAAGTGTGGCTATCTGTCTGGGACACTTTGTCCCATAGTTCGGCGCAGGACGAGGGATGGGGGCTTTCATATACGCCCTGTCTGCTGATGAAACCAGTCCTGCGCTTGCAGCTCCACGCCACGCAATCACAGCCCTGTTTTCCTGCCGTTTCAAATGCCCTTGCCCTCCCCGGCGGCAACGGCATTTTCACGGCAACGCCGACAGAGCGTATAACACACTACACTTTGCAAGCAAAGTCGTGTGCCAAGGGGCAAGCCCCTTTGGAAACCCCAGACAACAAAACAGGCTGAATATCTCGCACTTCCCCGGTGCTTGATATTCAGCCTTTATTTGTTGTCAGCAGCCCCCGTTTCGTGGTCTGCGTGTAGTTCCTTGTAAACTGACCTAAGCAACAGGCGAAAGAACTTTATTTTCTTGGAGCCATTTTGCAATTTGCGTCGGCCCCATGCCGTCCATGCACAGTGCAAAAATCTTCTGGACAACGGCGGCAGCTTCTTCATCCACGATCCACCGCTTCTTGTTCTCCGGGTCTTTCTTGTACCCATAAGGCGGGATAGTGGTGAGGTGTTCGCCGGAGCGTCCTTTGGATTGCCACGTTGCCCGGATTTTCTTGCTGGTGTCCTTGGCGTACATTTCATTGAATACGTTGCGGATGGCGGTAAACTCGCTGTCCCCGCGCACACTGTCCACACCGTCATTGACGGCAATAAAGTGGACGCCGTACTCTGGAAACAGCATTTCCGTATACATTCCGACTTGCAGATAGTTACGCCCGAACCGGCTCATATCCTTAACGACAACGCGCTTGATCTTGCCCGCCTTGATGTCGGCAAGCATCCGCTGGAATCCGGGCCGGTTGAAGTTGGTTCCCGAATATCCGTCGTCCTCGTCGTAGTGGCGGATGGCGGTATAGCCGTGTTCCCGGCAATACTTTTCCAAAATCCGCTTCTGATTGCTGATACTGTTGCTCTCGCCGTCCAGCTTATCTTCTTGGGAAAGACGCTCATAGCAGGCGGTAATGCCCTCGGCTTCCTCCTGCGGCTGGCTGTGGACATAGAATTGCAGCACCGTGTTTTGGATAGCCGTCTTGGTTTCCTCGCTCAACGGCGCGTCGTTGGATACGCGCTGAAAGGAAGTGACTGGCTGTTGGTACATTTGATTGTCAAGGTTCAAAGTAGTATCGTTATTCCGTGTCGCACGGGGGTTCCGTGCAATCACCATTTCCGGCTGTTTGCTCATAAGTTCCTCCTATTCCGCAGCCGGAAAACGAGGCATGATACAAGTATATTATACCATATCATGCCCCATCCGTCTGCTTGTAGGAAATGAAAAAATCTTTAATTTTTAAGTGGCTGCCTTGTTCAAATCGTTTTGGAGCAGCCGACGGATTTTCTTGACTGCGGTTTCTTTCGCGCCGTCTTTGACGGTCGCTTTCACAATATATCGAACGCCTCCGATCTCGTACTGACGTACAACGGGGGCGGTCTGGTTCTGACTTGTTACTGTATTCATACAGTAATCCCCCTTTCGCTTACATTGGTGTAAAACGAAATGGGCAGTACGGACGGCTGCTGGCACAGCTCCACGGGAATCTCACCCCGGCCCATGCTGATGGGTGCGCCGCGCAATGCTTTGAGGGCGTTCAACGCGGGAGTATCATTGTCTTGCCTGTACGTCGTCGCCCACAAGTTGCCACACTTGTTTTACAGCCCGGTTTGATCGCTCCGCTTTTTCCTACTGGAAAGCCTCATGGCGCACCTGCCGCACGGCTCGGCACAGACAGAATGTGTCCGTTTGCCCTATGATGCGCCGCTATATACGGGCATATTTTTCAAAGAACTGTGACACCACAGACCTTTTGCTGGCGGGGAAAGGGTAAGCCGCTGCATCCAGCCGGGCGATTATCGTTAAACTTTAACGATAGCTTGGATCAACCTGATTTCTAAGCACCGTTTCATGTACTCGTCCACGCATAAATGGGGATAGCCGTCCTCGTCATAGAGCGTCCGGGTACACAGACAATTCATGTAATTGTCATAGTACCGAAGCAACCGTTCTACGGCTTGGGGATCGCCTGCACGGGCGGACACATACACTGAAAGGGGCAAAGGCTCTTTGCCTTTGTAGGCAGGTTCTTTCATCCGCGTCAACCTCCTTCCGGCATGAGCGCCATCAATTTTACACGCAACTCTTTCAGTGTCTTTGTCCTGTGGCGCTGGACGGCGCTGCGGGACATCCCTGTGAGGCTGGCGATCTCGCCGTCTGCCATATCCAGTACGCAGTACAGGATCAAAATGCTTTGTTCCTGTTGCGGCAGGTTGGCAAAAGCGTCGGCCACAAGCTCGTTGTCGATATGTAAATCGTACCCATGAGAGCTAAACACAAAGCTGTCACTGGGATAGCGGTCTACGGTGCAGAGCTTGTCCAACTCATGCTGCGGCAGGTCGCTGAACATCGTTTCACGATCTCTTTGACGCTTCATATTCCGCAGATAAGCCCGTGCCTCATTCTTCAACACTTTTTTGCAAAAGGCATCGAACTGGCCTTGTCCATAGTCGCGGGGGATAGCTTCCATCATTTTCACCCCCTTTCTGTTGGGGGATTGGGTGGTTCTCTCCCTTTCCGCTACTACTAATCCTGCGATACCCTTTGCTGCCCGCTGAACGCCTCCTTTTTGGACTTTTTTTGGAAAATCTTCCAGAGCAAATTTGAAATCGCAAGAAACGACAAAATTCGCCCGGCAGGTCATAGACCCACCGGGCGAAAATTAGATTGATATGAAGTTTCCTTACATAGTATAGTTCATACTGTTGGCCGGAGCTGCCCCCTGTTGGATACAGGCTTTTTTTAATAAGCTATGCTTTTGTAAAATCGGACATATTAGCATGGCGGCTCCCTCCGTGGGCCGCCGATCCTGCGCCGGGCAAAGAGAAGCGGCGGCCTTGATTTCTCAAAGCCGCCGCTGATCGTATGGGCGTGTCAAAAGGGCTGCTGTGCGACGGCTTTTTTCTTTTGCCGTCGTCCGGCAGATGGTATCTTTATTTAGTTGCTGACTAAGGCTTTAATTTTACGGATTAAATCAAAATCTGTTTTGCAGCAGAAATCAGCATAGTACAGTTTGGTTTTTTGCTCTAATGCTCTGCTGTCATCACCAGACATGAGCAGGAAGGGCGTTTTCAAACCTTGTTGACGGATTATTTCAAGTAAATCCAGCCCTGTTCCATCTTCCATATTGAAATCGGAACAGACTGCATCTACTGTGATTTCTTGAAGTATGTCCAATGCTTCCTTGACACCCTTGGCCTTAATCGTATCAAAATCACCAGATAGCACAGTTGACAGGGTTTGCAGAAATTCCGTGTTATCGTCCACTATCAATATTCGTTTCATATCGTTCTTCCGCTTACTCCACGGTAATCTGGATCGTTCCTGAATAGTCTGTGCCAGTGATTCCGATGTAGTTCGCTCCTACTTGAAGCTGAACAGCAACGCTTCCGCTGGATGATTCAGAAAGCACTTGTTCCTCTAAGTCAGGGGAAATGTAAATGAGCTGACATTTTCCATCAAGGGAATCAAACTGGTATTGGATCACTATTTCACGGCACTCATTTTCTTTGAGGTCGGTGTCTGCAACCAAAATATCCTGTCCGTTAAATCCAGTTACAGAAGCATTATAGGTGGCCTGAAAAGTATCATTGTCCGAAGTCCGGCTTCCCTCAAAAGACTGATAAGGCGTTATGAGAGCATTGCTTTTCCCAATCACCACATCGTCGCTTAACTGCTCTGCACCATCCTTGAGATTTTCACTTAACCTATCGAGGCCGGAGCAGGCAGTACAGGCCAGCAAAGAAACCGCAATCAGACAACATCCAATAATTTTTCCAATTTTCCGCATAGCAATTTCCTCACTGAACGAAAGTAAGGAACATGGCAAGCGCAACAATTCCCACCATCAGCAGCAACCCAAAAGCGCTGATTGCAGTTGATACAATATTGATAATGCTGCGGCTTTCCCTGCTCCGCACACATACCACCGAAAGAATCAGACCTAGCAGGACAAAAACGATATTGGCTCCGGCCCAAGCGGTTCGGACTCCATCCGACAGCGAAAGGTGCAGAAGCGATGGGGCAAGAGCCGCCAGCGGCAGGATGCTCACAATGAGCGCAGCGATACTAACTGATTGAAATTTTTTCTTTTCCATAGTTTTACCTCATTTCTTTTTTCCCAAATTGGGTGACAGCCAGCGCGAAAAACAGGCCAAACACTACAATCGCGCACGGCAGGAACGGAAACACCGAAAAAGCGGCGTCGGAAGTTTCTGCTGTAAAGTCATGGAGAGAGCAGGAAACGAGATAACCGCTGTAACAGTACGGGTAGGCGATCCACAGCGGCGTATTCGCAACCAATACACCGGGAATCACAAGCAGCAGATTTAATCCCACAGAAAGAAGCGGCTTTTCAAACAGCACAGTGATGGCCCACATAGCCGCAATGCACGGCAGCATAGTCAGAAACAGCCCCAAGCACCATTTCAGAAGATATAGGATCGGCAGGGTTTCTGTTACTCCCATTGTCTGTGTCGCAATCAACCCAGCGATTACAAATACGACAAGGAACACCACCATCTCCATAAACAGATAAAAGATAAGCACACAGAATTTGGCAATGGATAATGCGCAGCGGCTGACCGGCAGCGCCAGCATTTTCAGAATCCCGTTATTTCCTGTTTCTCGTCCTGCGATCATCACGCAAACCACGATCATGCTGAATGGAAGCAGATAGTAGGCGTAAACAAGCGCACTTTGAATAAACATGGCAGGCCACGCATTGGTGTATTCCGGTGTAAAGTAGTTGCTCAAACTCGCAACCCCGGAAACCACCACCAATAAAGGTGCAATGAAAATCAGGGGTACGATTTTGGAGCGTTTTACTTTCATAAACTCGATTTTGAGTAAATCCAAAAAGCTCATTTCTTATTATCCCTCCTTACTCGTAGCGTCTGTACTTCGCCAGCCACAAGCCCACAGCAAGGAACAACAGTGTTTCCACCAAAGCGACAAGGGCAACCGTCGAATCAGGCTGGGCGCTCATGGCTACTGCTGGTTTCAGAATAATCACAAAAGGATGCACCAGCAAAAGCGTCAGCCCCGAATTTGCAAGGGCCATACCACTCAGAAAACCGGCAACACCAATTCCAAGCGGCACCCACATATTTTCAAAGCGCGAGGAAATCAGCAGCATAAACGACAGTACCGGCATGGATGTGAGAAAAGAGTATCCGGCAAAGCGTACCAGCGTACCCATCTCAAATGCTCCGTCCGGCAAGTCCGTCATTCCGATCTGTGCAAGTGCCAGGTTTTGCAGCACGATTGCAACCAAAAACATGACCGTCAGAATCAGAAATTTGCACAGATACATGACTGGGACGCTGACGGGAAGCATATACATCTTCTTTACGGCACTTCCCTTAAATTCCATGTTGTAGATCATGCAGGTAGCAACCACGATACCGAACAGATTCAGCACCATAATCATGCCGTAGAGCTGGGTCAACAAGACATCCATCGGGGCCAGCGGCAGATTCAGAAGTGTGTCTTTCCGCACAATGAAATTGACAAATGCGTAGGCGGCTCCCAAGACACCAACGGCCAGCAGCACAGGAATCACGCCGGTTCGCTTTTCTTTCCGAAGTTCGATTGCCAGCGTTTTCATAATTTTGCCCTCTGCTTTCTGTCCATGTTATCTTTCTCAACCATAGAAAGGAACACATCTTCCAGATTGTCCGCAGCGAAGCCGGATTGCAGGGCGTATTGACGCAGATCATTCATGCTTCCCTCAAACAGCAGCCGCCCGTGGTTGAGAATCCCAATGTCATCTGCAATCAATTCGATTTCAGACAGCATATGGGACGAGATCAGCACCGTGCAGTCGTAAAGGCTGGGCAAGGATTTTACCAGATTGCGGATTTCGTGGATACCAGACGGGTCAAGACCGTTTGTGGGTTCATCCAGAATCAGAATCGGCGGACGCCCCAGCAGCGCCCCGGCAAGGCCCAAACGCTGCTTCATTCCCAGCGAATACTTTTTTGCCAGCCGGTCGCCAAACTCGGTCAGCCCCACCAGTTCCAGCGCATCTTCCACATCGGCTTTCGGCAGTCCCAAAATGCGGCGGATAATATCAAGATTTTCCCGCCCGGTCAGGTTTGCGTAGAAAGACGGCGCTTCGATGAAAGAGCCGATCTCTTTGAGAATGGCAATCCGATCATTCGGGAACTGCTTCCCATCAATAGTAAAGCTGCCCTTTGTCGGCGCGGTCAGGCCCAGCAGCATTTTCATGGTCGTAGATTTCCCCGCACCGTTGGGGCCGAGAAAACCATAAATGCTGCCCTTGCGAATATGAAGCGAAACATGATTGACCGAAGTGAAGTTCTTATATTTCTTGGTCAACTGTTCCGTTGTAATGATATAGTCCATAGAAACATCTCCTTTCGATGCTTCTATGGTACAACTTCAACCTGACATCTACATTCTCCCGTCCTTACTTTTACCTTACTTTTCAAGGAACAAGAACGCAGAATGGACAGCCCATGATATAATAGAAACAAATAAAATCAGATTGGAGAAACTGCTATGGATAATTCCTTTTTACATACTAAAAGGCTCCTGTTGGTAGATGATGAACAGGAACTATTGAAAATGGTTTCAGATATATTGAAAGATGCAGGATTTGAAACTGTCCTTACCGCAATGACGGTCAAAGAAGCTATTTTGACCGCAAAAGAGGAAACTCCCGATTTAATTGTTTTGGATGTCATGCTGCCGGATGGGGATGGCTTTTCTCTGATGCAGCATTTCCGCACTTTTACCAATGTGCCGATCATTTTCTTAACAGCAAAGGACGAAGCGGCAGACAAATTATCGGGATTGGGGCTTGGTGCAGATGACTACATTTCTAAGCCCTTTATGCCGCAGGAACTGTTACTGCGTATCTATGCGGTACTGCGGCGAACCTACAAAGAGGATTCGCCTCTGCTTGTATTGGATGGATGTACGATTGATTTCAGCCGGGCCGAAGTCCATAAGGGTAGCGAGATTATCTCCCTGACAGCCAAAGAACACACTTTGCTTGAAACGCTTGCTCGTAATGCCGGAAAAATCGTTACCGTAGATGCGCTTTGTGAAGCTCTCTGGGGGGACAATCCTTTTGGTTATGAAAACAGCCTCAATGCTCATGTCCGGCGCGTCCGGGAAAAGATTGAAACTGATCCATCAAAACCCGTATCCCTGATAACCATTAAAGGTTTGGGCTATAAGCTGATAGCAAGGAAGTGAAGCCATGAGATCATTCGGAAGTTATATTTCTAAATATCTTGTGTCGTTCGCTGCCTTTATTCTGATATTGCTTTTCCTTAACGCGGTGGTATTCGGTCTGACATTTCAAAAGATTGTGACCGAGGATTATGGAGATTCATCCCCGCAATCCATGTTGGAAATGACTGCTGCTGCCGCCACGCCGGAACAATTATCGGATGATGCGGTGCAAAAACTCCGGCAGAATCATATTTGGGCAATCTATCTGAACGCAGATGGGCAATGTTATTGGTCGGTTGATTTGCCGGACAATGTGCCGGAAAGTTACACCATTCAAGATGTTGCACTATTTTCAAAAGGGTATATTGAGGATTACCCGGTTTTTGTCTGGAACACTGATGATGGGCTGTTGGTGTTGGGTTATCCCACAGACAGCTATACAAAACTCACCAGCAATTACTATTCCATTGCGGCGCTTCGACGGCTTCCCATCTTTGTACTGGGAATGTTGGGATTGGATGTGCTGTGCCTCTTTTTAGCCTATTACTTTTCCAAACGCAGAATCATTCACAATACCGAACCGATTGTGTCCGCTGTGGAAACTCTGGCAGACGGAAAGCCAGTTTCCCTTCATATCAGCGGAGAACTGTCGGAAATCGCAACCAGCGTAAACAAGGCTTCCTCCATTTTGAATCGGCAAAATGAAGCACGGGCGAACTGGATCAGCGGAGTTTCCCATGACATCCGCACACCTCTCTCCATGATTATGGGGTATGCGGGCCGCATTGCGGAAAGTGAAGCTGCCAGCAAGAGCATCCGGGAACAGGCGGAAATAGTACGGAAGCAAAGTGTAAAAATCAAAGAGCTGGTGCAGGATTTGAATTTAGTATCGCAGTTGGAATATGAGATGCAGCCGCTTCATAAAGAAGTGGTTCGCTTATCCAAACTACTGCGATCCTATGTAGCAGACCTATTGAATACGGGAATTTCTGATAGCTACAACATCGGAATTGAGATTGCTCCCGACGCCGAAAATGTTGTGTTGGAATGTGATGCCAGATTGATTTCACGGGCTGTAAACAACCTTGTCCAGAACAGCATGAAACACAACCCGCAGGGCTGTGAAATCTGCCTTTCGCTTACAGCATCGCAAAGCCATCTTATCTTGGCGGTTACGGATAACGGAACGGGTCTGTCTGCTGAAAAGCTGCAAGAGCTGGAAGAAAAGCCGCATTATATGGAAAGCACAGATGAACGGCTTGATTTAAGACATGGGCTTGGATTGCTGATTGTCCAACAAGTCGCCGCAGCTCATAACGGCAGTTTCAAACTTACTAATGTTTTCCCGAAAGGGTGTGAAGCTGCTATAATATTCCCGTATCGTAGATAAGCCAATATTACGGAAATTCATAAATAAGCGCCGGGCGCAGGGCCAACAGGCCACCGCGTCCGGCGTTTTCTTATGGGCTGTTCAGGATGGCCCAGATTAGTTTACACTGGTGTCATGGTTATTTATTGCCATAATCAAATAGATATGAATTATAAAGTTTAATTCACCTGCATATAACAACATTCCATCGAGATACTATGAACTATACAATGTAAATGGGTGATGTTATATGGCGAAAGTTGAAGATTGCCCCGGCTTTGAAACTTTCGGCGCGGACGTGAAAGCTGCGCGGAAAGCAAAGCACCTGACGCGCAAGGTGCTGGCCGAAATAGTGGGAATTGAATGGCGCTATCTTGCCAATATTGAAAATAAAGGCACAATCCCCAGCCTCCCGGTTGTGATCCAGCTTATCAAAGTCTGCGGGCTTCCCGTGGAGCAGTATTTCAACCCGGAAATCATACGCGGGGACAGCGAACAGCGGCAGCGGGTCAGCCACAAGCTGAAACTCTGCCCGGAGCAGTATCTACCAATCGTGGAGGGTGCCATTGATGGGGCCTTGAAAATCAAACAGCCAAACGAAGAAACGGAGGGTGAGTAAAAACATCCTCTGTTTTCTTTTTTATGAGGACGCGCAAGCGCCCTCTTTTTTGCGCTTTTTTCTGTCCGGCGATCTATTTTGCGGGCAGTTTTGGCGTTTGGAAACGTCTTGTTAGCGGAGAAACAGTAACGTAGCAAGCATAGGGAGTGTAGCCACACTTCCGAAAACCGGCCCGCCCCTGTCCCTGCGGGCCGTGGCCGGTTGCTTGTTGGGGAAAGCCCCAAACCCCTGTTCAGAAAGGACGGTGAATGAATGGCAAACCGAACACGAAACATTGTGCTGCGCGTCCCTGTGACGCCGGAAGAACGGGCCTTGATCCAGCAGAAAATGGCCCAGCTTCATACGAAAAACTTTTCCGCCTATGCCCGGAAAATGCTGATTGACGGGTATATCGTCCACATGGACACCAGCGACATCCGGGCGCAGACCGCCGAGCTGCAAAAGATTGGCGTCAATGTCAATCAGATTGCCCGGCGTATCAACAGTACCGGGACTGTGTACGCGCAGGACATTGAGGACATCAAAGGGGCGCTGGCGAAGATATGGCAGTTACAAAGATACATCCTATCAAGTCAACGCTGAAAAAGGCGCTGGACTACATCGAGAACCCGGACAAGACCGAGGACAAAATGCTGGTGTCCTCCTTTGGCTGCTCCTACGAAACAGCGGACATAGAATTTGAAATGCTGCTGGCGCAGGCGATCCAGAAAGGCAACAATCTGGCCCACCACCTGATCCAATCCTTTGCCCCCGGCGAGGCCACGCCGGAACAGGCCCATGAGATCGGCAAGCAGCTTGCCGACGAAGTGCTGCAAGGCAAATACTCCTATGTGCTGACAACCCACATCGACAAGGGCCACGTCCACAATCACCTGATTTTCTGTGCTGTGGATATGGTAAACCACCGCAAGTACAATTCTAATCGGCAGAGCTACGCCTATATCCGGCGCACCAGTGACCGGCTGTGCCGGGAACACGGTTTGTCGGTGGTACAGCCCAGCCGGGATAAAGGCAAGAGCTATGCGGAATGGGATGCCGGGCGCAAGGGTAAGAGCTGGAAAGCCAAACTGAAAGCTGCCATCGACGCCGTAATCCCGCAGGCCAAAGACTTTGACGATTTTCTCCGGCTCATGGCGGCGCAGGGCTATGAGATCAAGCAGGGCAAATTTATCTCGTTCCGCGCCCCCGGACAGGAACGCTTCACCCGATGCAAGACGCTGGGTGAGAACTATACCGAGGAAGCCATCACCCGCCGGATCAAGGGGCTGGCCGTGGACAGAGGCCCGAACCGGCAGCGCAAGGGTATCACCCTGCGGATCGACTTGGAGAACAACATCAAGGCCCAGCAGAGCGCGGGCTATGCACGTTGGGCGAAGCTCCAAAATTTGAAGCAGGCCGCAAAGACAATGAACTTTCTTACAGAGCATGGCATAGAGCAATATGCTGAGCTGGAAAGCAAGGTTATGGAGATCAGCGCGGCCAACGACGAGGCGGCTGCGTCCCTCAAAGATGTGGAACATCGTCTTGGGAACATGGCGGTGCTGATAAAGAACCTCACCACCTACAAGCAGTTCCGGCCCGTGGTGCTGGAATACCGCAAGGCTAAAGACAAGGCTGCGTTCCGGCGCGAACATGAAAGCCAGCTCATTTTGTACGAAGCTGCGGCAAAGGCCATTAAGGACGCCGGGATCACAAGGCTGCCCGATCTGGCTGCCCTGAAAGCCGAGTACCGGGAGCTGGACAAGCAGAAAGCGCGGCTGTACGAACAGTACGGCGAAGTCAAGCGAGAGCTGAAAGAATACGGCATTATCAAGCAGAATGTGGACAGCATTTTGCGGGTGACGCCGGGAAAGGAGCAGGCACAAGAGCTATGAGCATACCGAGAATGAATTACCCTCAATACCGCAAGGCCCGGAAGCTGACGCATGAGTGCTGCAACTACTGTGACGGGAACTGCCTTTTGCTGGACGACGGCGAGGAATGTGTGTGTCCAGAGCATTTCCTATTCGCTGCTGTGCCGGTGGTTTCGTGCCGCTGTTCTCCCGCTGGATGGGGCGCTGTATGCCGAGATCATCCAGAGCCGGGACAGCGTGAAGCGGTGCGCCGTATGCGGTGCTGCATTTACACCGAAATCCAACCGGGCCAAATACTGCCCGGATTGCGCGGTGCGGATGCGCCGGAAGCAAGAGGCCGAAAGGCAGCGGAAAAGATACCTGCAAGCTGTGCAGTTAAGCCGCTGAATAGGCCGCCATAGCGGGCTTCTGGCAAGCGATTGACGGGGCGGCAATAGGATTGCTCCAATACCCGCCGGAACGGGTTTTGAAATGCGTAGAATATCCCCCATAGGAAAACGCCGGGCGCAGGGCCAACAGGCCGCCGCGTCCGGCGCTTTCTTATGGGCTGTTCAGGATGGCCCGGATCAGTCTGCTTTGCAATCGGCGCTTCATGTACTCGTCCACCCGCACATGGGGCGTACCGTCCAGATCGTAGAGCGTCCGGGTACAGAGCTTGTTTATGTAGCCCTCATAGTACCGCAAGACGCGCTCCACGGCCAGTGGATCACCAGCGCGGGCCGCCTCGATCACAGACAGGGACAACAACTCCCGCCCACAGAAAGTCGGCTGCTTCATTTCGGTTTCCTCCTTTCTTCCTCCAATCGTTTCCGCAATTCGTTCAGGGCCTTGGTGCGGTGCCGCTGGACGGCGCTGCGGGACATTCCCACAAGACTGCCGATCTCTCCGTCTGCCAGCCCCAACACACAATGCAGGATCAAAATGCCTTGCTCCTGTTCCGGCAGACTGGCAAAGGCAGCGGCCACCAGCTCGTCATGGATATGTAAGGCATAGCCATAGGCTGTGAATAGGATGCTGTCGCTTGGGTATTCGTCCACTGTGCAGAGCTTGTCCATTTCTTGCTGCGATAAGGCGCTGAACTCGATTTCTCGGTTCCGCTGGCGTCCCAAATCCCGCAGGTGGGTTCTGGCCTCATTGCGGAGAACAGTTTTACAGAAAGTGTCAAACCGGCAGCGTTCTCCATAACCATCAGGAGTGTACTTCATCTTCTCACCCCCGATCTGCGGGAGAGTGAGAAGCCGGGGCCGGTTGCGTCGCCCCCTGTGTCTATGTTGCTGCGGAAGCTCCGGCCCGCACCGAAAAACCGCAGGAATCGACAAAATTCGCCCGGCAGGTCGTAGACCCACCGAGCGAATATGAAAGCGTTATGAAGTTGCCTTACATGGTATAGTTCATACTGTTGGCCGGAGCTGCCCCCTGTTGGGTACAGGCTTTTTTTAAGAAGTTACGCTTTTGAAAAACAGGATATATCAGCATGGCGGCTCCCTCCGTGGGTCGCCGATCCTGCGCCGGGCAAAGAGAAGCGGCGGCCTTGATTTCTCAAAGCCGCCGCTGGTTTTATGGGCGTGTCAAAAGGGCTGCTGTACGACGGCTTTTTTCTTTTTGCCGTCGCGCGGCAGATATAATAATTATTTGGAAATTGACCGCTTAAAGAGTATCCATGTACTGATGAAATAACAGATTAGTAATAGCACTAATATTCCTACAATCATCCCTATCTGCAACATTAAAGCTCTCGATCCGATATATGCTGAAATCTCTGCTGAAACAGTTTGAATAAAGTAAGCAATCACAATCATGGAAACGATGATTGCTACGAATATGGGAAGTCCAAACCATACACCTAATTGTTTTAGCACAAGTTTCCCGATCTGCTGTTCTTCAACTCCCAGCTTTCGCAGTACCGAGAAGCGATATTTATACTTACCAGCATCTAAGAGTTGCTGCAAGGACAATATCGTAAGGCAAATTACCATCAGCACAACAGCTCCGTAAAGCATGGAAGCCTGCATAACAAAATTATTTGCTTTTGTACTATTGATCTGCAAGGTGCTTAAACGGATCGTATATCTGACGCCAGTATCCGTAATCTCTGGATACTCGTCGGAGAAAACCTGTTCCAATTCACGGGCATTTTCATAGGAAATGTTTTCAGCCGTAGTGATATAGCGGTTTCGCATAACCGGGAGCAGCTTTTCGCAAACACTGTCCGGGAATATATAGAGTACGTCTGTGTAGGAATTGTACGCCGTTTCTCCGATTGCTTCCTCATAATAGGACTGCTCGGAAAGGGTTAATTCTCCCGCATCTGTCATGACGCTGGTATGCTCTGCCAAGAAGCTGTTCCGTTCTTCCTCGGTGGCGATAGTCTGCCATTGTGTTGTGAACTCGTTTTCCGATAAAGAAACCGGCCCATATCCCAACATTGCCCGGATTGTGTTGTAGTCACTCAATGAAATTGCTGCAATAGGAAAATCATATTTCATCCGATTGTGAAAATCATCTTTCTTTGGAAGATATAGACTGAACGTACAGTCATAGTCTGTTTCAATGCCATGCTCTGCAAGATAGTCTGTTACAACCTCATAATCATCTCCGGGAAGATATTCTTCGTCATATACATCATTGTATCTGGAAGAAATCTGCACATCATACATTGACCGTATATCCAGATAACCAGAGGCCCAACCAGTCAAAATCGGGGCAGCGATAAACAGGCAAATAGCAAGTACAAGCGTTACGCTGATTAGCGTCATGGCCTTGCTGGTGGTATTTAGCTTTGATATAACTTGCCCGAAAAAGAACAGGTTTTCGCCTTTGTATCTATGCTCTGGTGATTTTTCTTTCCATACAACAATGAAATTGCTGGCAAGGTAAATCAGGGCGCAGATGAAAAAAATCAAGTCAACCAGAACAAACAATAAGTATTGATTGACGGTGCCTGCCCCCAACGGAAGATAATACTGATTGATTAAGGCTGGTACACTGGCTGCTATGCAGGCATTCAGAGCAGAGCAGATGAACAGCCCGAAAATAAATTTTGGAAAACCGTATTTTTCCTTTCTGATTAGCCACAATACAGGCCAAAGCAAGGCCGCTACGGGCAGGACGATATTACCCCAAAACATGACTTGAACCGGCAGGGCAAAACGGCTGTCATAATAAAACCAGACCTTTTGAACACCGGTTACAGCCATCCAGATTGTGAACAGTTCAAACAGTACAGCAACAATGACAATCCAACGGCCCTTTTTCAGTTCCGGGTCATTTTCTCGATCTGCCGCAAGCATATCTACAATTTTTGTTTTCCGAATGGTGCGGGTGTTAAACAGCCCTACCACAAGATAACTCAATACAAAGAAGCACACCGTCAGCACGACGGTATCCGGGAACAGCGTCCATGACAGTTCATATTTTTTTCCATAGGAAGTCAGCAGCATTGCCGTAATAAATTGGGAACACAACACACCGAGAAGAATGCCAATAGCAATCGAAATCATTCCCATTACAAAGGTTTCTGCAAAGAACAGTCTGCCAATGGTTTTCTGTTCCATACCCATAATGGATTGTACGGCAAATTCTTTTTGTTTACGCCGCAGCATATAGTTATTGACAAACCGTATCAGGAAAAGCAGAAAGAGGGTAATCGCACAAATAGCCACTTTCATACCGTCGCCTAATACCGTAAAATTGTATTCGCTTCCAATATCCGGCTGATAGTAGTTGCTGGAAATGGACAGGAACGAATAAAAGAGCATGACGCAGATCGTCATGGTTACAATATAAACCAGATAGTCTTTGACAGACCGCTTTGCGTTTCTCAAAACAAGTTTAGCATACATGGCTCTGTCCTCCCCCAATTATGGTTAGGACATTCAGAATCTTATCAAAAAAAGCACTTCGGCTGTCACTGCCCTTATGCAATTCTGTGAAAATCTTGCCGTCCTGTAAAAAGAGAATACGACTTGCGTAACTGGCTGTAAAAGCGTCATGTGTTACCATGAGGATAGTTGCTCCCATCTGCTCGTTGATACTCTGGATTGTAGACAAAAGCATCTGCGCCGAATGACTATCCAATGCGCCGGTGGGTTCATCGGCTAAAATCAGTTTAGGATTGTTAATAATGGCTCTGGCACAGGCACAGCGTTGCTTCTGACCGCCGGACACTTGATAGGGATACTTGTCTAAAATATCACGGATGTTCAGTTTCCCGGCGATCTCACTCACGCAAGGCTCCACTTCTTTCGCCGGGGTCTTGTTGATTGCAAGCGCCAGCGCAATGTTTTCAGAGATTGTCAGAGTGTCCAGCAGATTGAAGTCCTGAAACACAAAACCTAAATTCTCCCGCCGGAACCGGGCAAGAGATTTCGGCTTGATCTCTGTAATGTCTGTCCCCTCCAAATAAATGTGACCCGCGCTTACTGTATCAATGGTGGAGATACAGTTAAGAAGAGTTGTTTTCCCGGAGCCGGACGCTCCCATAATCCCCAGAAATTCGCCTGCTTCTACGGAAAAGCTAATATCTTGAATGGCCTTTGTGATGTTTCCCTCATTGCCATAATATTTCTGGATATGATCTAATTTCAAAATAGGTTCCATGTGTCCTCCTGCCTTTCTAAATTTCTCATACCCTTATTGTAATCTGTATTTCCACCCCTTTGTATCAAGTTTTCTTACGCAGTTCTTACAAAAATGTAAGAAGTGCAGAGCATATCAGCCCTGCACCCCGGTAACAAAATCATTGATATGGAAAGAAAGAGAAATAATAGTTCCTTTTCCTTCGGAACGGGCAGCAATCCCTATTCCCAGCTTATCACAAAGGCGCTTGCAGAGGTATAGGCCAATGCCGGTAGAACTGTGAATCGTCCGTCCGTTCTGCCCAGTAAAACCTTTCTCAAAAATACGGGGCAAATCACTTTGGGGTATGCCTATACCGTTATCCTCAACAGAAAGAACAACCCTTTCATTTTCTTTTACTGCAAAAAGATGCAGAATTGGATGGCCTGTACGATATTTTATCACGTTGCTGATGATCTGATCCAAAATAAACCGTACCCATTTATCATCGGAATAGATACTGTACTCCATATCGTCTACGGTAATTGCCACATTGTTTTGCCGCAGAAGATATTTGCTATCTGCGATTGCTCCGTGTACCACATCACTAAGCCTGATTTCACGGACGGAATAATCCTTTTCCGTATGCTCACTGCGGGCGTAATACAAAGCCTGTTCCGTGAAACGATTGATATTTTCCAACTCGGCCATTAGCTCTCTCGTAAATGAACGGCGGTTATTCTCGCAGATCAGTTTCATGGCTGTGATAGGCGTTTTTACTTCATGTATCCATTGTTCGATGTATTCTTTGTATTCTTTCCGTTCTCTTTGAACCTCGCCTATTTGTTCCAGCATGGATTTTTCAGCCATTTTCATGATCTGATAAAATACCTGCTCATCAGCTCTTTCCGGCTCCTGCATGATTTCCGGCAGCAGATACCGTTCTTCTAATTGTTCTGCCATATTCAACAATCTATCCAGAGCTTTTTTCCGGGTGAAAAAGAAAAACAACAGGCAGGAAGCAAGGACAAGTAGCCAGACCACAAGAATGAATAGGACGGTTTGAATATTATTTCCGCTTGCAATCAGAAACAGAGCAAGGGCAAGCATACCCAGCAGATTGATTAAAATGACGGCCAGTTGGTTTTTCAAATATTGTTTGCCACTCATAACGTGTACCCCTGTCTGTGCTTGGTTTTAATAAATTCGGTCAAACCTATGGATGCCAATTTTTCGCGGATACGGGTCATATTAACACTTAGGGCATTATCATCAATGTAAAGCTGATTGTCCCAAAGAAAATCCACAATATCGCTACGGGGACATATCTTTCCTGCGTTCTTAAAAAGATAGTAGAGTATTTTTAATTCATTTTTCGTTAAATCGGCTTTCTTTCCGTTGTATTCTAAGATGCTGCTTTCTAAATGTAGGGCTGCACCATTCCATGTAAGTATCTCGGACTGCCCGGAAGCATACGCCCGCCGCAGCAAGGAAGCAATTTTGGCAAGCAATATAGCTGTATTATACGGCTTTGTAATAAATGCGTCCCCACCCAGCATGATGCTGTTCAATTCATCCATGTCTGTGTTACTGCTCGTCACAAATACAATGGGAATATCGGAAAAGCTGCGAATCTGCGAACATATTTCAAAACCACTGTTTCCCGGCAATTTTATATCTAACAGAACCAAATGAGGGGCAAACGCTTTTACCTGCTCGATCACGTTTGAAAAATCGGTAGCTGTGTCAACCTCATATCCATTACCGGACAAAAGGTTTTTCAACTGTTTTTGTATTGTTAAATCATCTTCCACAACTAATATTTTCATTCTTCCGTTCCTTTCGGGCCTCTGTATCGTCTGTCCTTTGGCTTCTCTGCCTCCTTGGGGATCAGCCAGACACCGGCCATTTTGACAGCACCGGGGATGCGTCCATCGGTGCAGTAATAATTTATCTGTCGGGACGAAACGCCCCATTTTTCGCTTGCCTCTTTGAGCGTCATGTAATCCATGTTCACACCTCCGACAATCTATTTCATTATATTTCATTTGCTCGAAGAATACAAGGAACAGAATATGAATTATAGAGTGTAGCAGCTTCACAAACGATATGCAAAATACGAGAGCTGAAAAGCCCCTCTTATCTACGCATTTAGGGGTCAAAAAGCCCACGGAAATCAAGACTTTTCGGTGCTGGTCGGTGTGGTGGCAGAATGATTTATCACATACCCGTCGAAACGGGCTTTGAAATGCGTAGGAAAATCTTTCCGCCGCTGGTTTTCCTGCCGCTTCTGTGGTATGCTGGAATAAGACAAAAAACGACAGGAGTTGACACGATGGCCGAACAGGAAATGTTGCTGGACACTGATACCATCAAGGCCGCCGTCGCCGGTGAGAAGTGGGCCAAAGATAAAGTGATCGAACACTACACCCCCATGATTGATGAGCTGGCCGTTGACGCAGATATGAAGCAGCACCTTATTTTGAAGCTGCTGGAAGAACTGCCACACTTCCCGATGGGGCAGGCATAAGAAAAAAGAGCGCCGGACGCAGAGGCACACAGCCCCCGCGCCCGGCACTTTGCATTGTAAGAAAAGAATAGCGCAGTACGGTCAATCATGACCGCCTGCGCTATTCCTGTTGTTTCAGCTTCATATCCCTGCGGATCGTGTCTTTGGCTGCTTTGAGCAGATCGGTGAGGATGCGTACCTCGTAGTCGTCGCAATCCTCCAAAAGCATTTGAACCTCATGGGAGAAAACTTCCTTGGAGTGGATCACGCTGTCGCACAGAAATTCATCCACCGAAACAGACAGGACGTTTGCCAGCGCAACCGCCATCGGCAAGCTCAACTTGGAATGGCCGTTTTCAATGTTGCTCATGTGGGTAATGGACAGCCCGGCCTTTTCTGCCAATGCTTCCTGCGTCAGATCGGCCCGTATTCTTGCAATCTTCACGCGCTTTCCAATCTCTTTGTAATCTAATTCCATCTATTTGTCCTCGCAGTACGTCGCCTAATATTATTCCCCCTTTATTGTAAAGTACCCGGCACAGATATATAATAAACTATATAAATTCAAAATTTATATGTTTTAAGTTTTGCGAATTTTCTGTGGTGAGTTGGCTTATTAAATAAACATTTTAAGGTGGGGAAATAGATATGGTGGTTTGTACTTTTGCGGGACACAGAGAAGTCTTTGGCCTCGGTCAATCGCGGGTAGTGGAGATATTGGAAAGGCTGCTGGAAGCGGAACAGGAAATGACTTGCTATGTGGGCGGCAAGGGAGAGTTTGACGCTCTTTGCGCCAGCGCGGTTCGCACTCTAAAGCACCGGCACCCGGACAAGGCAATCTCGCTTGTATTGGTTCTGCCCTACATGGAGCAGCGGCTAAACACGGATAAGGAATACTATGAAAGCCGCTTTGACGAAATCCTGATCCCCATTGAGCTTGCGGGCATCCACTACAAACAGGCGATCACCGCCTGCAATCGCTGGATGGTAGACCGGGCGGATTGCCTGATTGCTATGGTATGGCGGGATCACGGCGGGGCCTATCAAACACTGAAATATGCGGAACGCTGCTGCAAACGGATTTTCCGGGTCGGACACGAAAAATAAGCGCCGGACGCAGAGGCCATACAGCCCCCGCGCCCGGCGCTTTGTTATGCTTGGATCACTCGTCCGTGAAATGGAACTGCCGCGCCTCAAAGTCGGCGTCGTTCATGGCGTCCAGCTTGTCGGCGGTCTGGCAGGCCAGCGCCGCCATGTCCTCGTCCATGTCCGGCAGGGCGGCCCGGATGTTGGCCGCCGTCCTGCGCTGGTCGGTCTTGTGATACATACAGATCAGGTTTTCTTCTTCCACGGTAAACTGTACCATTGTCATACCTCCAATTCATTTTTCTTGGTTCTGGCCGGGGCCTTTTTCGGGGCTTGGGCCTGTTTGGTTTCGGATAGCTGCCTTCGGATGGAAGCGCGGGGCCTCCGCACTTTCTTGTCCCGGTTCTCGTCCTTGCCGATCACCGCATACAGGCCGTGCCGGTCTTTCATGCCGGTAAAGGCCAGAGATTTATAGGGCAACATGGAAAACAGCCGGTCGGTGTCCTTGCTGGATGCCATCTGCACGAAATACGGGGACAGCTCCACCATGAAATGCGTCTTGTTGGGGCTGTTGGGGGCGGACAGATCTTTCAGCCCGGCCACGATCCGCTGCGCCTCGGCCAAAATCATGCCGTCATGCAGCGCCGTGACGTGGGCCTTGAAGTCGCCGGGCGCAAGCTGCGCCCGGCCTTTCTGTTCCTGCCGCAACAGCTCCCGCAGGTGTTCCGGCTCATTAGGCTTGGCCTCATACCGCAGGAACGCCCCCAACTTGGGATCGGGCCGCCCGTCGAAGTACAGACCGGCGGGCTGCTCCCGGTCGCCCTTTTCATAGTGCAGGATGATGTTGTCGGCCTGTACCGCCTCGGCTGCGACGTGCCGGAAGTGCTGGGGATAGTCCAGCTCATAGAGATTGCCGCGAATGACGCCCCGCACCTTGCCGGTCAGCTCCACGGCGTAGGCCAGCACCCGGTCACGGGTCTGCTCCCCGTAAAACTTCCATGTGTTGTGCTGCCGGGTGCCTTGCAGGTACACATCACTTTCCCGGAAACAGTGCGTCCCGGACGGGCGGGACATCCACAAAAGCGTCCTGTCCTCGGCCTTGTCGCTGGCAGCGGCCCGCCCGATGATCTCTTTGTCGATCTCAAAATCGCTGCGATAAAAGGCGGTGTTCTGCCGCATGAGCTGTTCCAGCGCGGCCAGAACATCCACATTCTCAAACCTGTTCATGGTGTCACACCTCCAATTCCTGTGCTTTTTCCCGCTGCGGCGGTTTCTTCTGCTGTTCCTCCTTGGCGGCTTTGAGCTGCGCCCGGATGGACGGTTTTTTCTGTTTCTGCGCCGGGCGCTGGGGCTGCTTGGGCTTTTGGGCCTCCGCCTTGGCTGCCTCGGCCACGTCGAACAAGGAAATCTGTTCCCCGGCTTTGGCCTTGGCTTCCAGTTCACTCATGGTCGGGGCATTGTTCAGAACACCGTCGATCATGTTGTAGTTCTGCTCGGTCGTCATTTCAGCGGCCTTGATGGGGCTTTCCTGCTGGGCGGGGATGGCAAAAGCGTCTGTGCCGTTGCCCATGATAAGATACTTGCCGTCCTCGGATTGGTGGTGGAAACCATAGCCTGCGGCCTCCAACTGCTCCCGGCTCATGTCGGTTACAAGGAAGCTACCTCTTGGGGTCTGGATGCTCTCGCCGGTGAGCAATTCCCGTGGCGTAAGCTGTTTTTCCCGCTGCAAGAAAAACTCCGGCACCGGCGTAAAGCCGAAGCTGTCACAGTAATGGGCTTCCTCCTTGCCGCTACGGTTCAGCACCACAACGTCGGAAACGGAAAGGCTGTGGCCGGTGAAGTCGGCGGGACGGTCAAGGTTGAATGTACGGTAGATGTCCTCCAGCGTGGTTTTGCCGTCCAGCGGGGCCGTGTAGATAAGATCGTAATTCTGCCGGTCAACGGCCAGCCCCGCTTCCTGCAAGCTCTCGTAAGCCTCAAAGCGATAGTCCCGTGTTTCCGGCCCGCCTTTGAGCTGGTAGATGGTAAAGGTGTCGCCCTGCTCCTGTGCCGGGGGATCGACGGTGAAATACGGGTTTTCCCATTGGGTGAAAGGCATATCCGGCATGGCCTTGTAGCTGCCGTTCTCCACCACATAGGGCCGCACCCGGTCAAAGCCGATTTCCTGTGCCACACGGGAAAGGCTTTCCAGTACCACGGGATCACTCCGCAACCGTTCCATGCGAGTGAAGTCCTCCACAAGATAATTCTGGCCCGCCCGTACATGAAGAATATCGGCGGCGCTCATGCCGTCCTTGCTTTCCATGCCCAGCGTCAGATGGGCATAGGGTCGGCCATCGGTGTTCAAATCCTTGGCCTCGCTGTTATAGGGCTGGCTCCGCAGCTCGTCGAACCGGGCCTTGGCTTCCTCAAAGGTAGCGAAATGCTCTATCGGGGTCTGCTGCTCGGCATTGGTGGCCCATGTTTTCAGATCGGGAATGATGTAAAAGCCCCATTCCCGGCTTGCCTCCGGCGCGGCGGCGCTGCGCTCGGCCAGTGTCTTTTCGGCCCGTTCCCGCACATCGTCCCGCAACGGCACCGTATAGAGGGTGGACGCAGAGGAAAAGCCCACGTTATTGAAAACGTAGTCTACATCGGCCTCTTTCAAGGCTCCTGCCGGGTAGTAGTCGGCCCGTGTTGGGGTGTCGCTCACCTTGCCGCTGGCAATGTCATGGTTCAATCCCGTTTCCAGATGGGTACAGATTTTGCCGTCCACGGCCAGCGTCACATAGTACCAGCCAATATAACCGCCGGTCTTTTCATCGGCTCCCTCGTTGAACTCCACATTGAGCAGCGTGTAGGGCTTCAAGCCCTTTTGGGCCGCGATCTCGTTGTCCTTGGCCTCCCGCTGCAACAGCGCAGGCAGGGCCGCTTCCTTGGTGGCCTTGACGATCTCCGGGTTGTACTGCACCAAAGTACGGTTGACACATTCCGTCTGCACCTTGACCGTCTTGGCTTTCGGCGTTAGGCGGTTGCCGATAAACAGGGACGCGCCGTTGTCAAAACGGATCGTCATATCGCTGGTGCCGCGCCATTTGCCGGTACAGGGGGACGTGTGGATTTCGCCGGTCTTACAGCCAAACGCCTGCGCGATCACATCAATCTTGGCCTGCAAGGGCAGGTCTTTGTAGCGGTCAGCGATTTCCAGCGCCTTTTCCTGCAACTCCGTCAGGGTTTTTGCGGGGGCTGCCTGCGGTTCGGTGTCGGAAGTAACTTCCGGCTCCGGGGCGGTTTCCGGCTCCTGCACGGGTTCTTGTTCCGGCTCCGGCTCTGGTGCCGGTTCCTGTTCCGGGGTGGGTTTCTGTTCCGGCTGCTCCTGTTCCTTGGCATACAGCTCCTTGACGGCCTCCTGCGTCAGCTCCCCGGTATTAAGCTGATCCATCAGCTCCCGGCACCGTTCCGGCGTCCCGATGTAGAGAACATCCCCAATCTTGGCCCTGCCGTTGTCCTGCGGGATATAGGCTTGCAGCATATACAGGTTTTCCCGGCTGTCGCTGCGGGGGTTGGCGTGTACCCGGTAGAAGTAGTCCGGCTCGGCCTGTTCTTGTGCCATCTGCGCCCTCTGCTCCCGGCTGCTGTTGCGTTGCAGTTCCGTGGGCTTGATGCCGGAAAGGGGCTGAATACAAGCAATCCTGTCCGACGCACGGTAGGCATTGTCGTTCAAAAGCCGCTGCCATGCGCCCACACTCGGCGCCCAGCGGAAACCGTGTTCTTTCAACTGCTGGCGGGCGTCCGCTTCCGGCTTGCCGTCAAAGAACACCTGCAAGCGGCCCTGATCCCGGTTGGCCTCCACATGGCCGCCGTCAAACTCCCAGCCCACATAGGCCACTTCGTTTGCGCGGGTCAGGCTTTCGATCCGCTGCCGGACGCGGCGGATTTCCGCATTGTTGTTGGACAGCTCCCAGCTCTGAAACGGCTTCTTTTCATAGTGCCAGCCGGACGCCATATCCGCTTTCAGGTTTTCGATGTTTTCAGGAGAGAGGTGCGGGCAGCCGTCCAGTGTGCCGTGTTTGCGGTAATAGGCGTTGACCGCTTTCATGGTTTCCTGCGCCTTTTCCAGACCGGCCAGCTTCTTTTGCAGCTTGGGAATGGCCTGCGGGTCGTCCTGCCGGATGCCGCCCATGCCGGTGCTGCGGATTTTATCAAGCAGCCCTTGGATGTACTGCCATTCCTGCATATTACTGTCGCGGGCCGCGTTCTGTTTCTCTTTCTTGCGTACCGGGAAATTGGAACCACCGGCAATCAAAATGGACGGAACACGAGCGTCAATCTCATAGCCGTGGTTCATATTGGCAGCCAGCTTCCGGGCATAGGTATCAAGCAGGCTGTCGATCTTCTCATGGTACATGGGATCGACGCGCTTTTTTTGTTCCTGTGCCAGCGCAAAGGCTTCATCTACATAATGCCGGTACTCGGCTGTGGCGCTGCCGGGCTTGTAATCGGAAAAGCTGTTCATTTCCTTGGCGCGGCGGGCCGCGCCCTCATTGATGAAATAGTAGTCGGACGCCGCAAGCTCTTTCATCGGCTGTTCCGGGGTTTCCTGCTGGGGCGGCTCTTGGGCCTCCTGCGGCTGGGCCGGGGCCTCATAGCCAGCCGCCGCATATTCCTCCACGGTCATACCGGCGTCGGCGGCCTCCTGTGCAATTTCGGCCTCCACCTGCGCCTTGTAGTCCTGCAAGCTCTGGTCAAAGTCGGTCAGTTTCGGCATTTCCGGCAAAGGCTCTCCGTGGTTGAGCAGCGGGCGGCACTCCATAGCGTAGTCCACCAGCGCCCCATAGTAGGCGGTTTCCTCCGGCGTCAGGGTGTCGCTGGACGCCAAACGAGTCTGCGCCTCCTGTTCCAGCCGGGACAGGTTGCAATGCAGCTCCATGTAGGGGATGATCTCGGTGAGAAAGGCTTCCCGGCTGGCGTGATCCTCCGCCCATGCCTCCGGGCCGCCCTGTCGGGTCAGATGGTCTTTCCATTTTTCATCGTTGAGATAAAAGGTCTGATACTCCCGGATATGCTCAATCAGGGAACCGTCCCGGTCGCCAAAATCCTGCCGCCCGGAATAGCTGTGCGGCTCTCCTTGGAATGTAAAATCAATGCGGAAGTCGGTCTTGTCATAGTAGCCGCCGCCCCGATGTTCTGCGTCCAGCCGGGCAAACAGGGCGTCAGCCTCATGCAGCGGCATTTGCTGGCCCATTTCCAGATCGGGGCTTTCGGTGAAAAGGATCGTCACAACCGGCTCTGCCGCGGGGTCAAGGGTGGGCTGCTGTGCGGCCTTGGCCTCTGCGATTTCCCGGTCAATCCGGCTTTTCACCAGCTCGTCCACATGGCCGTGCTGCATTTCATAACCATGTTCGCACAGGCGGTTGATAAGCTCGATCACCTTGTCCGTATCGCCCACAGCCTCGGCGTACTCCACGATCAACCGGCGTTCCTCGTTGCCCATGCGCTGACCGTCACGCTCGGCCCAGTCGATCAGAGCGTTGGCCCGTTCTGTGGGGGTGGCCTCCGGCATAATGGGCTTGTTGTTCAAGAGGCCGTCAATCCCATTCCACGGCTGCGGCTCCGGCTGGGCCTCGGCCCGTTGCAGCGTCCCGTCGCCGGAAAGGACAAAGCCCTGTGTCTGAATGGCGTCTAACGTGCCTTGCGTCACCTCGCCGGTTGATTTCACATCGGCGTCAATCAGGGTTTGCAGCATGGCCTTTACACTGTCGGTCATTTCCTGCTGCTGTTCCGGGGGCAGCTTGGAAAACACACTGTCGGGGGCAGGCTGCTCGGCGGCCTGTTCCACAGTTTGCTCCACGGCCTGCTGCGCCTGCCGCTGTTGCTGAAGCTCGGCAAGGTGGCCGTCGATGGTAGTAATCAGCTCATGGGCGGTGGCCCGGATGGTTTCAAGGGACGCCCGCAGCTCTTTCAGGTCTTTGCCGGAACTCCAACCAGCCACATACCCAAAGGAATAGTCGGATGTGTCCAGTCCGTAGTGCTGGCAGACGGCATAAGCCACGCTCTCGGCCTGCACCTCGCGGGTGCGGCTGTCGGGCCGGTTGGCCTGCTCGGTCAGAGGGGCCTCCGGGTCAATGGCGTGGAGCTTGGCATGGGCAATCTCATGGATGGCCGTTTTCAGGGTTTGCAGCTCACTCATGTTCTCCTGAATGGCGATCCGCTTTTCCGTCAGGTGATAGTAGCCATGAGAACCACCGGGGATGTCCTCAAAGGCCATCGGGACGGGGGAAGTCTGTTCCAGCGCCTTGAAGAAGTCCTCGTATTGCTCCACATTTCCGGCCAGCTCGTCCACACCGATAGAGGGCAAGGGTTCGCCCTCGGTCTGGCTCACGTCAAAGACAGACACAATCTTGAACGCCGGAATCTGTTTTTCCTGTACCTCGGTCAACGGCTTACCGTCTTTTTCCATCATCGGCTGGCCCTGTTCGTCCCGCTTCGGCACTTCCTTTTTCACCTTGTAGGGGGCGGGGGCCAGAATCTTGATGCCTTTCTCGCCCCGCTTCACATTGCGGTGAAAATCGTCCCGCCACTTGTTGTAGCCCGCTACAAGCTGGCCTCCCTGCATGGCGATCAGCAGCGTATTGTTGAAGCTGTAACTGTGGAACTTCGCCATAGAGGTGAGATAGGCTTTGTAGCGTTCACTCTCGAAAAGCTCCTGTATGCCGGTTTCCAGCCGGTCGGTGATCTCTTTCATGCGGTCGGCGCTGTTCTGGCTGTTGAGAATGATAGGGACGACGGGCGGCGGGGCCGCAGCTTCGGCGGTGGGCGCTGCCTCCGGCTGCACCGTCCGGGCCGGGGCCTCGTCCCGCAGAATTTCCGGCGCGGGATAGGCCATCACCCGGTATTCCTCCGGCACCGGCTGGCCCTCATGGACGCGCTGCCACTCGTCGCCGCTTTTCACCAGATAGCCATAATCGGTGAAAACGCCATGCTCTGTTTGGGCAATGTGCAGGCCGAAACGGGGCAGGAAAATTCCCGCTTTCCATTCCTCCGGCATATCCACCATGCCGGAACGGTTCAGGTAGTAGTCACCCAACTGGCCCGTGCCGGTGACATCCGGCAGATGCACATAGTAGTCCACGTTGTCGGGGTAGTCGATGATCTGGCCGATACTGCGGAAGTCGCTCTGCGGGCTTGTCAGGGCGGCGTTCAGCTCCGCAAGCTCGGCGGCGTCCAGCTTTTCCAGCCTTGCGGCAAGGAAGTTCAGCTCGTCCACATCGGCGGACAGCACCAGATCGCGGGGCAGCTTAATGGGACGCTCCTGCGGGCTTCGGTAGCCGTACAAGAAAAAGTCCTGCGGATTGTCGGCACTGATCCCGATTTCCCGCAGGGCTGCTTGCAGCTTTTCGGTTGTGGTCGGCAAAGAAAACCAAAGGCCCTCTTTGCCTTGCTCATAACGCTGTCGGTTATGCAGCAGGATAGAAAATACTTCGCTCATGGGTTCACTCCTTTCTCTGTCTTGTTCCATCAATTTCTGCATTAACTCGTAGTCCTCGATGCTCATGTGGCCGTCATAGGTGTATGGGTCGATGTCGTCCCCACGGTAGGGGCGCTCATAGAAAGGCAGTCCGGCAGCATGGGCTTTTTCCCTTGCTGCCTCCAACACATCCGGCGGCAGCTCGTCGCTGTGGGCCTCCATGAATGGGGCAATGTTGTTCAGGCCGTTGTCGTAGTGGTGCCGGACACCGGCGGCCAGCTCCGCCACGCTCATTTCCTCGGACAGATAGCCGGAATAGTAGCCATTCACCACAATGGCCCGTGGGTCGGCGGCCTGTATCTCTGCAAGCCGCGCCCTGTCCTCTGGATAAAGGGTGTCGTCCAGATCAAGGTGAAACGCCTCCGCCTGCCAGCTCCGGCCCTCGCGCCAAAACGCCAGCCATGCAATGCCGTTTCGCAGGTCGTCTTGATACTCTGATACAACGTCCCTAAGACTTGCCATCGGCAACCCTCCTTTCTTTCAAAAATAGGGGTTTGGGGATTTCCCCAACAAGCAAAACCCCCCGACCCGGCAGGGTGGCCGGGTCAGGGATTTATCGGAAGTGTGGCTACACTTCCTATGCTTGCTACGTTACTCCGTCAGCTCTTTTTCTCCACACGGTAGTTGACGTATTTCCCGCCGGTATCGGCCAAAAGCACCGTCCCGTCATAGGTTTTGCCGGTTTTCATGG
>ENA-UOOA01002061-UOOA01002061.1-human-gut-metagenome-genome-assembly--contig:-P61old-NODE-2061-length-29990-cov-12.060631_pt1 | contig 29990 bp, 31 predicted proteins | sample MGYA00242467_ERZ724014 | MGnify/ENA metagenome assembly ERZ724014 | reverse complement strand
CAGGACCTGGGCGACGCCGCCGCGCTGGCGCCCTATGCCCGCGCCCACCACCTGCACGCCTGGCCCATCTACCAGGGTACCAACGCCATCGTGCGGCTGTACACCGACGCCCGCCCCCTGCCCCGCCTGTTGCGGCAAGCGGTGCTGCAAGGCGCGCGGCACCTGCCGCCGCTCAAAGCCGCCATCGTGGGGCAGCTCACCGGCAAAACACCGGCCTGGCAAACGCCCCTGGCACGGCTGGGCACAGCCCTGGCGGCTGCCAGGCCAGGGCGCTGAAGGGACAGCCGGGCCGGCACTTGGTAAAGCCCGGTTACGTTGAGGACGTGGCGGCACAGGAGGACGACCCACGCCGACCACTATGATCGGCAGCCGCGCCACGCGGGCAGGGCTTCTGCCCAGCGGTGCGCTGCGGTTCTGCCGCCCTGCCCTCGGTCTTCCTCGCCTTACTTCACCGCTTTCACTGCCATGCCCACCCTCATGTCTGCCTGGCCCGCCGTGGCCCTGCTGCTGCCCGCACTGGTGCTGCTGTCGGCCGTTGTGTTCCTTGCCAAAGGCGACCGCCGGTCTTTTTCGTACCTGATGGCGCTGCTGGCCTGCTACCTGGTGGGTGCCCTGCTCATGGAGTTCTTCGTCTTCATGGCCGCCCGCATGGCGCGCCCTGGCACGGCGCAGGCCGTCCCGGTGCTGGGCGCAGGCACCAAGCAACTGCTGGAGACGCTGAGCAACCCGCGCTCCATCGCCGCTCCTCCCCTGTCACTGCCCGCCATCGCGGCGTATTCGGTGCTGGCGTCCTACCTCTGGGTGCTGGTGAGCTGGGGGCTGCACCTGCGCGGCAAGAAAGCGGGCTCGGGCAAGAAGAAAACCAGCAGAAGCAGCCGCAAGCCCGCCAAGGCCTGAGAACCCGTCAAAAGACCGGGGCAGTCACTTGCCCATCAGCATGCCCACCACCGCGGCCACCCCGACAGCGAAGAGGTCGCCAGTGATGGAATCTTCCGCTTCGCCGGAAAAGCGTTTTCTCTGCTGTTCGCGCTGCGCGCGGTTGCGGTCCCGCTCCAGCATCACCAGGGCGTCGGCCAGGTCGGGGGCAGAAGGTGCTGCAGCGGGCGCCGCCGCCACCCGGTAGCCTTCCAGCGCTTTTTTCACGGCCTCCGGGTCAATCAGCGAGAACGCGGCGCGGCAGTGCGGGCAGGCGTGGTCTTTGCGAATGTCCACCGGCGCACCGCAGCCGGTGCAGTAGATGGCGTCCACGCGCCGGGCCAAATCATCCACCTCCGCGCGCGTGAGGTGGCGCACAAAACCCTTTTCGACCATGAAAGACGAAAACGCGCTGAAGCGCCCGTGCTGCTGCGCGCAGCGGTACACCATGTAGCGGCCGCTGCGCACCACGTCGAACGACGGCGCCAGCGGTCGCACGCAGCGCGGGCAGGCCAGCTGGCGCTGCAGGGGGCGGCGCTCGTCCGTGCGGTGCTGGTGCAGCAGCGTAAACAGCTCTACCACGGCCTGGGGGCTGAGCTTGAGGTTTTCGCGGTGGTCAAACCAGATGCCCTGGCACGCAAAGCAAATGTCCAGCTCCACCACGCCATGGCCCAACCCATGGTCGTGGCCGTCGAGCTGGTGAACCTCCATGGGCAGGCGGCAAGAGGGGCACAGGGGCGTGGGCTTCATGGCGGGCAGGGTGGCAGATAACTCGTCTCGCGCCCGAAGCGGGCGCAACGCCCCGCATCCTAACTGCTGCCCCTCAGCGGCCTGGGCGCCAACAGCCGGCCAGGCAGCGCCTTCACACGACGCAACAACAGGCAGAAATCCACTAGCATCCAGCACACGAATTTTTACAAGGAATACACCATGGGATTGATGGACTGGAAAGTCAAAAGCCCCGACGTGCTGCAGCAAGGCGGTGTCGTTGGCCCGGACGAGCGCCTGCCGTGGCCGCAAACGGCGGTGATGGGCGTGCAACACGTGATTGCCATGTTTGGCGCTACGGTGCTGGCCCCCATCCTGATGGGGTTCGACCCCAACGTGGCCATTCTCATGAGCGGGCTGGGCACGCTCATCTTCTTTCTGGTCACCGGCGGCAAGGTGCCCAGCTACCTGGGCTCCAGCTTTGCCTTCATTGGCGTGGTGATTGCAGCCACGGGCTACGCGGGCAAGGGTGCCAACGCCAATATCGGCGTGGCACTGGGCGGCATCATTGCCTGCGGCCTGCTGTACACGCTGATCGGCGCACTGGTGCAGGCCATTGGCACACGGTGGATTGAGCGCTGCATGCCCCCCGTGGTCACGGGCTCGGTGGTGGCGGTGATCGGCCTGAACCTGGCAGGCATCCCCATCAAGAACATGGCCGCGAGCAACTTTGACAGCTGGATGCAGGCCGTCACCTTCGTGTGCGTGGGCCTGGTGGCCGTGCTCACACGCGGCATGGTGCAGCGCTTGTTGATTCTGGTGGGGCTGATTGCCGCCAGCATCGTCTATGCGGTGCTGACCAACGGCATGGGCCTGGGCAAACCCATGGACCTGTCGGCCCTGGCCAATGCGCCCTGGTTTGGCATGCCCAACTTTGCAGCCCCTGTGTTCAGCGGCAGCGCCATGCTGCTCATCGCCCCGGTGGCCATCATCCTGGTGGCTGAGAACCTGGGCCACATCAAGGCTGTGACAGCCATGACCGGCCAGGACCTGGACCGCTACATGGGCCGCGCGTTCATTGGCGACGGCATTGCCACCATGGTCAGCGGCAGCGCTGGCGGCACGGGCGTGACCACCTACGCCGAAAACATCGGCGTGATGGCCGCCACCAAGATCTACTCGACCGCGGTGTTCCTGCTCGCTGGCGTGTTCGCTCTGGTGCTGGGCTTCTCGCCCAAGTTTGGCGCGCTGATCCAGACCATTCCGCTGCCGGTGATGGGTGGTGTCTCCATCGTGGTGTTTGGCCTGATCGCCGTGGCGGGCGCCAAGATCTGGGTGGACAACAAGGTGGACTTCTCGCAGAACAAGAACCTCATCGTGGCAGCCATCACCCTGATCCTGGGCACGGGCGACTTCACACTGAAGTTTGGTGAATTTGCCCTGGGCGGCATCGGCACCGCCACCTTTGGCGCGATCATTCTGTACGCATTGCTCAACCGCAAGGGTTGAGCCTCTCTCAACCTGCCGCCACCCGCGCGGCAGGCTCGCCCCAAGCGCCCGATCTCAGGGCGCTTTTTTCTGGGCCTTCTTTTCCTTGGCAGCCTTGTTGGACGGGGGCAGGCCCGTGCCGGGCAACACGTTGTGCTCCACATCCAGCCATGGCGGGTTTTCTGCGTACATGTCACTGACGAGCTGCTTGATGGCGGCGATGTACCAGGCGTTGTCGTTGAGCCGGTGGCTCAGGATGATGGGCGAGGTGATGCGCGGGTCATCGATCAGGCGGTAGTGCAGATCGCTGCGCAAACGCGCTGACGACGGAATCAGGCACAGCCCATACTCCGCCGCCACCAAGCCCAGGGCGGTCTGGATCTCCCGAACTTCGTGGATTACTGAGGGGCGAATGTCCTGGTCGTTCAGAAAGCTCAGCACATGGTCCACAAAACTCGGCCTGGGCTCCTTGGGGTAGACGATGAGCTTTTGCCCGTTGAGCTCACTCAGGCTGACGTGGCCAGCGTTGGCAGCCAGGGGTGAATCGGGCGGAATGGCCAGCACCAGCCGCTCTTCCCGCAGTACCGTGCGGGCCACCGTGGAATCGTTGCCGCGGATGCGGCCAAAGCCCACATCAATGAGGCCTGACTTCAGGGCCCCAAACTGCTGGGTGGAAGTCAGCTCCACCGGCTGGATGTCCACATCGGGGTAATGCTGGCGCAGCTTGCGCATCAGCATCGGGAGACCACCGTACAAAGTAGAGGGCACGAACCCGATGGACACGGTCTCTCGCTGCTGCAGGCCGATTTGACGGGTGGCCGTCTTGAGCTGGTCCAGCCGATTGATGATTTGCAGCGCCTGCTCGTAAAAAACGCGCCCCGCCTCGGTGAGCCGCAGCGGGCGGCTGTTGCGCAGGATGAGCTGCACGCCCAGCTCCTCCTCCAGCAACTGGATCTGCCGACTCAGCGGCGGCTGGGCGATGTGCAGCACTTCAGAGGCGCGGGTGAAATTGCGCTCGTTGGCCACAGCCACGAAATATTTGAGCTGACGGATGTCCATAAGGGTAAACCATACAAATGCAGGCAGATCACCCTGCAAGTGGTTGATTTTTATTGGTGTAACGCAGAACTATATCTTTTAGGTATGCAATAAGACCAATTTGGTGTTGGATTGGCGGAAGGCCAAGCTGTTCAATTCGCACCATGCAACACAGCCCCAGCCTCCCTCTTCCAGCCAGTGCGGCCGTTATTGAACGGGTGGAAACCTTCCTGGTAGACCTGCCCACGATCCGGCCACACCAGTTGTCCATGGCCACCATGAACGGGCAAACGCTCATGCTGGTGCGCCTGTACTGCTCGGACGGCACCGTGGGCGTGGGCGAAGGCACCACCATTGGCGGGCTGGCCTACGGGGCGGAATCGCCCGAGGGCATGAAGCTGGCCATCGACACCTACTTCGCGCCGTTGCTCGTGGGTGCTGACGCCAACCACGTGCAGGCCCTCATGGCCAAGCTCAACAAAGCCATCAAGGAAAACCGCTTCGCCAAGTGCGCGGTGGAAACCGCCTTGTTCGACGCTCTGGGCCACCGCACCGGGCTGCCCGTGTCGCAACTGCTGGGCGGACGGTTGCGCGACAGCCTGCCCGTGGCCTGGACACTGGCCTCCGGCGATACCGCCAAAGACATTGACGAAGCCGAGCGCATGCTGGCGCTGCGCCGGCACAAGACCTTCAAGCTGAAGATTGGCCGCCGCAGCGTGGCCGCTGATGTGGCCCACGTGGCCGCCATCAAGAAAGCCCTGGGCGACCGCGGCGCGGTGCGCGTGGACGTGAACATGGCCTGGAGCGAGCTGGAAGCCCAGCAAGGTCTGGCCGGCCTGGCAGACGCAGGCTGCGAACTCGTGGAGCAGCCCGTGACGTCGGCCGAGGCCATGGCACGGCTCAAGGGTCGCCATCCCATTGCCGTGATGGCAGACGAATCACTCACCGGCCCCATTTCTGCATTTGCGCTGGCACGCGATGCCGCCGCCGATGTGTTCGCCGTCAAGACCGAGCAATCTGGCGGGCTGCAGGCCGCACAACAGGTAGCGGCCATTGCCGACGCAGCAGGCATTGAGCTGTACGGCGGCACCATGCTCGAAGGCGCCGTGGGCACGATTGCCTCCGCTCATGTGTTTGCCACCTTCAAGCACCTGCAGTGGGGCACCGAACTGTTCGGCCCACTGCTGCTGACCGAAGAAATCCTGGCAGAGCCCCTGCAATACCGGGATTTCGAACTGGCGGTGCCCACGGCGCCCGGCCTGGGCATTGCCCTGGACGAAGAGCGCGTGCAGTACTTCCGACGCGACAAGAAACGCAGCGGCCTGATAGCCGCTGCCCAACCCACACCGCAACCACAGATTGCATGACGGATGGGCCCCGTCACCGCTGGCCCGCTTTACCTTTCACAACGACCCCCAGGAGATCTCCCCATGGCCATCCAAATTTTCAACACCCCTGAAGTCCAGGACTTCCTGCGTCTGGCCAGCGGCCTGAACCAGAGCGGCGGCAACCCACGCGCCAAGCAGATCGTGCACCGCCTGCTGTCCGACCTGTTCAAAGCCATTGACGATCTGGACATCACCTCGGACGAATACTGGGCGGGTATCGCGTACCTGAACACCCTGGGCGCTCGTGGCGAAGCCGGTCTGCTCTCCCCTGGCCTGGGCCTGGACCGTTTCCTGGACATGCGCATGGACGCCAAGGACAAGGAACTGGGCGTTGAAAATGGCACGCCTCGCACCATCGAAGGCCCTCTGTACGTGGCCGGCGCGCCGGAAGCCAAGGGCTTTGCCCGCCTGGACGACGGCAGCGACAAGGCAGGCCACACACTGATCATGCACGGCACGGTGTACAGCGCGGACGGCAAGCCCATGCCCAACGCCAAGGTCGAAGTCTGGCACGCCAACACCAAGGGCTTCTACTCGCACTACGACCCCACCGGTGAGCAAAAGGCCTTCAACATGCGCCGCACCATCATCACCGACGAGCAGGGCCGCTACAAGTTCCAGAGCATCGTGCCCCAAGGCTACGGCTGCCCGCCCGATGGCCCCACCCAAGCACTGCTGAACCAGCTGGGCCGCCACGGCAACCGCCCTGCCCACATCCACTTCTTTGTGACAGCTGAAGGCCATCGCAAGCTGACCACGCAGATCAACATCGACGGCGATCCGCTGGTGAACGACGACTTCGCCTACGCCACCCGCGAAGGCCTGGTGCCCGCCCTGGTGGAGCGCACGGACGCAGCCTCCATCCAGGCCAACGGCCTGAACGATCCTTTCGCAGAGATCGTGTTCGACTTCAGGCTCAGCAGCCTGGTCAACGGCGTGGACAACCAGCTGGTAGATCGCCCACGCCTGGCGGCCTGACCCTTCTGCGGCGGTAGCGCCACGTCGCACTACCGCCGGCTTCGCCCTTTAGCGCCCCCTTTGAAAACCGCGCCGCGCGCGCGGTGGGGGTGACTGCACCCCAAGGATTTTCATCATGACCCACACCGCTGCTGTTGACCGGCACCACGATGTCGAACAACTGATTGAAGGCGCCCTGCAAGACGATCAGGAAAACGGCGTCTACCGTTGCCGCCGCGACATCTTCACCGATCCCGATCTGTTCGAGCTGGAGATGAAGCACATCTTCGAAGGCAACTGGGTGTTCCTGGCCCATGAGAGCCAGATCCCCGAAATCAACGACTATTTCACCACCTACATTGGCCGCCAGCCCATCGTCATCACCCGCGGCAAGGACGGGCAGCTCAATGCGGTGATCAACGCCTGCGCCCACCGGGGTGCCATGCTGTGCCGCAAGAAGCATGGCAACAAGGGCAGCTTCACCTGCCCCTTCCACGGCTGGACGTTCAACAACACCGGCAAGCTGCTCAAGGTCAAGGATGAAAAGACCACCGAGTACCCCGTGCAGTTCAACAAGAACGGCTCGCACGACCTCAAGAAAGTAGCCCGCTTCGAAAGCTACAAGGGCTTCCTGTTCGGCAGCCTGAATGCCGATGTGCAGCCCCTGCAGGACTATCTGGGCGAGACCAAGGTCATCATCGACCAGATCGTGGACCAGGCCCCCGAAGGCCTGGAAGTGCTGCGCGGCAACTCCTCCTACATCTACGACGGCAACTGGAAGCTGCAGATGGAAAACGGCTGCGACGGCTACCACGTCAGCTCCGTGCACTGGAACTACGCTGCCACCATGGGTCGCCGCAAGGAAGGCGGCACCAAGGCCGTGGACGCCAACGGCTGGAGCAAGAGCGTGGGCGGTGTGTACGGCTTTGAAAACGGCCACATCCTGCTGTGGACCAACACCATGAACCCCGAGGTGCGCCCCGTCTACAGCCGCCGCGAAGAACTCAAGGAACGCCTGGGCGAAGACAAGGCTGAGTTCATCGTCAAGCAGACGCGCAACCTGTGCCTGTACCCCAACGTGTACCTGATGGACCAGTTCTCCACGCAGATCCGCGTGACGCGCCCCATCAGCGTGGACAAGACCGAAATCACCATCTACTGCTTTGGCGTGAAGGGCGAAAGCGCAGAAAACCGCGCCACCCGCATCCGCCAGTACGAGGACTTCTTCAACGTGTCGGGCATGGGCACAGCCGATGACCTGGAAGAGTTCCGCTCCTGCCAGAACGGCTACGCCGGCAAGGCCGCGCCCTGGAACGACCTCAGCCGTGGCGCACCGCTGTGGATCAAGGGCCCCGACGAAAACGCCCGCAAGATGGGCCTCACGCCCCTGCTCAGCGGTGAGCGCAGCGAAGACGAAGGGCTGTTCGTGTGCCAGCACGAATACTGGGCGCAAGAGATGCGCAAGGCTGTGGCGCAGGAGCGCAAGGGAGAAAAGGCATGAGCCAGGACTACAACGCCATCTGCAGCTTCCTGTACCGCGAAGCGCGCTTGCTGGACGACCGGCAGTGGGACGAGTGGCTGGATCTTTACAGCGAGTCCGTGGAGTACTGGATGCCCGCGTGGGACGACGACGATCGGCTCACCGAAGACCCGCACAGCCAGATCTCGCTGATCTATTACCCCAACCGCAACGGGCTGGAAGACCGGGTCTTCCGCATCAAGACCGAGCGCTCGGGCGCCTCCACACCCGAGCCGCGCACCAACCATGCGGTGCAAAACGTGGAAGTTCTGGAAGACCGGGGCGACGCAGTGGACGTACGCTACAACTTCCACACGCTCAGCCACCGCTACAAGGCCACAGACGAGTTCTTCGGCACCATGTTCGTGACGCTGCAACGCCATGGCGACAGCTTCCGCATTGCCCGCAAGAAGATCGTTCTGAAGAACGACTACATCCGTCAAGTGATTGACGTTTACCACGTCTGATCAGGGCAGGAGAGCACGATGAGCAACTTTCGCATTGCCCTGAACTTTGAAGACGGGGTGACCCGCTTCATCACCTGCGGCGCCCAGGAAAAGGTACTGGATGCCGCCTTTCGCCAACGCATCAATCTGCCGATGGACTGCTCCGACGGCGTGTGCGGCACCTGCAAATGCAAGGCCGAGAGCGGAACCTACGACCTGGGTGACGACTTCATCGACGAAGCGCTGACGCAAGACGAAGCAGGGCAAGGCCTGGTGCTCACGTGCCAGATGAAGCCCACTTCCGACTGCGTGATCTCGATCCCCGTGCCCTCCACCGCCTGCAAGACAGGCATGGCCAAGTTCGGCGGCTCGGTCGCAGCGGTGCGTCCCTTCCATGACGCAGCTTACGAACTGGAGCTGGCGGTGGCAGAAGACACCCCTGCGTTCCTGCCCGGGCAGTACGTGAACATCGGCGTGCCTGGCAGCGGCCAGCACCGTTCGTACTCGTTCAGCTCGCACTCGGGCGAGCAGCGCATGACCTTCCTGATCAAGCATGTGCCTGGCGGCCTGATGAGCAGCTGGCTCGCTGAAGCACAGCCCGGCGCAGCGCTGGAGATGACCGGCCCGCTGGGCAGCTTCTACCTGCGCCCAGTCACCCGTCCCTTGCTGTTTCTGGCAGGCGGCACCGGCCTCGCGCCCTTCCTGGCCATGCTGGAGACGCTGGCGCGCCAGGGCTGCAGCCAGCCCGTGCACATGCTCTACGGCGTCACCCGCGATGAAGACCTGGTCATGGTGGACCGCCTGGAAGCCTATGCCCAGCGCATTCCGGGCTTCAGCTTTGCCACCTGCGTGGCGCAGGCCGACACCGCCCACCCGCGCCAGGGCTATGTCACCGACCACCTGGAGCCCCAGGCACTGCACAACGGCAACGTCGATGTGTACCTGTGCGGCCCGCCACCCATGGTGGACGCGGTGCAAAAGCACTTCAAGGCAGCCGGTATCACCCCCGCCAGCTTCCACTATGAAAAGTTCTCCGCCAACGTGGCGGCCGTCCCCGCGTGAGCCAGGAGCAGCCCATGGACCAACGATTTGCAAACAAGGTGATGGTGATCACCGGGGCCGCGCAAGGCATTGGCCAGCGCGTGGCCGAACTGGCGGCGCAGCAAGGCGCCAAGCTTGCTTTGGTAGACCGATCCCCCCTGGTGCAGGAACTGCGCGACCGCCTCGCTGCCATCACCGACGTGATTGCAGTGGAAGTGGATCTGGAAACCTTCCAGGGCGCGGAGCAGGCGGCCGAAGCAGCGTTCAAGGCCTTCCGGCGCATCGACATCCTCGTGAACAACGTGGGCGGCACCATCTGGACCAAGCCCTTCGAGCACTACAGCCCCGAAGAGATCGAGGCGGAAGTGCGCCGTTCGCTGTTCCCCACGCTGTGGGGCTGCCGTGCCGTGCTGCCCTACATGCTGAAAAAGAAGAAGGGCGCGATCGTCAACGTGTCGTCCATCGCCACGCGCAGCGTCAACCGCGTGCCCTACGGCGCGGCCAAGGGCGGCGTGAATGCACTGACGGCCTGTCTGGCGTTCGAGAACGGCGAGCGGGGCATCCGCGTGAATGCCGTCGCCCCCGGCGGCACCGAGGCGCCCGCCCGGCGCATTCCGCGCAACACCGCCAAGCAAAGCAAGAAAGAACAGGTCTGGTACCAGGAAATCGTGGACCAGACCGTGTCCAGCACGCTCATGAAGCGTTACGGCACGTTGGACGAACAGGCGGCAGCCATTCTGTTCCTGGCGTCTGACGAAGCGTCTTACATCACCGGCACCGTGCTCCCCGTTGGCGGGGGAGACCAGGGCTGATACCGCGCCGCCGCCAGCGGCGGTGCGAATTCCATCCTGCTTTTCAAGCGAGGAGACAAATATGAAAACAACTGAAATCAATCCCATCATCGACAACGCCCGGTTCACCGGGTTCCACGGCATGGTCGTGCTGCTGTGCGCGCTGCTGCTGATCTTTGACGGCTACGACCTGTTCATCTACGGCGTGGTGCTGCCGGTGCTGATGAGCGAGTGGGGCCTGACGCCCGTGCAGGCCGGCGCACTGGGCAGCTATGCGCTGTTCGGCATGATGTTTGGCGCGTTTGTGTTCGGCCCCCTGGCCGACCGCATTGGCCGCAAGAAGGGCATTGCCATCTGCTTCGTGCTGTTCAGCGCATCCACCTTCCTGAACGGGTTTGCCACGTCACCCACCGAGTTCGGTATTTACCGCTTCATCGCCGGCCTGGGGTGCGGTGGCCTGATGCCCAACGCCGTGGCCCTGATGAACGAGTACGCCCCCAAGCGCACCCGCAGCACGCTGGTGGCGCTGATGTTCAGCGGCTATTCGCTGGGCGGCATGCTGTCGGCAGGCCTGGGCATCTACATCCTGCCCCGCTTTGGCTGGCAGGCCATGTTCTACGCGGCAGCCATCCCGTTGCTGCTGCTGCCCTTCATCATGTGGAAGCTGCCCGAGTCGGTGGGCTTTCTGCTGCGCCAGGGCGAAAACCAGAAGGCACGCGACCTGCTGGCCAAGGTAGACCCCACGGTGCACATTCCAGCCGACACGCAACTGGTAGCGGCAGATGCCAAGGGCGCTGGCGTGCCCATGCTGGATCTGGTCAAGGAAGGCCGTGCTGCGGGCACCTTCCTGATCTGGGTGGCGTTCTTCTGCTGCCTGTTGATGGTGTACGCGCTCGGCTCCTGGCTGCCCAAGCTCATGGCGGGGGCAGGCTACAGTCTGGGTTCGAGCCTGTCGTTCCTGCTGGCACTGAACTTTGGCGGCATGGCCGGTGCGATTGCCGGTGGCTGGCTGGGTGACCGCTTCAGCCTGCCCAAGGTGGTGGTGGCCTTCTTCACGGCCGGCACTCTCGCGATCGCACTGCTGGGCTTCAAGAGCCCCATGCCTGTGCTGTACCTGCTGATCTTCATCGCAGGCGCCACCACCATCGGCACGCAGATCCTGCTGTACGCCAACACGGCGCAGTTCTACCCGCTGGCCATGCGCTCCACCGGTCTGGGCTGGGCTTCGGGCGTGGGCCGCACCGGCGCCATCGTGGGGCCGTTGTTGGGCGGCTCGTTGCTGGCTGCTGCTTTGCCCCTGCAAATGAACTTCCTGGTGTTCGCAATCCCTGGCTTGGTCGCCGCGTTGGCCATGGGTTGCTTTATTCTGTTCAACCGCCGCAGCGCTACCCCCTTGGTGGCACCTGTTGCAAACCCTGCGAGCCGACGAGCGCCAACGGCCGTCTCTGGCTGAGCGCAAAGTATTCCGCGCCCATGCATGAAATCCCCAGCGCCCCTGGCGCCGGGGATTTTTGGCGTTTGCCACCCCCTAAGAAAATGGAGAAACCATGAGCAATCCCCCAAGCCTCCTCACCACAAGCCGTGGCACCTTCCGCGTTGCCATCGACGGCAGCCCTGACGCACCCGCCCTGGTGTTGAGCAATTCATTGGGCACCACGCTGGAGATGTGGGATGCGCAAGTGGCCGCGCTGTCCGCCAGCCACCGCTTGATCCGCTACGACACGCGCGGCCATGGCGGCAGCCCTGTCACCCCAGGCCCCTACCGCATGGACGACCTGGGCCAGGATGTGCTGGCGCTGCTCGATGCGCTGAACATCGACCAAGCATATTTCTGCGGTATCTCGATGGGCGGCCACACCGGGCTGTGGCTGGGCGTGCACGCTGGCACGCGCATGCGCGGCATTGCCGTGTGCAACAGCGCCGCCAAGATCGGCACCGCCCAGGCATGGCAAGAGCGTGCCGCCACCGTGCGCAGCCAGGGTGCCGCCGCCATGCAGGCGCTGGCCGATTCCGCACCCGGCCGCTGGTTCACCCCAGGCTTTACCCAAACCCATCCAGACATCGTCCAACGCGCGCAGGCATGGATTGCAGGCATCGCCCCTGAAGGCTACGCCGCCTGCTGCGAAGCCTTGGCCACTTCGGACCTGCGTGAGAGCATTGGCCGCATTGCAGTGCCCACGTTGCTGCTGGCCGGCGCAGATGACCCGGTGACCACAGTGGCCGACGCACAGGCCATGCAGGCCAGCATCGCCGGTTCTTCGCTGGCTGTAGTGCCTGCGTCGCACCTCTCCAACCTGGAAGCGCCACAGGCCTTTGAGCAAGCCGTGCTGGATTTTCTGGCCCACGCGGCCAAGGCTTGAGCGCCATCGGCAGCCTTGGTGAGGGAATGAGGGACCACCGGAACCTGGCGCGGTGGGGGCAACTGACTTTGAAGCAAGTGCCAAGGGTTGACCCACCCACTCGGGTTAACCCCTAAACAAGGCGAGGCTTTTTGTTAGCATTCCGCTTCTTTGAAGCGACGCACGGGTGCTCACGGTACGTGAGCCTTGTTCGATTGCCCCACCTCCCCCCACCCTTTCTTCGCTCTCTCCCATGTCACTTGCCGACCGGGTTTTGTACCCAGACTTTCTTTCGCGCATCGTTACTGCAGACGAAGCGGCTGCCATGATCCCCGCAGGTGCCCATGTGGGCATGAGCGGCTTCACCGGGGCGGGGTACCCCAAGGCGGTTCCGCAGGCCTTGGCGCGGCTCATTCAGCAGCAAAACGCCCAGGGCAAGCCCTTCAAGATTGGGCTGTGGACGGGTGCTTCCACTGCCCCCGAGCTGGATGGAGCGCTGGCCCAGGTGGACGGTATCGACATGCGCCTGCCCTACCAGTCCGACCCCACCTGCCGCAAGCAGATCAATGCCGGGCAAATGCAGTACGTGGACATCCACCTGTCGCACGTGGCCCAGTTCGTCTGGTTCGGCTTTCTGGGCAAGCTGGATGTGGCGGTGGTGGAAGTGGCGGGGGTGCTGCCCGACGGGCGCCTGATTCCGTCCTCGTCCGTGGGCAACAACAAGACCTGGCTCGACCAGGCGGACAAGATCATTCTGGAAGTGAACACCTGGCACAACCCGGGTCTGGAGGGCATGCACGACATCTACTACGGCACAGATGTTCCGCCCAACCGGAGGCCCATCCAGATGACGGAGCCGCACCAGCGCATTGGCGAGCCCTACCTGCGCTGTGACCCCTCCAGGGTGATTGCGGTGGTCAAAACCCACCAGCCCGACCGCAACTCGGTGTACGCCGCACCTGACGACACTTCCAACCGCATTGCCGGCCACATCATCACCTTCCTGCAGCAAGAAGTGAAGCTGGGCCGCCTGCCCGCTGCCCTGCTGCCGCTGCAGTCGGGCGTGGGCAACATTGCCAATGCCGTGCTGGCCGGCCTGAACGCCGGGCCTTTTGAAAACCTGACTGCCTACACCGAAGTGCTGCAGGACGGCATGCTGGACATGCTGCGTTCAGGCAAGCTGGCCAGCGCCTCGGCCACGGCCCTGTCGCTGAGCCCCGCCGCAATGCAGGACTTCAACGACCGCATCGATTTCTACAAAGAGCGCATCGTGCTGCGCCCGCAGGAGATCAGCAACCACCCCGAGCTGATCCGACGCATGGGCCTGATCGCCATGAACGGCATGATCGAAGCCGACATCTATGGCAACGTGAACTCCACGCACATCATGGGCTCGGCCATCATGAACGGTATTGGGGGCTCAGGCGACTTCGCACGCAACGCCTACCTGTCGATCTTCATGACCCCCTCACTGGCCAAGGACGGCGCCATCTCCTGCATCGTGCCCATGGCTTCGCACGTGGACCACACCGAGCACGACGTGCAGATTCTGGTCACCGAACAAGGCTTGGCTGACCTGCGCGGGCACTCGCCCACACAGCGGGCTGAAATCATCATTGAAAAATGCGCCCACCCGGACTTCCGCCCCGCTCTGCGCGACTATCTGGCACGCGCGCGCAAAAGCACCCTGGGTCAGCACACCCCCCACCTGCTGGGTGAGGCGCTGTCCTGGCATCAGAAGTACGTGGAAACAGGGTCGATGCGCTGAACGCTTGATCCAAGGCGAACGCAGGGTCTGCAAAGGGGCTTAATGAAAAGCTCAGTCATTTTGTAAAGCAAGGGTTAACCCTAGTTCTATTGGGCTTGTGGCTTTTCAAGCTCTCCGATTCTTTTACGACACAGGCCGGCCTCCATCAGAGGTCGGCTCTTTTTCTTTGCGGATACGAACCATGCAACGCCGTCAATTCACCCAATCGCTGGTGGCCGCCAGCACAGGCCTTCTCTGGGCAACCTCTTCCCGCGCTGTGGGTTTGCAAGACCCCATGGACAGCAAAACGGTTTCGGTCGGCTGCTCGCTGGGCGCTGCGGGCCCTCTGGCCAGCCTGGCTCGCGAACTCAAGCAGGGCCTGGACGCAGGCCTCGAGCGTGCCGGCCGTGAACTCACCCGCGGCAAGCTGCGCGCGGCACTCGCCAGTGTGCGCAGCCACGACATGGGCGGGATGACCGTGGACTACAGCAACGGCGCGCCGTATGTCGGCTCACGGTTTGTGGACCTGGGAATTCTCGGAGCCAACGGCCGCATGGTCGGTTAACGGAATGCGTGCCGGGTGGGCGTTCCGTCTCAGGTAGCACATGGCTACGACAAGACGGAACAACGGCGCCAGGGGCGCTGTGTCAGCAGCCCTTAACCCACAAACCGCCCGGCTCCATTCAACACGCCCATGTCCACAAAACGCGAACCTACGTAGGGAGCCTGACCGGAGTAATCAATCACCAGTCCACCCAAGTCCAGGTTGCGAATCCCGGCCAGTGCGGTGCGCAGCTTGCTGCGGGTAGGGTCGGCCCCGGCGCGCTCCAGCCCCTCAGCCAGCACGCGGGTGTTGGTGTAAGACTCCAGCGTACCCAGGTTGAATTCCTGAATACCGCGCGCCCGCATGGCGGCCTGGTAGTCACGCACCAGGGCTGTCTTGGCGCGAGTGGGATCGGGCATGACCATGGTGAGGGCCAGCCCACTGCCAGCGTCGCCCAGCTGCTTGAGGCCTTCACTGGTCAGCGTCACGCTCAGGCCCGCCATGAGCACACCGGGGTTGTTCGTCTTGAGCCCGCGCACCAGTTCCACCGAAACGGCACCCGCCGTGGCCAGCAACACGGCGGCAGGTCGGGCCTGGCCCACCTTGGCGAGCACATCGCTCAGGTTCTTGCCATCGGTGGCCAATGCGACTTGCACCAGAGGCTTGAGGCCTTGCTCCGCCAGAAAACGGGTGGAATCCTCCAACATTTCGCGGCCGTAGGCGTTGTCCAGGTAGACGACGCCGATGTCCTTGAGGCCCATGCCGGCCAGACGTTGCACCAGGCGGCGTACTTCGTCGGTATAGCTGGCACGCACATGGAACACGTTGCGGGCGCCCTTGCGCAGGGACGAAGCCCCGGTGAATGGCGCTACATACGGAATACCTGCGTCCTCAATCATCGGCAGAATGCCCGCGTTGTTGGGCGTGCCCACGCAGGACATCAGCGCAAAGGCACTGCCCTGGCTGATCATCTGCTGGACGTTTTCGGTGGTGCGCTGCGGCACGTAGCCATCATCCAGGATCTGCAGTTGCACCATGCGGCCGTGGATGCCGCCGCGCGCGTTGATCTGCGCCAGCGCAGCTTCTGCGCCTTGCTTGATGTCGCGCCCGAACCCGGCCAGGGGGCCCGTGAGGGAGGCCGAGCACCCAATCGTCAGGCTCTTGCTGCTGATGCCTGCGTCTTGCGCAAAAGCATGGCGCACCAGCGCAGGAGCAGCCAGGCCGGCGGCCAGGCGAGGGGCAATAGTGACAAATTGGCGACGCTGCATAAAAAACAAACTCCCGAGAATTCAACGCAAAGGCTCGCTCCCTTTTTGGAGCAACTAATCAGTGTACGTGGGGGGTTTCCCCTCGCACCACCGAGCCAACCCTTAGAACCTGTTCACAGTCTTTTTGGAGATTGCATTGGAGTGCAATCGGGATGAGTGGATGCAACGGATGCGCCGCATGGGCTGGTGCCCATGCAAGCAGCCGGGGCGCCAAAGCTCCAAGTTCATCGGCCCGATTTCACTCCAACCCTGCGGGCAAGTGGCTTGCCGGGCGGTCTGCGTTGTTGCACCGCTTGCCAATAGCACGGGCCACCTTGGATGAATGTGGGCCGCGCGCTGCGCCTAGCAGCCCATCCCCGCAAGACACTTGTGCAACTCCAAAAAGACTGTGAACAGGTTCTTCGAGCCTGCTGATAATCTTTGCGTCGCCCCGGCACATTCACTGCGGGCGTCTGTCCTTTCATCCCCCTCGCTGGAGCCCCACACACCATGTCCATCTGGAAGAAACCCATCTCTGTTGAACAACTGACCGCGAGCGGCGCCAACACTGCCGTCAGCCACCTGGGGATCGAATTGACGGAAGTGGGCGACGACTTCCTGCGGGGCCGCGTGCCGGTGGACGAGCGCACGCGTCAGCCTTTCGGGCTGCTGCACGGTGGAGTCAGCGTGGTGCTGGCTGAAACCCTGGGTTCCATGGGCGCCTTTTATGCCAGCCCTGAGGGCCACCGCGCCGTGGGGCTGGACATCAATGCCAACCATTTGCGTGCCGCTACCAGCGGCTGGGTCACCGGCACGGCCCGCCCGGTGCACATTGGCCGCACCACACAGGTGTGGCAAATCGACATGGTGAACGATGCGGGTGAGCTGACCTGCGTGTCACGCATCACCATGGCCGTGCTCGCACCCAAAGGCTGACGCGCTGGGGCCCCGCCCCTGCCGCCCCATGCAACAAAGCCCGCAGGCCGGAAGGTCTGCGGGCTTTGTTTTGCCATGTGCCGCCTGGGGCGGCAATAGATCAGTGTTCGCCTTGAACGGTCTGGCCAGCCTTGTGGGCCGCAATGGCTTCGGCGCGAACTTCAGCACGGCTGCGGGCGCTGTTCACGGCGGCAGCGCTGTAGGCCACGTCAGAACCTTCTGCATCGTGGGGCATGGCGCCGTTGGCACGCGCTGCTTGCAAGTCAGCGATCACGGCCTGGCGGGTCAGTGCGCTGGCGGTGGATGCTGCAGCGGGGTAGTTGGAGTTGTCACCGAAGGCACCGGAAGACTGGGCATGGGCGGCCACAGAGCCCAGGGCAAACAAGGAGAGAGCGGCGATAGTGCGGAAGTTCTTCATGATCAAAATCCTGTCTTACAGATCAACATTCAGATGCCGGCCCCGGCACTCCACTTTCACGGAAGCTGCCGGTTTCGACCTGCGTCGATGAGTGGCAGTTGAACGTGTCGCTCATCGATGGGAGTGACTGTATCTAGGGTTAGTACGGAGATAAACCGCCTCCCGCGGAACTAAATGTTCACCAAACTGAAATAATTCATCAGGAACTTTTTGATTCGATCCATTTTCAACATGGATAAATACCCACCTCCACCGTGGGCAACAGGGCTGTGGTAGGCCCTGCCAGCCATGCCAAGTCAACGGCGCGCCGTTGCAACGCACCGCAAGACAGACATGCGAGAGCATGTGCAGACAAAGCACTGCAGCCGGCCCAGAAAGACAAGGCATACGCATCGAACTGAATGAAAAACGCCACCCCGTGCAACCAGCGCACGGGGTGGCGTGATTCACATCAGCCAGTCGCTCTGGCGCCTAAAAACGCCCCACCAAAGAGACCCCCGACCAGCGGGGCGGTCTTGAAACTCTGCTTCTTGATCAAATTGCCGGAGGCATCTTCCAGCCGCAGCGTGCCGCCCACCACGGCACCGCCGTACAGGTACAGCGCCATTTGCGGGCCTAGATTGCGCGTGACGCGCAGAACAGCGGCACCCCGCTTTCCTCACCCACACCCCCGACACCATGGCGCCCCAGACCCGGGACTCGCTGTTGCTGGCACTTTTCTCGCTAAACCAGTCCACAGAAGGGGCGACGGTCAAGCTCCAGTTGTTGGACAAAGCCCATGACACCGGCACCGATACGCCGTAGCGCCGCACGTCGCCGCAGGTGGTGGAAGCGCCCCTGCGCCCGGGTGGCCTCCATGCACCTGCAGGGCCGCCAGCGCCTGCTCGCGGCGGCGCTGATGCTGGTGAGTGCCGGCATGGCGGCGGCCTACGGCCCCATGGGCGTGCGCGTGAACGCGGTCAACCCCGGCGCCACGCACACCGAACGCCTGCAATCGGGAATGCAGGCCACCGCCCGCATGTTCGACATTTCTGAGGAAGAAGCACTGGCGCAGGCCACGCGCAAGGTGCCGCTAGGGCGCCTGGCGCGGCCCGAAGAAGTGGCGGACGTGGTGCTGTTCCTGGCATCCGGGCGCGCCAGCTATGTGACGGGGGTGGTGCTCACCATGGATGGCGCGGCCACGCCCATGGTGGTTTGACGCTGCTGCGGCCCAGGCCCATCACCACGGCCTGGGCTGCAAAGGCCTGCTGCAAAGTTATTCCGATGCTTCTTGCCGCGCCAGCCGCTCGCTTTTCCAGTAAACGTCGTCACCGCCGTTCATGCGGTTGAGCACACGGGCCAGCACAAACATCAGGTCGGACAGGCGGTTGAGGTACTGGCGCGGCGCATCGTTCAGCGCCTCTTCATTGCCCAGCGCCACCACGGCGCGCTCGGCCCTGCGGGCCACGGTGCGGCAGACATGGGCCTGCGCCGCCGCGCGGGTGCCTGCGGGCAGGATGAATTCCTGCAGGCGCGGCAAAGCCGCGTTGTGCTCTTCCAGCGCCTCGTCCAGTTGCAGCACGGCTTCTTTCTTCAGCAGTTCAAAGCCCGGAATCGACAGCTCTCCGCCCAGGTTGAACAACTGGTGCTGCACCTGCACCAGCAGCTCGCGCACAGCGTCGGGCAGGGGCTCGCACAGCAGCAGGCCGATGTGCGAGTTCAGCTCATCCACATCGCCCATGGCGTGGATGCGCAGGCTGTTTTTGGAAACCCGCTGGTTGTTGCCCAGGCCCGTGGTGCCGGCGTCTCCGGTGCGGGTGGCAATTTCGGTGAGGCGGTTGCCCATGCAATAACTCCTGAAGGGGGTAGGGAATGAGAGTGCGGCGCTGCCGGGCTCACAGGTCCTGGCGCGAATCGAGCACGAACACCATGCCCATGACGCCCACCGACACGGTGCGCCCCCGGATGCTGGTGTACGACGCCACGCCCAACGAATGGTAGTTGGACACAAACGCCGCCAGCGCGCCCAGGCCCAGGGCACCCGCCAGCGGACTGCGCTCGGCCAGCGTTTTCTGAATCTGGCTGCGGTGGCGCTCGGCAGACGGGTTGAGCAACGCGGCCGCCGCCACGAGCACAGCTACGGCTGCGAGGGCTTGAAGGGCTTTGGAGGCTTGGGTCATGGCAGCACCGGTGTGGACAGAGTGCCCGATTGTGCCCCTGCGGCCCTGCCCTTGGCGCCAGCTATGTTGCTCCGCTATTGATAGCTGCCTGCGCTTATCCAGTATGCGCTGCAGGCCAATTTGGCATCAAACCCTCGTCACAAGGGCTCACACCCGCACCACATACCGCAGCAGAACCAGTTACACGGCGCTGGCAAATGTTGGTGGGGGCAACAGCCGGCAAAAGTGCTGGCCTGCATGTCCATGCTGCGCTGCAATGCAGGCTTGTTCAACTTTCCGGAGCTCTGCATCCATGAAGACGACGCAACGAACTGCACCCGCCCACGCTCGCACCTGGGCACACCATTTCGAAGCCAGCAGCGTCTTGCTGTTTGCCGCCCTGACGTTTGGCACCGCAGGTGCCGTGCAGGCGCAAAGCGGCAGCACCAGCAGCCCGTCCCACGCTTCCAAGTCCGTCATCGGCCCCGCCAGCAGCAACCCCGCCACCCCCCAGGCCACCTTTGGCGGCGGCAAGACCCCCACCAGCAGCGCAGCGGCCGCTTTTGACCGCGCTGATGCCGACCGCAACGGCATGCTCAGCCCCCAGGAGGCATCGACCTTCCCGGCGATTGGCGAGCGCTTCCAGGCGCTGGACAAGAACCAGGACAAGATGCTCTCGCGCGAGGAGTTTGAAGCGGGCGCCAAGTCCTAAGAGCCCTTCCACGATCTCCAGTCGTTGGTAAGCGCAGCGCCCCCTGCCCTCTCCAGTGGGCAGGGGCGCGCTGCGTGGGGCAAGGGGGGCGCCCCTGCAAGCTGGCGGCAGCCATCCTAGAATCAATGCCACTGGCCCACTGCCCCTGGAGACACCGATGAACGCCCCCACCGCCGCTGCCCACCTGCTCCCGCAAATCCAACTGCGCGACGTGCCCCAGGCGCTCATTGATGCGCTGCAGGCCCGCTTTGGCGCGCAGTGCTCGCTGGCCCAGGCCGTGCGCGAACAGCACGGGCGCGACGAAGGCTCGCTGCAGGCGCCCCCGCCCAGCGCCGTGGTGTTTGCCGAAAGCACCCAAGATGTGGCCGACGCCGTGAAGCTGGCCAGCCAGTACGAAGTGCCGGTGATTCCGTACGGCGCGGGTTCCTCGCTCGAAGGCCACCTGCTGGCCGTGCAGGGCGGCATCAGCATCGACGTGAGCCGCATGAACCGGGTGCTCAGCATCAACGCGGACGACCTCACGGTGACGGTGCAGCCGGGCATCACGCGCAAGCAACTCAACGAGGCCATCAAAGACACCGGCCTGTTCTTCCCCATCGACCCCGGCGCCGACGCCAGCATTGGCGGCATGTGCGCCACGCGCGCCAGCGGCACCAACGCCGTGCGCTACGGCACCATGCGCGAGAACGTGCTGGCGCTGGAAGTGGTCACGGCCAGCGGCGAAATCATCCGCACCGGCACGCGCGCCAAAAAGAGCAGCGCGGGCTACGACCTGACGCGCCTGATGGTGGGCAGCGAAGGCACGCTGGGCGTGATCACCGAAGTGACGGTGCGCCTGTACCCGCTGCCTGAAGCAGTGAGCGCCGCCATCTGCTCCTTCCCCAGCATTGAAGCGGCCGTGCGCACCACCATCCAGATCATTCAACTGGGCGTGCCGATTGCGCGCGTGGAGCTGATCGACCGCCACAGCGTGCGCATGGTCAACGCCCACAGCAAGCTCAACCTGCGCGAAGAACCCATGCTGCTGATGGAGTTCCACGGCTCGCCCGCCAGCGTGAAGGAGCAGGCCGAAACCGTGCAGGACATCGCCAGCGAATTTGGCGGCAATGCCTTTGAATGGGCCAGCACTCCCGAAGAGCGCACCCGGCTTTGGACGGCGCGGCACAACGCCTACTTTGCCGCCGTGCAAAGCCGCCCCGGCTGCAAAGCCATCAGCACCGACACCTGCGTGCCCATCAGCCGCCTGGCCGACTGCCTGCTCGAATCGGTGGATGAAGCCGAAGCCAGCGGCCTGCCCTACTTTCTGGTGGGCCATGTGGGCGACGGCAACTTCCACTTCGGCTACCTGCTGGACCCGAATATCCCCGAAGAACGCGTCACCGCCGAAGCCCTGAACCACAAGCTGGTGGCCCGGGCCCTGTCCATGGGCGGCACCTGCACCGGCGAGCATGGTGTGGGCGTGCACAAGATGGGCTTTTTGCTGGACGAAGCCGGCGCAGGCGCGGTGGACATGATGCGCGCCATCAAGCGCGCGCTGGACCCGAAGAACATCCTGAACCCCGGGAAAATCTTTGCGCTGTGACCACAGGGCCGCTACCACCCCGCTTTCACTCCTGATTTGATAGCTGGTAGCGCTTATCCAGCAAGCGCTAGAGGCCTATTTTCCTGCAAGGCTGATGGCGGGTGCGCGCCTTGCCCATCAACCCTGCTGCTGCGTAGCCCAGGGCATGCACTTTCGGCGCACACGCGTTACAGTCTTGGCCAGGAGGAATCGCCTTGAAAACCCCCGATATCCCGCCGGATGAGGATGCTCGCCTGGCGGAGTTGTGCTCACTCAATGTGCTGGACACCATCGCCGAGGAGCGGTTTGACCGCCTCACGCGCATGGCCAGGCGCTTGTTCGGGGTGGACGTTGCGCTGGTGAGCCTGGTGGACGAAAACCGCCAGTGGTTCAAATCCTGCGCGGGCATGGAGCTGAGCGAGACGCCGCGCGATATCTCTTTTTGCGGCCACGCCATCCTGGGCGATGGCGCCTTTGTCATCCCCGATGCGCTGCAAGACGAGCGCTTTTGCGACAACCCCATGGTCGCCGGCCCACCGCATGTGCGGTTCTATGCGGGCTGCCCCCTGCGCGGCCCCGGCGGGCGCAAGCTGGGCACGCTGTGCATCAGCGACTCCAAGCCCCGCGCCTTCAGCGACGAAGACGTGGAGATGCTGGTGGACCTGGCCCTGATGGTGGAGCGGGAGTTTTCCGCCATCGAGTGGGCCACGGTGGACGAACTCACCGGCCTGTCCAACCGCCGGGGTTTCATGATGCTGGCCCAACACAGCCTGCAGTTGTGCACGCGCCAGAACATTCCGGCGGCGCTGGTGTTCATTGACCTGGACCACCTCAAGCAAGTGAACGACCAGCTGGGCCATGCCGAGGGCGACTGGGTGCTGGTCACGTTTGCGCAGCATCTGATGAAGGCGTTCCGTAGCTCGGACGTGGTGGCGCGGCTCGGGGGCGACGAGTTTCTGGTGCTGCTCACCAACCACAGCAAAGCAGCGGCCGAAAGCGCCATGGCACGCCTGCAGCAGGCGCTGGACGCCACCAACGAAGCCGAAGCGCGAGGCTACGACATTTCGTTCTCCCACGGGTTGGTAGAGTTCGACCCGAAGCGCCACCACACGATTGGCGCCTTGATCAGCGAGGGCGATTCGCTGATGTACAAAACCAAAAAAGCGCGCCGCTGAGCCTGCGCTGCGGGTGCGCAGCGCAGCCCCCTCTCTCCACGCGCTCCCTGCTCCCCCTGTTCCTCCATGAAGACCTTGCTGCTTTTCATCGCCACGGCCCTGGCCGAAATCGTCGGCTGCTACCTGCCCTGGCTGTGGCTCAAGCAAGGCAAGCCGGTGTGGCTGCTGCTGCCAGCGGCGGCCAGCCTGGCGCTGTTTGCCTGGCTGCTCACCCTGCACGACACCGCTGGCGCGGGCCGCGTGTATGCGGCCTATGGCGGGGTGTATATCGGTGTGGCGCTGGCCTGGCTTTGGGCGGTGGACGGCATCCGCCCCACGGCGTGGGATGTGGCGGGGGTGCTGGTGGCGCTGGCAGGCATGGCGATCATCGTGCTGCAGCCCGAGTATTGAGAGCCCCCCTGAGTCGCCTTCGGCGCCTTCCCCCCAAGGGGACGCACCCGGTGGCCCGGCAGAGCCGGTTCCACGGGTGCGCTGGTCGGGGCAGCGCACGCCGCAAAGGCTGCGTGGACTACAGCCTCAGTTCACTTTGATAAGCCGCCAGTCAATGCGGTTGTCCGGCCGCTGCACCAGCTCCACGTTTTTCTTCATGGCCCAGGCCAGCATCTGGTTGTGCAGCGGGATGTGGACCACATCGTCGTTGTGCAGTTGCAGGCCTTCGGTGAGCAGGCGGTTGCGCACGGGCAGGTCGGTTTCGGTCTTCACGCGGTCCACGATGTAGTCCATGCGCTGGTTGCTGTAGCGGCCCAGGTTGTAGCTGCCATCGGCACCGGTGGTCTTGGTGCGCGCCAGCGACTGCAGGGTGTACAGCGCATCGAACGTGGGCACGCCCCAGCTCAGCAGCGCAATGCTGGCCTCGTGCCGCTGGGCCATGGGGTAGTAGGTCACGGCGGGCAGCGTGCGCAGCTTGGCCTTGACGCCGATGCGCGACCACATCGAGGTGATGGCCTGGCACAGTTCTTCGTCCTGGATGATGGCGTTGTTGCTGCAGGCAAAGTCCACCTCAAAGCCGTCTTTGTAGCCCGCATCAGCCAGCAGCGCCTTGGCGGCATTGGCGTCGAAGGGCAGGCGCTTGTCCACGGTTTCCGTCCAGCCATTCACCAGGGGCGAGACGATGGCGCCAGTGGGCTTGGACAGCCCCCGCATCGTCACGCGCTGCAGCGCGGCGGTGTCGATGGCCTGGTACAGCGCCTTGCGCACGCGCAGGTCCTTGAGCGGGTTCTTGCCCTTGATGTTGCTGCCGGGCAGCTCGTCGCGGAACTGGTCCAGCGCCAGGTACACGGTGCGGTTTTCCACCATCTCCATCACCTTGAGCTGGGGGTTGGCCTTGATGCGCGCCAGGTCCTGGATGCTGGTGTCGCGCACCATGTCCACCTCGCCCGAGAGCAGCGCGGCAATGCGCGTGGCTTCGGACTTGATGGGGGCGTAGGTGATTTCGGTGACGTTGCCTTCGGCCTTGCCCGCGTTCCACCAGTGCGGGTTGGCGGTGAAGACGATCTTCTGGTCAGGCACCCATTCCTTGAGCACAAACGGGCCAGTGCCCATGGCGTGGCGGTGAGAGTAGGTTTCTTCCTTGCCCTTGATGTCCTTGGGCTCCACCGAGTTGTGCTTCTCGGCCCAGGCACGGCTCATCACGCGCAGCTCGGTCAGCTGGTTGAGCAGCACGGGGTTGGGGTTCTTCAAGAAGATGTCGATGGTCTCGCCATCCACCTTGGCAATGCGGTCCATGCCCTGGGTGTAGATGGCGTAGGTGGAGGTCTTGCTCATCGCACGTTGCAGCGAATAGACCACGTCGTCCGCCGTCATGGCCGAGCCGTCGCTGAACTTCACGCCCGGGCGCAGCTTGAAGCGCATCTGCGTGGGGCTGACCTGCTGCCACGAGGTGGCCAGCACCGGTTCCACCTTCAGCGTGCGGCTGTTGAACATGACCAGCGACTCGTACACCGCGCCGTGGATGCCGTTGCCCAGGGCACTGTTTTGCGAATGGATATCCATGGTCTGGATATCGCTGGAACCAGCCCACTTGAACGGTTTTGCCATGGCGGGCAGAACACTGGCTGCCAGGGCGACGGTGGCCGCCGTCAGCACAGAGCGCTTGAATTGCATAGCCTCAATTCCTTGGTAAGGAGGGTTGAATGAAAGGAACGCTGAATATGCAGCAGCCCGCCCCGGCGCCCAAGCCCCCGCACGCCCAATGTGGCAAGAATGTGTCTTGGTCCGGTCGCTGATTGCACGCAAACCCACGCTGGGGTAGGCGCCAGCGCTGCGCTGCGCCCCCGGCTACACTGCACACCGCAGGGCGCGCGGCGTGCAGGGCTTATGCACCAAAATACCCTGTAGCGCTTACCCTGATTGCGCAATCAGCTATTAAAACAATAGCAAAAATCCGCAACACAATCCACACCGCTTTTTTCCACGGAGTTACGCATGACACCCCTGAGCTTGCACCGCAGCGCTTTCCTGGTCCTTCTGTGCGGCGCGCTCACCGCCTGCGGGGCCGAGGTGGCCACCACCGCCGTCACGGCCACCAAGTTGCAGGCCGAGCAAGCCAAGCAGGCCACAGCGCAGGCCGAAAAGATCAAGGCAGGCCTGGCCGAGGCCACGCAGCGCACGGAAGCCGCCGCCTCGGCCGCTGACAGCCAATAAACGCCGCGAACCAGACTCCCTCCCCCGCCTGAGGCAAGCGAGGGACCCACGGGGGCTGTGCGCGTACCTGTTCGCGTACATATCCGCGCACCTTCACCAAGAATCGGCGCTGGCCCACACGCGGCGGCGCAGCGGCGGCTACGATGGCCTGGCCGGTTGCAGCCTTGCCCGGCCATGCCCCGCGCGGCTGCACGCTGCGCCCCGTCACCATGCCCAACGATCTTGTCGTCCTGCGCCCAGAGGGGCTGTACTGCCCAGCGGGTGATTTCTACATCGACCCCTGGCGGCCCGTGGAACGCGCCGTGCTCACCCACGCGCATTCCGACCACGCCCGCCGCGGTTCGGCCCACTACCTGGCCCACGCCGACAGCGCGGGCACGCTGCGCAACCGGCTGGGCGCAGACATCACCCTGCAGACCCTGGCCTACGGCGAAGCCGTCACGCACCAGGGCGTGACGGTGTCGCTGCACCCGGCCGGGCATGTGCTGGGCTCGGCCCAGGTGCGCATCGAACACGAAGGCCAGGTGTGGGTGGCCTCGGGCGACTACAAGCTCGAAGACGACGGCACCTGCCCGCCGTTTGAGCCCGTGCGCTGCCACACCTTCATCACCGAATCCACCTTTGGCCTGCCCATCTACCGCTGGCCTGCGCAGCCCGTGCTGTTTGCCGACATCAACGCCTGGTGGGCCGCAAATGCCGCGGCGGGCAAGGCCAGCGTGCTCTACGCCTATGCGTTTGGCAAAGCACAGCGCCTGCTGCACGGGGTGGATAGCAGCATTGGCCCCATCGTGGTTCACGGCGCGGTGGAGCCGCTCAACGCCGTGTACCGCGCAGCCGGTGTGCCGCTGCCGCCCACCCACCGCGTGACGGACCCGCAACTGACCAAGACCGACCTGCGCCGTGCGCTGGTGATCGCCCCACCCTCGGCCGCTGGCACACCGTGGCTCAAGCGCTTTGGCGAACATTCCGACGCATTTGCCAGCGGCTGGATGCTGGCGCGCGGCGCGCGCCGCCGCCGGGGTGTGGACCGGGGCTTTGTGATGAGCGACCACGCCGACTGGCCCGGCCTGCAAAAGGCCATTGGCGCGACGGGGGCAGAGCGCATCATCGTCACGCACGGCAGCACGGACGTGATGGTGCGCTGGCTGTGCGAGCAAGGGCTGAATGCGCAGGTGTTCGCCACCGAATACGGTGGGGACGACAACGATGACGACACGGGCGCTGCGGCCGAGCAGCCCATCAGCGCCCCCGCCGCAGAGGCCGTGCCATGAAGCAGTTCGCAGCCCTCTTCCAGGCGCTGGATGCCACCACCGCCCAGTCGGCCAAGCTGGCCGCGCTGGTGGCCTACCTGCGCGTGGCCGCCCCCGGCGATGCGGCCTGGGCCGTGTACTTTCTGGCGGGCGGCAAGCCGCGCCAGATGGTGCCCACCAAGCGCCTCAAAGCCCTGGCGCAACAGGCTGCGGGCCTGCCCGAATGGCTGTTTGACGAAAGCTACGAGGCCGTGGGCGACCTGGCCGAAACCATCGCCCTGCTGCTGCCCCCGCCCACCGAGCCCGCTGATGTGCCGCTGGCCGAGTGGATGGCGCAGCTGCTGCCGCTGCGCGCCCTGCCGCCCGATGAAGCCGACGCGCACCTGCGTGCGCAGTGGAACATGCTCGCGCCCGAGCAGCGGTTGGTGTACTTCAAGCTCATCACCGGCAACTTCCGCGTGGGGGTGTCGCGCCTGCAGGTCACGCAGGCACTGGCCACCGTGAGCGGGGTGGACGCCAAGCGCATCGCCCACCGGCTGATGGGCTACACGCAAATCGGCCGCCAGCCGCAGGCCGCCGACTACGCCGCGCTGGTGGCACCGGCCGAAGGCGATGCAGGCCAAGCCACCGATGGCGCTGCCGGGCACCCTTACCCGTTTTTTCTGGCCCACCCGTTCAGCCAGCCGGTGGCCGATATGCCCCCACTGCTGGGCCCGGTGACGGACTGGCAGGTGGAATGGAAGTGGGACGGCATCCGCGCGCAGATCGTGCGGCGCGCCGGGGCCGTGTGGGTGTGGTCGCGCGGCGAAGAACTGGTGACCGACCGCTTCCCCGAACTGGCCAGCGCCGCGCTGCAAAGCCTGCCCGATGGCACGGTGATCGACGGCGAAATCCTCGTGTGGCTGCCAGGCGAGCCCGCTCCGCGCCCCTTTGCCGACCTGCAAAAGCGCCTGGGCCGCAAGACGCTGACGCCCAAGCTGCTGCGCGAACTGCCCGTGGTGCTGGTGGCGTATGACCTGCTGGAACACGCGGGGCACGATGTGCGTGAGCAGCCCCAGCAAGCCCGGCGTGCGCATCTGGAGGCCTTGCTGCAGCCGCCCTCCACCACCATCGGCGAAACCCCTGCGGTTGCGCTGCGCCCGAGCCCGCTGCTGCGAGGCGCTGACTGGCAAGACCTGGCCCGCCAGCGCGAGGCCGCGCGCAGCCTGGGCACCGAAGGCTTCATGCTCAAGCACCGCCACGCGCACTACGGCGTGGGCCGCACCAAAGACGTGGGCGTGTGGTGGAAGTGGAAGATCGACCCCATGAGTGTGGACGCGGTGCTCATCTACGCCCAGCGCGGCCACGGGCGGCGCGCGAGCCTGTACACCGACTACACCTTTGCCGTGTGGAACGGCCCACTGGGCGACCCCAACCGGCAACTGGTGCCCTTTGCCAAGGCGTACTCGGGCCTGACGGACGCCGAGATTGCGCAGGTGGACGCCATCATCCGCAAGACCACGCGCGAGAGCTTTGGCCCCGTGCGCAGCGTGGAGGCCACGCAGGTCTTCGAGCTGGGCTTTGAAGGCATTGCGAAGAGCCCGCGCCACAAAAGCGGCATTGCCGTGCGCTTTCCGCGCATGCTGCGCTGGCGGCAGGACAAGCCCGTGGCCGAGGCCGACACCTTGCAGACGCTGGCCGCGCTGCTGCCAGAAAGCAGCGCATGAGCGAAGGGGCCGCAAAGCGCTGGATGGCCGCCCGTGGCTGGCAGCCGTTTGCCTTCCAGCAACAGGTGTGGCAAGCCATGGCCGAGGGCCGCTCGGGCCTGCTGCACGCTACCACCGGCGCGGGCAAGACGTACGCCGTGTGGCTCGGCGCTTTGGAGCATTTTTCGGCTCTGGCGCCCGTGGATATTGCGCAAGCAGCTCCTAAAAAAGAAGCAAACAAGCCCCCGCCGCTCACGGTGCTGTGGATCACCCCCATGCGCGCGCTGGCGGCCGATTCGCTGCGCGCCCTGCAAGAGCTCCTGCCCGACCTGGCCCCGCACTGGAGCAGCGGCCTGCGCACAGGAGACACCGCCAGCGGCGAGCGCGCCGCGCAAGACCGGCGCCTGCCCACGGTGCTGGTGACCACGCCTGAAAGCGTGTCGCTGCTGCTGGCCCGCGCCGACGCGCACGAGCGCCTGGCCCACGTACAACTGGTGGTGGTGGACGAATGGCACGAGCTGGTGGGCAACAAGCGCGGCGTGCAAGTGCAACTGGCGCTGGCGCGCCTGTCGGGCTGGAACCCGCGCCTGCTGGTGTGGGGCATGTCGGCCACGCTGGGCAACCTGCCCGAAGCACTGGCCACCCTGGTGCCCGCCCTGCCCCCGCGTGCGCCGCGCCGCGCCAAGCCGCTGCTGGTGCAGGGCCGCATCGACAAAGCGCTGCAGGTGCAGGTGCTGCTGCCCGAACGCGTGGAGCGTTTTGCCTGGGCCGGGCACATGGGCCTGTCGCTGCTGCCGCAGGTGGTGCAATCGATCGAAGCCACCGCGTCGACGCTGGTGTTGCAGCACCCTTCGGATGCCGAAGATGGCACGCCGCCACCGGCCCACGGCGCAAGGCGCAGTCCGCCGCCAATACCGCAAGTATTGGCAAGGACTGCAACGCCGCGAGGTGGGGCGATGGCAAGTGGCAACCGGCATGCGAGGGGTGGTGCAACACTTCTCTTCACCAACACCCGTTCGCAGGCCGAGCGCTGGTACCAGGCGCTGCTGGAGGCGCGGCCCGACTGGGCGGGCACCATTGCCTTGCACCACGGCTCGCTCAGCGGCGAGGTGCGCGGCTGGGTGGAGGCGGGGCTGAAGGCTGGCACCTTGAAAGCGGTGGTGTGCACATCGAGCCTGGACCTGGGTGTGGACTTTCTGCCGGTGGAACAGGTGCTGCAGATCGGGTCGGCCAAGGGCGTCGCGCGGCTGGTGCAGCGCGCGGGCCGGTCGGGCCACGCGCCGGGGCGCACCAGCAGCATCACG
>ENA-UOOA01002039-UOOA01002039.1-human-gut-metagenome-genome-assembly--contig:-P61old-NODE-2039-length-30241-cov-10.299973_pt1 | contig 30241 bp, 29 predicted proteins | sample MGYA00242467_ERZ724014 | MGnify/ENA metagenome assembly ERZ724014 | reverse complement strand
CTCCTAAACTTATCGAAAGGATCCTTCAAATAGCTACAAATAAAGATTCCATTATCCTCGATTCATTCGCAGGCAGCGGAACAACGGCGCATGCCGTACTCGACTTAAACAAGAAGGACGGCGGCAATCGCAAATTCATTCTCGTGGAAATGATGGACTATGCTGACACCATTACTGCCGAGAGAGTGAAACGTGTAATTGACGGTTATGGTGAAGGAAATAAAACGGTTGAAGGGCTCAGCGGAGATTTTTCTTATTACGAACTTGGCGCACCGCTATTTAAAGAAGATAAAAACCTAAACGAGGACGTGCCGGAAAAAGAAATCCGCAAGTACGTTTACTATATGGAAACGAAACAGCAGATAGAGGCGCATACGGACGACAACGAGTATTTTCTCGGCAAGCACAACGATACGGCGTATTATTTCTACTACGAAAAGGACAAGCCTACAACGTTGAACAGAAAGTTTCTTGCAACGGTAAAGACGGAAGCGACCGGTTACGTCATTTATGCGGACATCTGTGCATTATCAAAAGAAACGCTTTCCACAAACGGAATCGTGTTCAAAAAAATACCGCGTGACATAAAGAGACTGTGAGAGGTGGAATATGGAATTAAAGAATTTTCAGAAACGAGTGATAAACGATCTTAACAGATATTGCGAACTCCTGAACGTAACGGACAGCGTTTCGGGCGCATACAAAGAGTTCTGGGCGGAAAAGAACGTTATGGTAGGTTTCGGCGGTATGCCCTCTTACAACAATACGATTGAAAACACTCCGCACGTTTGTTTCAAGGTGCCGACGGGCGGCGGAAAAACATTTCTGGCGTGCAACGCCTTAAAAACCATTTTCGGCAATTTGCCGAGCAAGAAAGCACAACTCGTCGTGTGGCTTGTGCCGTCGGAGGCGATTTTGTCGCAGACGTTGAAAAATCTTTCCGATCCTATGCACGATTATAGGCGGAAAATCGAAGCGGATTTTAACGGGCGCGTGCAGGTTTACAGCAAACAGCAGGTTCTGGACGGGCAACAATTCAATCCGACGACGGTGAACGAACAACTCAGTATCGTCGTTATGAGTTTCGACAGTTTCCGCATAAAGAACAAGGAAGGTCGTAAGGTATATCAGGAAAACGGGAATTTACAGTCCTTTTCAAAGTTTATCCCCACGCCCGACACTCGTATAAAGGATGTGGATGACACCGCGCTTATTCAGGTATTCAATCAACTTTCGCCCGTAGTTATCGTGGACGAAAGCCACCACACCACCGGCGAACTTAGTATCGAGATGCTAAAAAATCTCAACCCGAGTTTTATTCTCGACCTTACGGCAACTCCAAGACAAAACAGCAATATTATTTCATACGTGGACGCAGCGCAACTCAAAGCCGAAAATATGGTAAAATTGCCCGTCATCGTGTATAATCGTCCTTCGCAGGAAGAAGTGATTGCCGACGCACTGGATTTGAGAAATAAACTGGAAGAAACAGCACGCGCCGAAGCGAGCGGAAGATATATTCGTCCTATCGTGTTGTTTCAGGCACAACCCAAACAAGCCGAAAATAAGGAAACGTTTGAAAAACTTAAAAAACGGCTTGTAGACAATGGCATTCCCGAAGAAGAAATCGCCATCAAAACGGCGGAAATAAACGAACTAAAAAACGTTGACTTGCAATCGTCCGATTGCAAAATCAAGTATATAATCACCGTAAACGCACTGAAAGAAGGCTGGGATTGTCCGTTTGCGTATATTCTCGCAACGCTTGCAAACAAAACTTCTACCGTTGACGTAGAACAGATTTTAGGGCGAGTTCTGCGGTTGCCATATACGCAACAGAACGCCAGTAAGTTTTTGAATCTGTCTTACGTGCTTACCTGCTCTAACGACTTCCATACGACGATTACGAAAGTAATAAAGGGCTTGAACGACGCAGGTTTCAGCGAAAAGGAATATCGTATTGCCGAAGAAAAACCGATTGTAACAACGCCGGTACCCGTTCAGGAAAAAGTAGATTTCGTCACGGAAGAAGATTTTTTGCAATTTAACGACGACGCGTTAAAAGAGATTATCGACCGCAGACAAAGTGCGGGCGAAACGAGTGCAATCGACGCTATGCTCGAAAGCGCGGAGGCAAACAGCGACGCTTATGACACCGCATTAAAACAAGCGGAAGCGGAACCCGCAGGCGATTTGCCGTTGGAGGTGAGAAGCAAAGTGAACACATATCCTATTTACGAGCAATTCAGGGAAGTAGCATTGTCGCTTGAAATCCCACAGTTTTTTGTTAAAACACCGCCGAGCATTTTTACAATGCTCAACCCCGATGATAAATCTCTTTTGACAAAAGAAGATTTGTCGGACGGTTTTACGCTCAAAGACAAGGATGCAACCATAGATTTCGGATCGGCTTTGGAATCCGTCGTTGAGGTTGACGTTCAAAAGAACGAGCGTCCGAAATACAGGCAACTGTCCGAAACGGAAAGTGAATACTTCAAAGGAATGTTGAAGAATTTGCCGCCGGAGAGCCGTGTAAGAAACTGTAAATTGGCGATAAAAAGTATTCTGGAAAAGACGGACAGCGTTGCGGGAAGTGATTTGACGACGTATATCAATCGTATCGTCGAAAACATGAACGGCGACGAACTTGCCGCTATGGAAAATAATATTTACGGGTATGCGGCGAAAATCAAATCGAAGATTGAAACGCTGCTCGACGAATACCGCAGGCAAAAATTCAATCACCTGCTTGAAACGGGGCAGATAGAATGTCTGCCGTCGTTCAGGTTAAAAAGAGAAATCAATCCGGGAACTCCGTTCGGACTTCTTTCAAAGTCGCTTTATACATCGGAACAAGCGATTAACAATTTTGAACGCAAAGTTATCGAAAAAGTATCTGCACTGCCCAACTTCAGGTGGTGGCACAGAAATATGGACAGGCTTGAGTTTTGCATAAACGGATTTTTGAACCACTATCCCGATTTTATTGTAATGACAAACAGCGGAAAAGTCGTTATGATAGAAACCAAAGGCGAACATCTTGTATCCAACGACGACAGTCGCGCAAAAGCGGAACTCGGTAAAATCTGGCAGGCACAAGCAGGAGGACGGTATCGTTATTATATGGTTGGTGAATACGACGTCGCAAGCAATCCGAATGCTATATCCCTCGACGAATTATTAAAGATAATGAGCGAGTTGTAACTGAACAAAGACATTCTTGTTTAGTGTGGTGATCTTTATTGATTTTTCCGGAATAATATGATAAAATAGAATTAGGAGGCGTTCTATAATGAATAACAATAATATTCTTAATAGATTTTTCTCCAGGTCAATCCTTAATGAGATTGTAGAAAATGGACACAACTCTTGCTATGGAGAAATAATAAAAAGGTATTCCATTGATGAAGACGAAACGAATCAAGCTATAATTTCGTCAATCTATTCGATTTTAGCATCTTCTCATCGAAATGAGTATTTTTATAAAAATACACTTTTGAACAATTTGATCATTAAAAAGCATAAGTTGTATACAACCAAGGTGCTGACAGAACTGCCTATTAACAAGTCTATTGCCGATTTTGTCACACTTAATGGGAAAGCTGTGGTATACGAAATAAAAACAGAATTAGATAACTTGGATAGAATCGAAGCACAAATACGAGATTATTATAAGTGTTTTCCCTTTGTTTGTATTGTTACTTGTAAAACACATTTGCCCAAAGTTAAGGAATTGTTCGCTAACACTAATGTTGGCATATATTGGTTTACTAACAGAAATGCTATCAAGGTGGAGCAAGAACCCCAACTGGAAGATTCTTATTTGGAATATGGCGCATTGTTTAAATTGCTACGAAAATATGAATTTGAAACCATATTGAAGAAAAATTTCCATTCATTGCCAAAAGTATCGCAATTTGATTATTATGCTGAATGCTATAAGTGGTTTATCAAAATTGATATTGACAGAGTATTAAAAGATATGCTAGATATTCTAAAGCAACGTTGTATAATACGAGTCGAACAGTTTAATCAAGTTCCATTAGAATTAAAAATGTTGGTGTACCAATCTAATTATACTGATAAACAGTATTCTATGCTGGAAACATTCTTAAATTCAAAATATATCGACGGAGGGATAGAAAATGTATTTCCCATATTTGAGGGGTAGACAATTTGAATTGCTTGCAATTCGAGAACTAATCGAACATAACTGTATATCGAATAATATTATACCAATAATAGAACCTGTTAGAGCTTCTTCTACTTTGCTAAAAACGATTATTCAATGCAAAGAAGCAAATCAGCATATTGCTTTTATAATAAACCCACATGTCGGATCTTTTTCTAAAGAGTTTAGAGAATTTGAAAAAAGTAACGAACTTTTAACAGCTATTAAAGATTCAACTATAAAGGCTTGCGTTGTAGATCAAACCATTAACGATCAAGTCAATCGTCTAACAAAGACCTTTAATTCATCAATAGAGAACTCCTTGTTTGTTTTCGATAAAAAGGATTATATTGAATCATATTTATTGGCCATCAATAATAGCCACGCTAAATTTAATCTTATTCCAGATGAAAGAGATTTTCGTAGAAGTATTCGAGATAACAGAGTATTATTAAGTGATGCTTTTGACTCAAAAGATCGTAATTCTGACTATTCTGATGCGCCAGAATTGTATTCACGAGACCAAATATATTACAAAGAAGATGGGTATATAGGATTTGCGGATTATTCGATAGTAGGAAATAGGTTTTCGGAAGCAGGTTTTGCTCCATATTGTTTAGTTATACATATTGTTTATTTTGATGAGAAAAAACAATTACTAATTAGACATTTTAAATCTTCTTCAAATGAAGATGCAACCGACCCTGCCAACAAATTTAGAGAAGCCTTACAAAAGTTGCTTTTATGGAATGAGAAACAAAAATTAGATACATATGCGATGCGTCAATTTAAAAAGATGTATGACGATGGGTCCTATCCAGGATTAGGGACAATTAAAAAGTTATCATTGATGCACCATATAGAATTGGTAAACAAATTTCTTAATGAACCGCTATGAAAATATGTAAAAATTGTTTTGCCGACATCGAATTGAAGACCATCGTTTCAAGCCATAGACAAATAGGCGTATGTGATATATGTGGACATGAGGATTATATTTATGACACGACCTTGAATAGTGCACTGATTGATACCATTGACGATTTTATGAATATTTATTCAAGAGCCAATGATGATACTCCTCAAAAATATAGGATGAACTTAGAAAAGGAACTAATTTATAATTGGAATATCTTTTCGATAAGTTGTGCATACAAAGTAAAGAAGATAGTATATATGCATTTTCTGAAGACACAAAAAAGAGATTTGACACTACATTGTTTGATGGAGATGTATATATTTCTTACTTTTTAAATAGTGATTATTTAGAACTGCACTCTATCATTAAAAATAAACAGTGGGACGAGTTTACATATAGTATAAAACACATAAACAGGTATCACTCAGATATTTTAAACAAAGAACAACTTGATTGTTTTCTTGATCCACTGGTTATCGATATAAATATTGGTACGCATTTTTATAGGGCGCGCATTTCAGACATCAAAGGGTTTTCTGTTTCTGAAATGGGAATGCCTCCAACCGAAAGAGCCAGGGCGGGAAGAATAGGTGCGGAAGGAATCCCCTGCTTTTATCTGGCAAACGATGTCGATACATCTATAAAAGAAGTTCGGACGGGGGCGTTTGATTATATTACGGTTGCAAAATATAAAGTTAAAAAACCTATTAAGGTTGTTGATTTGAGATTATTAGATCATATTAGTCCTTTTTCAATATCGGATCCAGCAACCCTTGCGATTAATCGAGAAACGTTATTAAGAATTAAATCTGAAGTAGAAAAACCTGTGCGGCTCATAGAAAACAGTATTGAATATGTTCCAATTCAGTTTATTTGTGATTACATTAGAAGTAAGGGATATGATGGAATAATTTACAGTAGCACAATGAGTACTACAGGGTACAATCTATCGGCATTCTCTTCAGAGAATTTCAAATTTGTGAGCAAAGCAGTATATTACATTAAAGATATATCAGTGGTTTCGGAAAAAACGACAAAACACACAAAAATCGAATAATACAGTTATGCTTTTTGGTAAGAATATTTTTAAGTGTTTCTCTATTATATATTGACTTAGTTTTTAGAGAAAACATCAATAACACAAAGAAGAAAGTCTGATTTCGGTCAGGCTTCCTTTTTTTTGCGTAGTTGTCAAAAAAGTTTCTTGCAAGATTTTTTATTAAAAACCTTGTAAAACCCATTGTCAAATGTCCTATATAAGTGAGGGGCATTTTTCTTTTGCGAAAAATACGAAGTTTGTGCCCTCTATTGTCCATATAAAGTGAAAAATCTTTGTCTTAATGAAAAAAGTTTCGTGCAAACCATTTACTTTCGTGCCGGAAGTTTCCAATTATAGTAGAGGGATAATAAATTACCGTGAATTTCTTAAAACACCCCGCCAAAGGGCATGGTAAGTTTCCAATTATAGTAGAAGGGTTTTTGAAAATGTTCAGTGAAACACCCCCGCAAAGAGATGAAAAATTTCCAATATAAGTAGAGGATATTTTCAAGAACTTACGAAAAACGCCCCCGCAAACAGGCAAGCAAATGTCCATATATAGTGAACGGGAAAGGAGATAACAGATCATGAGTTACAAACAAGTGTACCCGCCTTAGCGGGCAGAAAACGGAAAGCAAAAGCCCGAAAAATAAATTGGAAAACGAGTACTTTTTACCAGCAGGATAAGGTTTTCCCAAACTATCGGAAAATCGCAGGCTTGAACAAGTCGGAAACCGACTTTTCTCAGAACGAAAAAAATCACTACCCTAAAACAAAAATTTTGCACGCTTTATGCCTTTGTTCACAGAAAAGAGCTTGACTTCGATAAGCAAATACGGTAAAATATAATCGTCGTATTGATACGATTATATATTTACGGAGGTTTAACGCTATGGCAAAATCGAGAAGCGAAAAGGACAAAAGGTACGAGGATAAGCACAAAGAAGAGCGCAAGGCAAAAAGTATCGTTTGGGGAACAAGCGTTCCGAGGGCGTTTGCGGAAGAAATAAACGACTTTCTGAAACGATACGGCTATACGAAAGTTCAACTCATAGAAGAAGGCTACAAGGCATTGTTTGACGAGGCCGCGTCGAAAGATGTGAATCTCGGCAAGATGGTGGACGGCTACGACGATTTTTTCGAGTTTGAACTGAAAAAATTTAACGAAGAGAAGAATAAAAAATAATTCGCGTACGAAACCGAGCAAGCCGAATAACCCAAGGCTATCGACGGGCTGCGTTCCCGCTGCGCGAAAATCTTAAAGGAGGATTTTGCGGTAATGGTGAGAGAACATTACAGCCATCAGGAAAGAGAACATAGTATCCGCGCAATAAGTATGAACGTTGAAGCGGATACAAGAAAACACCGTTGAGGTCAATCTGTCAACGGGGCACAAGGAAAAAGGCAAATTAAATCTGCCGAAAGAAAGAATACAAACAAGCGCAAAAATTTTAGCCGACATTTTACTCGACTATGCGAGAAACGGCGGTAATATGGACGATTTAACGCCCGAGAGCGTTTTCGGCAGGAGGAAGCAATGAAAAAGCGAGTAGTGATATATGCAAGATTCAGTTCGCACAGTCAGACGGAACAGTCTATCGAAGGACAACTTCGGGAATGCTACGAGTATGCAAAAAGACAAGACCTTCTCGTTGTAGCCGAATACATAGACCGTGCGCTCACGGGGACTACGGACAAACGACCGGAATTTTTAAGAATGATCGACGACAGTAAGAAAAAGACTTTCGACTATGTTCTTGTTTACCAACTTGATCGCTTTGCCCGTAACCGTTACGACAGCGCGAATTACAAAGCAAAGTTAAAGAAAAACGGCGTGCGTGTTCTATCTGCAAAGGAAAACATAACGGAAGACGCAAGCGGAATTTTAATTGAGGGCGTGCTGGAAAGTATGGCGGAATATTATTCCGCCGAACTTTCGCAAAAGGTAAAACGCGGAATACGGGAGAGTTACGAAAAAGGTTACTTCATCGGCGGATACGGACTATTCGGCTATGACATCGTGGACAAAAAATGGACGATAAACAGTTACGAAGCGGATATTGTCAGAGATATTTTTACAAGATACAAAAACGGCGAAAAGGCGAAAGAAATTATTGAAAGGCTGAACGGACAAGGCATTAAGACGAAAGCCGGTTCGTCGTTCAATATGAACAGTCTTGCAAGGATAATCCGCAACGAAAAATACATCGGAAAAGTAACTTCACGCGGAACGGTTTACACTAACGTCATACCGCCTATCGTGGACGAAGAACTTTTTTATGAATGCAACGTCATTATGGACAAGCATAAACATAAACCGCGCGATAGCAAGAGCGAACAGCCGTATATTTTAAGCGGAAAATTATTTTGCGGATTTTGCGGTAGTCTGATGACCGCCGAAACGGGAACAAGCCATACCGGCAAACTTCATCATTATTACAAGTGTTTCGGAAGAAAACGCAACAAACACAGTTGTAAAAAGGCAAATTACAGACAGCAAGACCTTGAAGATCTGGTATTCGGCACGACGGTTAAATACGTTCTGCAACCCGACGTAATTCAAACCGTCGCCGAACAGGTCGTAACGAAATTCAATTCCGAAATAACGAAAACGTCAACGCTTGAAAATCTCGAAAACGAACTGAAAGCCAAAGAAAAAGCGATAAATTCGCTTTTATCCGCCATAGAACAAGGTTTAATCACGAAATCCGCCAAAGACAGACTAATTGCTCTCGAAACGCAAAAGGACGAATTAGAAGCGAAAATATCGCTTGAAAAAGCGAAGCAGATAAAACCGCTCGAAGTGGATAAGGTAAAGGCGTTTCTGAATTTCTTTGTCAATAGAAAATACGAAAAAGACCAAGAAAAAAACGAGTTTTTCAACTCGTTTATAAATCGCGTCGTATTGTATGACGATAAGATTCTGATCTTCTATAACACCGATACCAATCACCCGGCGGCGATAAAAAGAAAGGATACCGACGACTTGCTTGCCGGTATAGGCGAAAAAATCGAAAAAAAGAGCAAATCAACCGCCAAAAACGAGAAAAACTCGCTTGAACCTCAAGGGTTCAAACGAGTTTCACTTGGCGGAGGGTGTGAGATTCGAACTCACGTGAGGTTTCAGACCTCAAACGCTTTTCAAGAGCGCCTCGTTATGACCGCTTCGATAACCCTCCGAGTATTAAATTGTCAAAATATGATTTCTACAAATAATTAAAACAGAAAATAAATTTGTAGAAATTTTTGTAGAAAATCTGATTTTCTAAATCGGTTTGTAGAAAATCGCTTTCTTTTTGACCGCTTTAATTATGCCACAAATCGTCAATAATTTCAAAGGTTTTTGCCGTTATTGACAGGTGGTTTGAAAAAGTTTGTAGAAATAAATGGGATTTTTGACAACTTTATTTCAACTTGTTTTCAAGTCGAGTGCATTCAACCGGGCTCTGCCAACTTTCCGTAAACAGTTAAATTATAACAAAATTTTTTCTTGAAATCAAGCAAATCGCAAAGGTGCGAGAAAACTGCGAGATTAAAAAAAATCAAAGAACAAAAAAAAATTGCAAAAAAGCAGGCAAACAAAAGCGATTTTCGAAGTGGCTATCCGATAAATCAATAAATTTTCAAAACCGCCTCGTTACAACCGCTTCGATATACCTCCGCATGTTTTATTTATTATACCACTTACTGTGCAAAAAATCAACGATTTTCTCAGCGCCTTTCAAAAAACACGGCGGAAAAATGAAAAAATTTTCCGCCGTCATTTTTGCTATTGCCGCATTTTAACCGCCGTCGCTTTTTATTTTTGCCGTAACTCCTTTATCTCGCCGTGCCGCGGAAGAAGATCGCCAAAGTGCCCAATCCGGAATGCGAACCGATGACGGGGGAGAGCTCCCCGATAAACACTTCGTGTCCGGGAAACTTCTCCTGTACCAGTTTTTTCAGGTATTCGGCGTCGTCGCGGCAAACCGCCTGCACGATATACACGGGGTCGCCGGGCTGTAAATCCTGTTGAGCCGCCATGTTGTTGAAAATCGCGGTAATCGATTTTTTCCTGCCCATCACGCCGCGCCCCACAGGCACAAGATGTCCCTCGTCGTCCATTCTCATCACGGGTTTGATATTCAGGAGCGATCCGATCACCGCCACGGTGGAAGAAACGCGTCCGCCGCGTTTCAGCTGAAATAAATCGTTCACGGTAAAATTATGGCAGATATGCAGTCGCAAATTCATGCCGTACTCATACGTTTCCTCAATGCTCGCGCCCGATTCCGCTTTTTCTACGAGATAGTGCAGAAATAAGCCGTGTCCCAAAGACGCGCACAGCGAGTCGATCACCATAATTTTCCGTTCGGGAAATTCTTCCGAAAGTTCTTTCGCCGCTACGCAGAAACTGCCGTACGTACCGGAAAGCCCCGAAGAAAAGGCGCTCACAAGCACGTCGTTGCCGGCTTTCACATAAGGCAGCAGATGCGTTTTCGCCTGCTCGGCGGTTACCTGATAAGTCGTAGGCATTTTTCCCGCCGCCAAAGCTTTGTAAAACGCGTCCGTGTCGATGGGCTGTCCGTCCTCGCCCTCGTAGTTCACGTTGTCCATCACAAAACCGAGGCAAACCCGCTCGATGCCGTGCTCCTTGTAATATTCAAGAGGCATTTCGCCCGTAGAATCCGTCGCAATAATAAATTTCGCTTTACCCATAATTCTTATCTCCGTAAAGTTTTTTCCGTCGCCGCCGCGTGTTTCACCGCTCCGCCGCGCGGAATGTATTATCATTATACAATATTCCCCGAACGATGTCAAGAATTATTGAACGCGTCCGACGAATCCCGGATTTTAAAAAAAGCCGCGGCGGAAAACGGAGAGATCGGCAATAAATATTAAAAACATTTTAACGGAAATTACCGAAAAACCCTTTTCGAAAGCGGATCAAACGAAATAAGTAAATTTCAAAACAATTAACAATATCCGTCCGCGCTGCGGCAACCATTAAAGCGCCCGAAGCGGGTTTGTCATAGTTTGTCGTTACAAAGCAGAACAATTTGTTACGACTATTTTTTGCGAAAAAGCGCAAAAAACAGGGCGTTTTATTTCAGAACGTTGAATTTTTTAATCATCGCGGCGGAAAATTCCAAGCTCACCTCAAAGCCTTTTTCCGCGGGCGACAGCCGCATTTCCGGCGCCGACGAAAGTTCGAAATACCGCGACAGGGTGGCGGATAAATCCTGCAGTATCAGTCCGCGACAGCCGTCGGAAAGCACCGCTTTTTCACCTTCGATAATTCTGTTTGCCTGTTCGAAATTTTCCGTATATTCAATTTTTTTCATCCTGATTCATCTCCCGCAAGCGCGGAAAACGCTTGCAAAAACGCTTAAAAATTCCGCTCGTTCGCACCATACCCCGCCGCAACGCCGCCCGCCGCTATAAAATCGCGTAGCGCGTCGATTCCCGCGGAGCGGAACTAATTTCCGCGTGGGAAAATAAAAACGCCGCAACGCCGCGAAAAACGCCGCAACGCCGCGCGGCAACATACGGCGATACAAAAACGGCGCCCGCTGCGGCGCAGAAGCAAAAAGCTTACGCCGCGCAGAAACTCACAATTTGCCGCGCCAGTGCTTTTTCAGTCCGCCGAACGCGCCCGAAAAGGGCGCCGTAACGTCGTAATATCTGATTTTCCCGTTTTTTGTCTTTCCCGTCAGCGCGTCCGCCAGCATCGAAAAACAGCCCAAGGGGTCTTTCAGTCCGCTGCGCACTACCTTGTCGTTTTCGGGAATCACGCCGAGCAGCGGCAGCTTTAACAGTTTCGAAATTTCCCACGGCGAAAGCGTTTTCTCGTCCATCACCAGATCCCCGCGCACGCGGTTCACTGCAAGATAAACGTTTTTCAACGCATAGCTTTTCAACAGCCCCGCAACCTTGTCCGCGTCGGTTACGGCGGTCAGATCGGGCGTGGTTAAAATCATCGCCTCGTCCGCGCATGCCGCCGCGCGGTGAAATCCCTCGTCCGCCCCCGAAGGCGAATCGATCACGATATAATCGAACGTAGGGGAGAGCGAATCGAGCACCGCTTTCAGCGACTGCGGCGATACGTACCGTTCGGGCGCGGAATGTACGGCGGAAAGCAGATAAAAATTCGGCAGCAGGGGGTGTTGCACCAGCGCCTGCTTCGCGCGGCACCGTCCCTCCAGCACGTCGATTACGTCGTAAACAATCAGGTCGGCAAGATCGGAAACAAGGTGCGCGTTGCAAAGCGAAAAATCGGCGTCGCAGACAATCGTGCGTTCGCCGCGCGCCGCCAGCCTTGCCGCCAGCAGACACGCCGTTACGGTTTTCCCCGTACCGCCTTTGCCGCCCGTAATCACGATTTTCCTTGCCATTTTCCTCCGCGCCTCCTTTTTCCGCCTCGTTGCCGCGGAAACAATTATACGATAAATTTCCGCGCGCGTTTTGTCGGATTTTGTCAAATCGAGGGCGCTTTCCGCGAAAACGCTCCGCCGCGTTAAAAAGCAGGTTCGCCGCACGGAAGGCAGAGCGAAAAAACTGTGCTTTTATATAAAAAAATACGGCGCGCGATACCCGCACGCCGCATTAGTTTGGCAACAAATCCCGATAAAACCGGCAACACCGGGAGAAATACTCTTTACGTCAGATATACTTTTCGTATTCGGCGTATGCCTCGTCCAAAGCCTTATGCACTTCATCCAGCCGCGCGCAACGCTTCTGCAATTCCGGGTAATTCTGCGCGATTCCGGGGGTGGAAATTTCTTCCGTCAGCGTCGCTTCTTCATCTTCCAGCGCCGCCACAAGTTTTTCGATTTCGCTTGTTTTCTGCCGTCGCTTCGCTTCCGCCGCACGTTCTTCGCGGCTCTGATGCGAAGAAGCTTTTTTCTGTTCGCGCGCGTACAGGTACGCCGCTTTTTCCTTTTCTTCGCGTTCTTTCGCCGCAATCGCCGCCGCTTCGCGCTTTTTTGCGAGATACGCTTCGTATCCGCCGCGGTAGCATGTCAGCGCCCGATTTTCTATTTCCGCAATGCCGTCCGCCACGGCTTCGATGAAATAGCGGTCGTGCGAAACGATTAAAAGCGTGCCGTCAAATGCACGCAACGCCTTTTCCAGCGCCTCGCGCGCCGGCAGGTCGAGGTGGTTGGTCGGCTCGTCCAGAATCAGAAAATTGCCGTGCTCGTTTTCCAGCACCGCAAGCGCAAGTTTCGCCCGTTCCCCGCCGGAAAGCGCGGAAACGTTTTTGTACACGTCCTCGGCGGAAAGCCCCGCCCGCGCCAGATCTTTTCTCACGGAGGTCTGGTCGGAAAGCACGCGCCGCCCCCAAAGTTCCGAAAGCACCGTTTCGTCGCCGTTCAGCTCCGCGTTCTCCTGGTCGTAATAACCGATTTTCACAAACCTGCCCAGCCGCAGATTTCTGTTCTTTCCGCGTACGATTTCTTTCACGAACGTAGATTTACCCGTGCCGTTTTCGCCCACAATCGCAAATTTATCTCCCCGTTTCAGCGAAAAACTGGCGTCTTTCAGCAACACGTTCCCGCCCGCTTCCACGGTAAAATTTTCTCCGTCCAGTACGTTTTCGTAAGAGGGGACGTCGTACGTGAACGAAAACGCGGGCGGCGCGGGCGGAACAAACGGTTTTTCTTTCACTTCCAGCGCCTCTAATTTTTTTACGCGGTCCTGCGCGGCGCGGGCGGAAGTGGCGCGCACGCGGTTTTTATCGATAAACGCCTGCAGCTTTTTCGTTTCTTCGAGGTACGCTTCGTACTCTTTCTCTTCCCGTGCGATTTTATCCGCTTTCAGCTTCTTGTACGCCGTGTAATTGCCTTTGAACAAGCTTAACCGCTTGTTTTCTATTTCGAAAATCGTTTTCACCGTGCGGTCCAGAAAGAAACGGTCGTGCGAAACGGTGAACAGCGCGCCTTTGTACGAAGCGAGATAGTCCTCCAGAAAGAACACCGTTTTGATGTCGAGGTGGTTGGTCGGTTCGTCCAGAATCAACAGTTCCGGCTCTTCCAGAAGCAGACGGCAGAGTTTCAGCCGCGTTTTTTCGCCGCCGCTCATCGTCGAAATTTTCTGTTCGTACCGTTCGGCGAATCCCATGCCGTTCAGCACGGTTTTCAGCTTCACTTCGAAATTGTACGAATCCCGCGCGGCAACGCGCTTCGTAAGGCTTTCGTAACGCGCCGAAAGCTCCGCAAATTTTCTGTCGTGCGCGGCGCAACGCGAAATTTCTTCTTCCGTTTCCGAAAGCGCTTCTAAAAGTCGTATGTCCTCGGCAAAAACGCCGCGCATTTCCTCGTACGCCGTATTTTCGGAATCATATCCGCCGTTTTGCGCAAGGTAGCCTATGCGGATGCCGTTCTTTTTAAAAAGCGTGCCGCTATCGGGCGTCAGCTCGCCTAAAATCAGCCGTATCAGCGTGGTTTTTCCTTCGCCGTTACCGCCCACGACGCCCGCGCGCTCTCCCTCGTTCAGCGTAAAGCAAAGCCCCTCTAAAAGAGGCTCGCCCGCATACCCGAAATTTAAATTTTCCGCCGTAATCAACATATACTACCGCCGTTTTCTGCACAAACTGTGCCTGCAATGAATATCGGAAAAAGATTGAAAAAAATCCGTGCGCTGGAAGCCGAACTGACTTACGCCGCCCCGTCGCGCGCGGCGGCGCTTACCCGCCGCCTCGCAAAACTGAAAGTCGGTCTGTAAAGCCGTACGCTTGCCGTCGCGGAAGAACGCAGCCGTCAGTAATCCCATTTCGGGATGTACTTTTCGCCCGCAGAAGAACGCTTCTGCACAAAAATATTCGTAATGCCGAGGGCGAACGCCGCGTTTACGGCTTCGTTGTATTCGCGCGCCGTAACGCCGCGTTTCAGTTCGGGAAAAGCTTCGATGTCGCCGAACGGCGTGTACTGGCTCATCAGCGAAAGGTACGCCGTATCCGGCAGCTCGTTTTTAAACCATTTTAAAATCGCCAGCGTGTCGGTTACGCCCATCGGCATCACCATGTGCCGCACAATCAGTCCGGAAAGCATCTTTTTCACGCCGTCCGCGCGGGGCGTTTCGTCCGCCGTCGGTTCTTCGAATAGCAGGGGCTTGTTCGCCATAAACGCTATCGCTTTCGCCGCCACGTCGAAGTAATCGCTTCTGCCCGAATATCGCTTGGAAAGGTATTCCGATTTCCACTTCATATCGGGCAGATAAATCGAAATATATTCGTCGATGCGTTTCAGGCTTTCCACGCTGTCGTACCCGCCGGAATTGTACACCACGGGGATTTTCGGGCGGTACAGCCGGAACGCTTTTTCTATTTCGTAAATCAGGTGCGATGGGGTTACCAGCGAAATATTGTCCGCGCCCGCGTCTTCCAGCTCGCGGAAAATATCGGCAAGCCGCGCGGGGGTAATTTCCATACCGCGCGCCGCGCGCGAAAGTTCGTAATTCTGGCAGAACACGCACTTTAAATTGCAGCCCGTAAAAAAAACCGTGCCGCTGCCTTTGTTAAAGGAAATGCACGGCTCTTCGAAAGGGTGCAGATAATATTTCGCGATTTTTAAGCCTTGTACGTTACAGAATCCCGCGCGTTCCGTCCGATTCGCACCGCAACGTACGGGGCACGCAAAGCATTTTTCAATCAGAGTCGCCATAAACAACATTATAGCAGAGCCGCGCGGAAAAAGCAATTAAAAACGCCGCGGGCGCGTCAAATGTTTTTATGAACGTTTGCGCAGGCGCGCACTTTTCGTTGACTTTTTTGCGCCGCGGTGCTATAATAGAATTCCTTGCGAAGCCATCGTTTTCCGTTTCGCCTTTTTTCGGGGCGTTTTTTTTCGGGAAAAGCCGTCGCAGGCGCATTTTTCACGCGGGACGGAATTTATATTTGTACCGCATACAACTATGTTAAAAAGAGGATTTTTTACATGAAAAAGTTTTTTACCAGCGAAAGCGTTACGGAGGGGCATCCCGATAAAGTCTGCGATCAGATCGCGGACGCCGTTTTAGACGCAATTTTAAAGCAGGATCCCGCGGCGCGCGCCGCAATCGAATGTTGCGCCGCATACGACGGACTTCTGATTATGGGCGAAGTTACGGCAAACGCCGTCGTCGATTACGAAGCCGTCGCGCGCGAAACCATCCGTAAAATCGGGTATACGTTCGGCTCGTTCAATGCCGATACGGTGAAAATCACGCTCGCGGTGCACGGTCAGTCGGCGGATATCGCGCTCGGCGTCAACGATTCCGCGGAAAAGAAATCGGGCGAGGATACGGATGAAGCCGCAACGCTCGGCGCGGGCGATCAGGGCATGATGTTCGGCTATGCCTGCCGCGAAACGGCGGAATTGATGCCGTTGCCCGTTATGCTTGCGCACAAGCTTTCCATGCGCCTTGCCGAAGTAAGAAAGAGCGGTAAGCTTTCCTATCTCCGCCCGGACGGAAAAACGCAGGTTACCGTAGAATATAACGGCGGCGCGCCCGTGCGCGTGGATACCGTGGTGGTTTCCGCGCAGCACAACGAAGCCGTTTCGCAGGAACAATTGCGCAAAGACGTCAAAAAATTCGTCATCGACGAGGTTGTGAAAGACTACGCCGACGAAAACACGAAATATTTCATCAACCCCACGGGGCGTTTCGAAATCGGCGGACCGGAGGGCGATTCGGGGCTGACGGGCAGAAAAATCATCGTGGATACGTACGGCGGCATGTGCGCGCACGGCGGCGGTTCGTTTTCCGGCAAGGATCCCACCAAGGTGGACAGAAGCGCCACGTACTTCTGCCGTTACGCGGCGAAAAACGCCGTGGCGGCGGGACTTGCGGATAAAATGGAAATTCAGGTGGCGTATGCCATCGGCGTGGCGAATCCCGTTTCCGTGTTCGTGGATACGTTCGGTACGGGAAAACTGCCGGACGACAGGCTGGCGGAAATTTTAAAGAAAGAATTCGATTTCCGTCCGTACGCGATTATCCGTACGCTCGGTTTGCGCGCGCCCGTGTACGCGCAGACGGCGGCATACGGGCACTTCGGCAGAGAGGGCTTCCCGTGGGAGCGCACTGATCGCGTTGACGATTTGAAAAAATACCTTCATTAAGGAAAAGCATATGACGAACGAAACGAAACAGGTAAAACTCCATTCCCGCGGCGGCGCGAAACGCCTTGCCCGCATCGCGCTGTTTACGGCGCTGATGGCGGTGTGCGCGCAGATTTCTATTCCGCTGCCGGGCGGCGTGCCCATCACGCTGCAGACGCTGGCGGTGATGCTGGCTTCGATCGCGCTGGGGTTCGACGGCGTGGCGGCGGTTGCCGTGTATGTGTTTTTAGGACTCATCGGCGTGCCGGTGTTCTCCAAATTCGGCGCTACGGCAAGCCTCGTAAGCCCCACGGGCGGCTATATCGTGGGCTTTTTACCGATGTCCGCTTTGATGGCAACCATCATAAAAACCTTTGAAAAACACAACGAAAACGGCTTGAAACCCGCGGAAAAACGCGGCGGCGCACGCAGATATTTCCTTGTTTTCGCCATCGCTTCGCTCCTCGGCACGATTGTTTGCTATACGTTCGGTTCGGCGTGGTTCATCGGACTGTTCGCGCTGAAAGGCGCCGAAAAATCCATCGGGTACGTGCTTTCCGTGTGCGTGGTGCCGTTTATTCTGCCCGACCTTTTAAAAATAGCTCTTGCCTCGTATCTCGGCGCGGTAATGTGCAAAACCGTACGCAAAAACGCGTAATAACGTGTAAAAATGCCTGAAAAAAGGCGAAAAAAGCCCGAAAAAACCTTGAAAAAACCTTAAAAATAAGGGAAAAAACCCCGAATAATACCGAAAATTTGCCTGATTTCCGCCGATTTCAAACACGAAACAGCCGATTTCAGACAAATTTTTTTTGATTTTTTACACTTTTTGCCTTAAAAACGCTTTACTTTTATTTTTTGATGCGCTATAATATACCCATAATCACTTTAACGAATTAAAGCGATGAATCGTTAAAGCGAAGCGAAAAAATCAAATAGAAAAAGAGAGGAGTTACAAAAATGAAAAAAGGCATGAAACTGATGGCGGGCGTGCTTGCGGCGGCAAGCGTATTTGCATTCGGTTTTGCGGGCGCGGCTTGCAAAGAAGAAAAAACGGAAAACGTGCTGGTGGTGGGCTACACCGATTACGAGCCGATGAACTATAAAGACGAAAACGGCGTGCTGACGGGCTTCGATACCGAGCTGGCGCGGGAAACGTTCACGCGCCTCGGCTACACCGTGCGCTTCAAGGAGATCGAGTGGGGAAACAAATATATGGAGCTGGACGGCGGCACGATCGACTGCATCTGGAACGGCTTTACCTGGAACTGCGCGGACGACGACGGCACGAACAGAAGCGATAAAATCGATTTCTCGGTGCCGTATATGCAGAACGCGCAATGCGTGGTGCGCGGCGCGAACGAAACGGAGCTGACCGACGCGGCGCAGTTCGACGGCAAGTCGGTGGCGTTCGAAGCGGGTTCCGCGGGCGAATCGTACGTGGGCGGCATCGAGGGGGTTACCATTAACAAAAAGGACGTAACCTCGCAGATGGACGCGATTAAAGCGGTGAACACGGGCACGGCGCAGTACGCGATTGTGGACGTATTGCTGGCGCAGAAGCTGGCGGGCAAGGGCGATTATACCAACCTTGTTATAAACGAGGGCATCGCCATAGAAAAAGAGGAATACGCCGTGGGCTTCAAAAAGGGAAGCGAACTTACCGCGAAAGTGAACGGCGTGTTTAAAACGCTTGCCGAGAACGGTTTTGCGGCGACGCTTGCCGAAAAATACGGGCTGACGAATTCGCTGCTGCTTACGAAATAAACGATAAACTACAAGGAAAAATTCTGAAATGACGTTTTTACAGGTTACGCAAAGCCTTCTGAAAGGCTTTGCCGTAACGGGGCTGCTGTTTATCTTAACGCTTTTGATAGCGATACCTCTGGGGCTTGCAATCTGCTTTTGTTCGATGAGCAGATTCAAGCCCCTGCGGTGCGTTTCCAAGACGTTTGTGTGGATTATCCGCGGCGTGCCGTTAATGCTTCAATTATTTGTGATTTACTATCTGCCGCGCTATTTTTCCGCTTCCGGCGCCAACTTCTGGGGAAAGCTGGATAACAAGCTGTATTTCAGCTACGGCATCGAATTCGGCGGGGCGTTTATCGCCACTTTAATTGCCTTTGCTATCAATTACGCCTGCTATTTTTCGGAAATTTACCGCGGCGGCATTCAGAGCATCCCCAAAGGGCAGTACGAGGCGGGCAAGGTGCTGGGCATGACGAAAGGCGAAATTTTCCGCAAGGTGATTCTGGCGCAGGTTTTTAAAAACATTCTTGCGCCGATGAGCAACGAGGTGATTACGCTGGTGAAAGATACCGCGCTGGCGCGCGTGATCGGCGTGGTGGAAATCATCAAAGTGGCGGACCGGTTTGCCAGCAAGGCGCTGATATGGCCGCTTTTCTACACGGGGGCGTTTTATCTTGTCGCCGTGGGCGCGTTGACGTTGCTTTTCGGGTATCTTGAAAAGAAGCTTTCGTACTATAAGGTGTAACGGGTGAAAACATGGCGTTTTTAGAAGTGCGGGATATGCGGAAAAATTTCGGCGGCACGGAAGTTTTAAAAGGCGTTTCGTTCTCGCTGGAAAAAGGGAAAGTGCTTGCCGTAATCGGTTCGTCCGGCAACGGCAAAACCACGTTGTTGCGCTGCCTGAACGGGCTGGAAGAGGCGGACGGCGGCAGCGTTACGGTAGACGGCGTTACCGCGAATTACGGCGCGACGACCGAAGAAAATGCGGTAAACGGCGGCAAAAAACCGAAAAAGAAGAAGCGCGCGGCGGAAAAAGGCGCGGAAAACAGGGATTTTACGCTGGTGTTTCAGAATTTTCAGCTGTTTCCGCAGTACACGGCGAAGCGGAACGTTTCGCTGGCGGCGGATTTAAGCGAGCTGCGGGCGCTGAAAAACGAGAAACTGCCGAGTAAAGAAAAAAGCGCGCTGAAAAAACAAATCAGGGAAAAGAACGACGAGAACGCGCGACGGCTGCTGGAAAAAGTGGGACTGGCGGAAAAATGCGCCGCCTACCCGTGCGAGCTTTCGGGCGGGCAGCAACAGCGCGTGGCGATTGCGCGCGCTCTGGCGTTGCAGCCGAAAATTCTGTGCTTCGACGAGCCGACTTCCGCGCTGGACCCGCACCTGACGGGCGAAATTTCGGCGCTGATCAACGAGCTGAAAGCGGAGGGGCGCACGATGATTGTGGTAACGCACGAAATGGAGTTTGCGCGGAGCGTGGCGGACGAAATTTTATTTTTGCACGAGGGAAAAGCGGAGGAAAGCGGCAGCGCGGCGGAAGCGTTCGGCGCTCCGAAAAGCGCGCTTTTCAAGGCGTTTATCGACGGCGGAAAAAATAAATAAAGGGGGCAGCGGTTGAATTATGGTGAAAACGCAACAACAGGAAACGGAAATGGAAAAGGTACTTTACGAAACTTTTCTTGCGTGCAAAACGGCGGAGGACGTAAAGGCGCTGCTGGAAGATTTGTGCACGTACACGGAAACGGAGCAGATGGCGCAACGGGCGAAAGCTGCGCAGCTTTTAAAAGCGGGTAAAACGTATACTGAAGTGATTGCCGCCACGAATATTTCTTCGGCAACGCTTTCCAGAGTGTCGCGGTGCGTGCGCCACGGCAGCGGCGGCTATGAAAAATTTGTGCCGCAGGCGGAAAAGGGGGATTAAAAAATTTTTTCATTTTTTTACCCGAATGTATTGACAATGTATCAATAATGTGTTACAATGAGTATACTGAAAACAGGAGGGATAAACAATGACTACAATCAGTGTGAGAACCGATGAAAAAGTAAAATCGCAGGCGAGTACGCTGCTGGCGGATATGGGGCTGGATATGTCTACCGCGGTGAATATGTTTTTGCGGCAGGTAATTGTATGCAAGGGCATACCGTTTATGGTTACGTTGGAAGAGCCCGATATAGAAACGAAAGAAGCGATGCGCGACGCGATAGAAAGAAAAAATCTGAACGGACCTTTTTCTTCGATAGAAGAGTTAAAGAGGTCTTTAAATGCTTAAAATCGAATATACCAACAAATTCAAGAAAGACTATAAACGCATTCTTGCAAGGCACCTGAACGAGAGTTTGCTGGACGAAGTGCTGTCTTTGCTGATAGAGGAAAAACCTCTGCCGATGAAGTATCGGGACCATGATTTGGTCGGCGAATATACGGGCTGCCGCGAGTGCCATATTCAGCCGGACTGGCTGTTGATTTACAGAAAAGACAAGGAATTTTTAACGCTTATTTTAACGCGTACGGGTTCGCATTCGGATTTGTTCTGAAAAATGAGTGTTTAAAAAATCGGATACGGGCGATTTTTGGGCTTCCCCCTGAGGGGAAGCCTTTTTTTATGCATAAATATAGAGTGTCGCATAATAAAATTGCATAAAACAGCGTGATAAACCATACAATATATATTGTGGCTATATTTTGGGTTGTTTGAAATACAATAAAAATTAAAGAAGTTTCTATAATAAAAGTATGGGAACTCAAAACAAAGCGGTAAAAGATATAATTGCGCGTATCGGACAGATAAGGTCGGAGGCAGGGTTATCAAGCAGAGAACTTAGCCTCAGAATCGGTAAAAACGAGAGCTATGTTCATTCGATGGAGGGCAAATACGGTTTCGAACCGTCGCTTTCGGCGCTGCTGGATATGATTGAAGTGTGCGGGAAAACGCCCGAAGAGTTTTTCTATCACGACCCCGCGCAGTACAGGCAGGATATGGAGCTGTTGCAGCATTTCAAAAAGCTGACGCCCGAACAGAAAGCGGCGATTCTGACGTTGGTGGAAAAGTTTCTGGCGTAATCCGGGGGGATTTTTACGAAAGACGGGGAAAAGCGCGGGAATGTTTCCGCGCGCGGTTGGCATAGAATATTTGCGGGACGGTTGTTTAATTTCCGTCCCGCTTTGTCGTGTGCGGTTGCGATTGCCGTAGGTATTCTGTTTGCCGTAAAGCTGCGCTTTTACGGGGTGCGCGCCGCGGCGGCGCCGCTGGCGGCGGGGCTGATTTTTGCGGCGGCTTGCGCGTGTTTTACCCTCGGAAACGAAGCGGCGGAATATCCGGCAAAACGGTTGCGGGTGCGTTTGGCGCGGTTTTTCGCCGTGTGCGTCGGCTTTTTTGCGGGCGCAGGCGATTTTTATCTGTACGCGGCGCGGTACGAATCGGCGGCGGACGTAAGCGGGATAACGTACGTAACGGCGCTGGTGGAAGAGGCGCGCGAAACGGACAAAGGCGTTTGGTATGTGCTGAAAAACGTATCGTTCGACGGGCGCGCGGCAGAGGGGAAACTGGCGTTGTACATGTACGCGGCGGGAAGCAAGAAAATCGCGGACGAGGGGAGCATGGTGGCGTTCAACGCGGAAATTTCGGCGAACACCGCCTGGACGGACGAGGAAAACGGGAGAGAAAACCGCGCCTACGAGTGGCGGCGGGATTTGCGTTACGAGGCGGCGGCTTGTAAAAACTTCCGCGTGATCGGAAACGCCGCGGGGCTGTTTACGCGCATACGTTTGCGGCTGAAAGAGGCGTTGAAGGAGTCGGCTTCGCCCGAAGCGTACGCGCTGAGCACGGCGGTTTTGACGGGCGATACGGCGGAGATGGACGGCGAGCTGCTGGATAGCTTCCGTTACGGCGGCGTGGCGCATATTTTTGCGGTTTCGGGCTTGCACGTGGGCGCGTTGTTCGCCTTTTTGCTTGCGATTTTTTCGAAACGGCGCGCTTTGCCGGGTGCGGCGAAATGGCTGATTGCGGCGGGCGTGCTGGCGTTTTACGGGGGCATTTGCGGGTTTTCGGCAAGCGTGGCGCGCGCGATCGTGATGTGTCTTGCGTTTTATGCGGATAAATTGTTCGGCAGCAAGCGCGATTCGGCGGAGAGCATGGGCAAAGCGGCGGCGTTGGTGCTGTTGGTATCGCCCGCGGCGATTTTCGACGCGGGATTTCTGCTTTCGTTCGGCGCCGTGGCGGGGATTTTAAGTTTGTCGCCCGTGATTTCGCGGCTGCTTTCGGCGTGGATTCCCGCGCGGGGAAGAGGCAGAAAGGCGCTGCGCGGGGCGGTGGCGGCGGTTTCGGTATCGCTGGGCGCAACGGCGGTAACGCTGCCCGTAATGTGCCGTTGCTTCGGGTACGTATCGGGGGTTTCGCTGCTTCTGAACGTTTTAATCGTGCCGCTTGTTTCGGCGGCGTTTCCCGTATTTCTGGCGCTTGCCGCGGTTGCCGCGGCGGTGCCGCCGCTGGCGGGCGCGGCGTTGTATCTGCCGTCTTTGGCGCTTTCGGGGCTGAGCACGCTGTTTTATGCGGCGGATTTTTCGGCGTTCGCGATAGAATTTCCGTTTTCGGCGGTTTCGCTTTTCGGGTATTACGGGGCGTGCCTTTGCGCGGGAGATAAGGTGAATTTGCGCTACCGTGTGCGGGTTGCGGGGATTTTTGCGGGGCTGTTTGTATGTTCCGCCGGGTTTTTCCTGTAAAAAATGGCGAAAGCGCGGCGCGGATTCTTGCGTTTTACAAAGATGTGTGCTATAATACTGCTATGAAATACGTGGATTTCAGAAAATTTACCGACGAGAACGGGGCGCAGAGCGTGTATCTCTTCGAGGGCGAAGAGGCGTACTTCCGCGACGGCGGCGTGAATCTGCTGCTCGGCCGTTTCGTGGCGGATAAAACGCTGGATTACGCCACGTTTGAGGGCGCGGCGCTGAAAAACAATAAAAACGCGTTTGTTTCGGCGTGCGCTTCCTATCCGTTTTTAAGCGAACGGAGGCTGGTGCGGGTTACGGAATGGTATCCGACGGAAAAGGAATACGAGTCCGTGCTGAAACCCGTGGTTGAAAACCCCGCGCCGGGGGTAACGGTGGCGATCGTGAACGCGTCGAAAACGAAAAACGGCGCGGCGAAGCTTTCTTCGAAAAAAGGTATCACCGTTGTGGATTGCGGGAAAAGCGACGAACAGACGGTGGTGAAGTGGATATTTCTGACTTTGAAACGCGCCGGAGTGGCGGCGGACGCGGCTACCTGCGGCAGAGTTGCGGAATACTGCGTGTACGATATGAGCCGCATTTCGAAGGAGACGGAAAAGCTGATATTGTACTGTCAGGCGAAAGGCGAACCGCTTTCGGACACGATTGTGGACGAAATCGTGTACCCCGACAGCGCGTATAAGATTTACGAGCTTTCCAACGCGCTGGCGGCGAAAAACGCGGAGAAGTTTGAAAGGATTGCTTCGGAGCTGTTTACGAAGGGATTCGACGAGAACGCGCTGATTTCTTCTTTATGTTCGTATTTCAGAACGCTGTACGAGGTGAGTACGGCTTCGGGAAGCGAGAAAGAGATTGCGGCGAACCTCGGCATGAACGAATACGCCGTGAAAAAGAACCGCAGGCAGGCAGGCGAAACGGGCAGAAAAAAAGTATATGAATGCTACGAGTATCTGTTTTCGGCGCTGGGCAGAATAAGAAGCGGCGCCCTGACGGCGGGCGCGGCGTTCAAGGAAGCGAAAGCGAAATTGCTGCTTGGCGACTGAGCGGGCGCGAAAGAACACGCGCTTAAAAATTACGAAGGAAAAGGAACGGAGGATAGGTTATGGCGAATATGCTTCTGGCGGAAGCGACGGGCTTTGCCGCATGGGCGAAGAGCGCGGGCGAATTTTTTACAGGCTTTCGGGGAATCTACGTTGCGGAAATCGCGGCGTTGTTTCTGATGTTTACGTTCGTATCGAGAATGCTGAAAGACAACGACGCCACGCGTATGATGATCGCTTACTGGGCGATGATTGTGATCGTGGGCGTGCTTTCGTACGCGGTGGACTTTTTGGACGCGCAGTTCTATCTGTACTTTTTGCTGATTCTTTCCGCGTTTATGCTGATTATGTTCAACGTGGAAATCAAAAAGAGCCTCTGGGATTCGCATACGGATAAAACGATACTGAACGAAATGATTTCCGCGAAAGACAGCGTGCCCGGCACGGAATCGGCGGAGCGGTGCATCGCCGATATTATCCGCGCGCTGCAGAATATGTCCAAAAACAACGTGGGAGCGCTGATCGTGCTTTCGAAGGGCAATCTGCCGAAGCAGGTTTTGCAGAGCGGCGTAAGGACGGACGCGGATATTTCCACGCAGCTGATAGAGGGAATTTTCTTCCCGAAAGCGCCTTTGCACGACGGCGCCATGATTTTAAAGGGGCATAAGATTCAGGCGGCGGGGTGCTTTCTGCCGCTGACGCAGAAAACGAACTACCCCAAAGATTTCGGTACGCGGCATCGCGCGGGCATCGGCATTACGGAAGTTGCCAACGTGGTATCGCTGGTGGTTTCGGAAGAGACGGGCATTATTTCCATCATCAAGCAAGGCAACGTACAGCGGTACGCCGATTACGACATGCTGCTTTCGGCGCTGCGCGATTATTACTGGCAGGAACTGCCGCTTGCGGATAAAAAGTCGAGAGGAATCGTGAAATGAAATTCGTGAAATTTTTGAAAAGCGTTTTCGTTGAAAAATTGTGGATTAAGCTGGTTTGTCTGGCGCTGGCGGTGCTTGCCGCGATGATGCTGAATATGTAAGTTTTTTTCGACTTTTCCGCCGCGTTGCCGCTTTGCCGCGGCGTTGTGCCCGGTTTGCCGGCATGCACGGCGTGCGCGGCTTGGCAGCGCGATAGCGCCGCGTATGATAAGCGCCGCGACAGCGCCGACCGCCCGGTAGTTGCGCGCCCGCAAAAATCGGGTGCCTTTCGGGGTTGCGCGCCGCATATACTGATAGTATAGCCGATTCGGCGAAAGACTATCGGGGCGGTAAAAAGCGGCATGGGAAAAATCGTATGCAAATTCGGCGGGACGTCCGTGGCGGACGGGAACGCGGCAAAACGCGTGCAGGCAATTATAAAAAGCAACGAGGCGCGACGATACATCGTGGTTTCGGCGCCCGGAAAGCGATTCGAAGGCGATACGAAAATCACGGACGTATTGTATGCGGCGGCGGGTGCGGCGAAAGAAAACCGCTCAGGCGATTTTAAACGGGCGTTCGGCGAGGTTCGCGGCAGGTTTTTATCGCTTGCCCGAGAAATGGCGGCGGACGGGCGGTTTTTAAACGGGCTGAAAGCGGAACTGGACGGCATAGAGGAGAAAATTTTTCGGGGCGGGGACGAGGCATATGCGGCTTCGCGCGGGGAATATCTTTCGGCGAAAATTTTCGCGTATCTTCTGGGCATGCCGTTTGCGGACGCGGAAGATATGATACGCTTTTCCCCCGACGGACGGTTGGACGAAAAGACGTACGAAATCGTGCGCGGGCGACTTTGCGGCATGAAGCGCGCGGTGATTCCCGGTTTTTACGGCGCGGACGCGCAAGGCGGTATACATACGTTTCCCCGCGGCGGCGGGGATATTACGGGGGCGGTGATTGCGCGGGGCGTGCGTGCCGACCTGTACGAAAATTGGACGGACGTAAGCGGCGTGTTTGCGGATAACCCGAAAACGCAGCCGCGGGCGGCGGCGCTGCCGTTTTTAACGTATGCGGAATTTGCGGCGCGGTTCCGCTGGGAATCGGGTGCGGGCGTACTGCACGGCGAAGCGGCGGAGATTGCCTGCGGCGCGGGGATTCCGATACGCGTTTTAAATACGTTCCGCCCGGAGGACGCGGGCACGACGATTGCATTTGCGCCGACGGAAATACAGAAAAACACAAAGCTGCGGCTTTGAATATATACGAAAAAGAGGTTGGATTATGAAAACTTTTGAAGTGGATTTAAAAAAAGAATACGGCACGGAAGGCGGTAAGCTGACGGCGATTTTATGCGGCGACATCTACGACGACCCCGCGGCGAACGAAGCGTGGACAAGACCTGCCGTCATCGTGGTGCCGGGCGGGGCATACTGGATGGTGAGCAAACGCGAGGGAGAACCTGTGGCTTCCGGATTTCTTGCGCGCGGATTTCAGACGTTTATTTTAACGTATCTGACGGCTTCGGACGGCGAATATGCGTACCCCGAACAGCTGACGGAGCTTGCCGCGGCGACGGACTATGTTAAAAAGCACGCGAAGGAAATGCACGTAAACCCCGACGAGGTGTTTGCGGTGGGATTTTCCGCGGGCGGACATCTGACGGCGGACCTTGCCGCGGAGTGGCAGAATATCGAAGAGATTACCGGAAAGAAACTGAATTGCAAGCCGTTGGCCGTGGGGCTTTCGTACGCCGTAATTTCCGCGAAAACGGGGTATGCCGGTTCGCATGAGAATTTGTTGCAGGGCTATACCGAAGAGGCGAAAACGGAGCTTCTGAAAAAGCTGAATCTGGACGAAGCGGTTTCGGAGAACACGCCGCCCGCGTTCCTTTGGACGACGGCGGAAGATGACTGCGTACCTTCGGAAAATTCGCTGCTGTTTGCGTTACAGCTGGCGAAGCGCAAGATTCCGTACGAATTGCACGTGTATCCGCAGGGAGGCCACGGCGCAAGCACGTGCGATCTGGAAGTGAATGCCGAAAACGCATGGCTGAAACGCAATTCGCGCTGGCTGGACGATTGCGCCTGCTTCTTCCGTCTGTTTACGAAAGAAAAGTTTTAATATGAAACAATGATAAGCATTACGCTATACAATGAGTGATTAAAAGTGAAGAAATCAAAAACAAAATTATTCTTTATTTGTTTGGTTTGTGGGGTAATATTTCTCTTGGTTGGCATTTATTTAACTTCGCGGACATCGGAGTTTAAGAAAAATGGAAAAACAACGCAAGCGGAAATTGTTCTCATTGAAAAGAATTATGACTCAAAAGGCAGAGAGGAAATATCTGTTTACGTAAAATATACTGTTCAAAATACCACATATACAAGAGAGTTGGATTATTATTCTGACGGACTACGCGAAGGGGATATGATAACAATATCGTACTTACCTAATAATCCAAGTAAAATAACTTATTCTAAATTCAATACAATCCCGCAAACTTTATTTTTTGTTGGTGGTAGTATATGTATTATTTGCAGTATTGCTTGTCTTGTTGCAATAGTTATCAATAAATTTAATTGCAATAAATCGAAAGGAAACAGATTAATTGCTATAATAAAGGAATTTGATTATCGTCAGAATTTACGTGTTTTTGGAAAACATCCGGCGAGTCTTGTTTGCGTGGATAGTATAGGGAATTATTATAAAACCCGGTTTTTATATGACAAGCAAAAGATGATCGCGATTGGAAGTTTTGTTGTTGTATATGTAGATGAAGAAAATTCAAAGAAATATTTTATTGATATAAATTCAATAAATAATATCTGCAAATAAAAGTCAAGTAAAAAACAATAAATTTAAAAAATTTTTAAGCGTAAAAAGTGTGAGCAAAAAGCGGCAACAGAAAACAAGTTGCACCCCTCATCCGTCGCCGTACGGCGACACCGGGCTGCAGTTCGGTTGCGAACTGCCCCTCATTCGTCAAGGCTACGCCTTGCCACCTTCCCCCCGAGGGGAAGGCTGAATTTAAGGCAAGATTTTAAATAGACCTCTATCGGCTCGCGAAGGCTCGCCACTTTCCCCAAAGGGGAAAGCAAGGGGTATATCAAAGACAAAAACTAAAAATACAAACGATAAGCGACAGTCCGTTACGAAACAGGCGAAGCCTGCCCGGAGGGGAAAGCAAGAGACGCTGCGCACGAAGGGGAAAGCAAGGGGATATCAAAGGCAAAAACTAAAAATACAAACGATAAGCGACAGTCCGTTACGAAACAGGCGAAGCCTGCCCGAATGGGAGAGCAAAGAAGCGGTGATTTTTTTAAATACGGATTCAAACGGAGTAAACAGGAATAAATGCTGAATCAATTTTCAAGAACAGAGCTGTTGCTTGGCAATGAAGCAATGAAAAAACTTGCCGGAGCGCGCGTCGCCGTCTTTGGCATAGGCGGGGTGGGCGGCTATACCGTGGAAGCGCTGGTGCGTTCCGGTTTAGGCGCGATAGATTTAATCGACGACGATAAAGTTTGCCTCACAAACATAAACCGGCAGATTATTGCTACCCGTAAAACCGTCGGAAAATATAAAGTAGACGTTGCCGCCGAAAGGATTCACGAGATAAACCCCGATACGGTTGTGAATACCTATAAAACCTTTTATACGCCCGAAACGGCGGGAGAGTTCGATTTTTCGAAGTATGACTATGTGGTTGACGCGATTGATACCGTAACGGGAAAAATCGCGCTTGTCATGAACGCGAATGCCGCCGGTACCCCGATTATCAGTTCTATGGGCGCGGGGAATAAAATGGACCCCACGGCTTTTGAAGTGGCGGATATTTATAAAACTTCGGTGTGTCCGCTGGCAAAGGTGATGCGGCGCGAACTTAAGCGCAGAGGCGTTAAAAAATTAAAGGTTGTGTATTCCAAAGAGCCGCCGATGACGCCGATTGAGGATATGTCGATCAGTTGTCGGGAGAACTGCATCTGTCCGCCGGGAACGGTTCGGAAATGCACGCAGCGCCGACAGGTGCCGGGCAGCAACGCGTTCGTGCCGTCGGTGGCGGGGCTGATCATTGCGGGAGAAGTGATTAAGGATCTGATTCGATAAAAAACAGAAGCGCCGATTCGGCGAAAATCGAATCGGTTGGTTGAAATTTGACAGAACTCCGGCTTGCGCTGTTTTCGCAAGCCGGAGTTTGTTTGTGTTGAAATTGTTGTTTGATTTTTCGGGAAACCTCTCTCGGCTTACGGCGCTTCGCCGCACTATTTGCCGGGATTGCTGAAGCTATTCGGCGAGGAACCCTTTAAGTGGAAAACAAGCGCGGCAACAGAAAACAAGTTACGCCCCTCATTCGTCGCCGTGCGGCGACAGCAGGCTGCCGTTCGGTTGCGAACTGCCCCTCATTCGTCAAGGCTACGCCTTGCCACCTTCCCCCCTGGGGGAAGGCTAAATTTAAGGCGAAATTTTAATTTGACCTCTATCGGCTCGCAAAGGCTCGCCACTTTCCCCAAAGGGGAAAGCAAGAGACGCTGTGCACGAAGGGGAAAGCAAGGGTATATCACAGGCAAAAACTAAAAATACAAACGATAAGCGACAGTCCGTTACGAAACAGGCGAA
>ENA-UOOA01002038-UOOA01002038.1-human-gut-metagenome-genome-assembly--contig:-P61old-NODE-2038-length-30255-cov-8.582053_pt1 | contig 30255 bp, 29 predicted proteins | sample MGYA00242467_ERZ724014 | MGnify/ENA metagenome assembly ERZ724014 | reverse complement strand
CAGACATAGACTTGGATTGGTCACTTAGATAGTCCAAGAAAATGTCCGCACCCTCCTACCATTTTATAATGATTTTTTCAATGTGCTAAAAGTTGAACTATGTTATGCAACTTAACGAATAATTACATCGCTGTAAGAAATAGCTTCTAATTTCCAACCCGTATTGTAGTATTTTTTTGCTTTAGCAACTAACTGAGTGTTAGATGCAGAATAATTTGGTGACACAAAATTTACATTGTATGATTTACTTGCTTGATGTGGTGCCTGTTCCTTGTCGCGATAATAATTTATCATGCTTATACTGTGGCTGTCTTTTTGAACTGCATAACCTATATAGTACTTACTTCCTTCTTTATAGTAAGCATCTTTAGTATAAACAGTTGAATTTTCCACAGTCTTTACATAACCGGTATTAAAATACGGTTCAAAAGCTTCTTTTGGCAGTGAAAAGAATATTGATACTAGCCAAGACCACTTATATGGGATAAAAGAATTTGCAATTGACGCATATCCCGATACATTTGCAAAAGTACTATACAATTTGTTGGCATAGTAAGTATGAGTCTTTGTTGGCTGCACGTGTGAATATGATACTACTTTCCCATTTGACAATGTGGTCGTGCCGCGAGCTGACTTTTGCGTTGTGCATACATCTAATACTTCAATATCATTAAGCTCAATATCTTGTTCAGCATATTGCTCATAAACATCCTGAAAATGTTCATCCTGAAGCAAAAACTCTTTATCATCTTCTGTTAATTCTAATTCGTTTATCCAGTTAACGTATTCCAGATTAGACATCGCATTATTTTCTGCCAGATCCACAGAATTTGTGTGGGCATACCCACAAACAGTATTCAAAAACATTGCCATTGCAATTCCCAAACTAACTAATACTTTTTTTATTTTCATCATTATCCTCCCAAATACAAAAAGTTTTTCTTATTCAACAATAATATCCAATGGACTCTACCTCCTCTTTTTTGATAATTTTATATTGTCATCACACTTAATATATGTCAACGAAATATATTGAATTATATATCTATAGTGTTATAATATATATGAGTTGTTAACTTATGCAATTGAAATATATATTGTAGAAAGGATTAAGATAATGAATAAGAAAATAGCTGAGACGAAGCCTAAAGATAGTACACAAAATTTCGAAGCTCAGTTTAAACGTTCCACTACACCACTTCTTGTCTTATTTTTACTAAGTCAAAAAGAAATGTATGCATATGACATAATTCGTGAGACATTATCGCTTAGTAACAACGTCTATAAAATGCCACTGCTCTATACTGTACTAAACAAACTAGAATCTGATGGATATGTCACACAAAGTCAACGCATAATTTCTAAAGATAATCGCGTTCGTGTTTACTACAAGATTACGGATGACGGGCGACACTATCTGACTGAATTAACAAACACATATTTTGCATTATCTGATGCCGTAAATTCAATTCTTTTTGGGGGAGAAAATGATGAATCACATAATTGATAAGTATCTTAATAATGTGCAAAAAGCTCTACACCATCTAATTCCGGATGAACCATATCTGTCAGATCTTCGTACAAATCTAGAAGAATATGTACAACAATTTCCAGGTTGTACCTATGAAGATCTTGTTTCACAATTTGGTTCACCAGAAAACGTTGCACAGGACTTTATAGACACTGTTAAACCAAACTCGATTTCACATCGAGTCAAACTTAGAAAACGTAATATATTAATTTTTATTACATTGACAAGTGTAATTATCTTTTTACTTTTATTTGTGCATGCTTTGTCCAGAAATCGCATCGTGCATTCTGAAGATGAAACTATTATATACAAATCAATATCTGTTGACGAGTCAGAGAACATTTTAGATTAGTATATTCATTACGGGAGGAAATAGCTATGAAAAAAAATCTTTTTAAACACATTATACTTTTTACCTTATCATTAAATTTATGCATACTTTTATTTGCTCGACCAGCATTTGCTTTTTCTAATTCCAATATTATTTCAAATGTTGAAACATTTGAAGATGGATCCTATATTATAGAGGAACTTCAAATTATTCCAGATAATAATATCATTTCTCCTATAGCAAGTACAAAAAGCACGACTGCTGTACGCAACTCAACAAAATACAATGCAGCTGGTCAAAAATGCTGGACTTTTTCCTTAACCGCTACATTTCAATACAATGGCACTACATCAAAAGCAACTGCTGCATCTTGTAGCTATACCATCCATCAAAACGGTTGGAGTTGCAAAAACAAAACTTCCACATGCTCTGGAAACACTGCAAAAGGAAGCGCCACATTTAAATATTTAACAGCGACTTCATCCACAACAATCGGGTTAAAATGCTCTGCATCAGGTGCTATTAGTAATGTAAATTACTAATAGACAAGGGGAGAGATATTATGAAACACCTTAATAGTAAATCGTCTTATCTTGGCAGATATGATTTCTGGCGCCTATTTATTATTGGCATCCTCGTTTACACAATTATTCAAATTGTATATTTCAGTGCCTGGCAGACCTGGTTTGCAGATAAAATAACATTGTCCACTGTTATTTTTATAATTATCAATATTTTATATTTTGTATACGATTATATAATTGGCTTAAAACGTTTTCATGACGCCAATCATTCCACCATTTTTTTCGTACTATGTTTCATTTTAAGCTTTGTCGTTATTGGCTACATTATAAGGATGGTTATATACTGTCAACCGAGTACACACATAACCTCAAAAAATAAAAACTGCAGTGGTTGATTTGAATAAAAAGTATCATAAAACATAAAAATGTTTGCTGTCAAACTGTTTGACAGCAAACATTTTTTGCGTTATAATAACAAAGCTTTGGGAAGGAGGATCGTTATGAAAAAGGATTGCATCGGGAATGATATCCGGATCCTGTCACATCAGATTCACCGTTGGATCGAAAATTCACCGAATAAAAAGAAAATAGACAGTGTTGCAGGTGCCAATGCCTGGATCATTGGATATATTTCGGATAAAACAAAAAATAACGAAGATGTATTTCAGAAAGATTTAGAGAAAAATTTTGAGATTACCCGGTCTACGGCATCAAAGGTAGTTAATCTGATGGTAGAAAAGGGCATGGTGGAGCGACAGAGTGTACCTTGGGATGCACGTCTGAAGAAACTTATTCTGACAGATAAGGGAAGAGAAATCGATGAGCTCATGCTGGAGGATTTCAGTGTGGTGGAGGAGACGTTGTCAAAAGGTTTTTCCGAGCAGGAACTGGAGCAGTTCTTTGATTATATGCACCGCATGCAGCAAAATATGAAAGATGGTTTTTGTAATATAGGTTTAAAAAAATAAGAAACAGGAGGAAAACAAAACGTGAAACTTGTAAAAAAGTTAATGGAATCCATACGGGAATATAAAACGGCAAGTATTCTGACGCCGGTTTATGTAACCGTAGAAGTTATCATGGAAGTGCTGATCCCATTTGTTATGGCGAGTCTGATCGACAAAGGCATTGAAGCCGGAAGTATGTCCGTCATCTGGAAATATGGAATCATCCTTTTAGTACTTGCAATGATCGCACTTGCCTTCGGCTCAATGGCAGGCCATCAGGCATCGATCGCATCCTGCGGTCTCGCACAGAATTTGCGAAAGGATATGTACTATCGGATCCAGAACTTTTCTTTTTCCAACATTGATAAGTTCTCGACGGCAAGTATCGTAACCCGTCTGACCACGGACGTGACAAATGTACAGAATGCATATCAGATGCTCATCCGCGTTGCAGTCCGTGCACCGATTATGATGATCTTCGCAATGATCATGTCATTCACTATTAATGTGAAGATTTCCCTGATCTTTCTGGCAACCATTCCGGTACTTGGATTTATTCTGATCTGGCTGGCGCAGCATGTACACCCTTATTTTGAACGTGTATTTAATACGTATGACCGTTTGAATGAGGTGGTTCAGGAGAATCTGCACGGAGTCAGAGTCGTAAAATCCTTTATCCGTGAGGAGCATGAGGATCAGAAGTTTGGAAAAATTTCAAAAAAAATCTATGTGGATTTTGCAAAAGCAGAGAAAATGCTGGCATTTAATATGCCTGCAATGATGTGTGCCATCAATGTCTGCTTATTGGCTATTGCATGGATCGGAGCTAAGGCGATCATTGTCAGTGGAAATACACCGGGTATTGCCGGTGGTATGACAACCGGTGAACTGATGAGTCTGTTTTCCTATGCAATTCAGATTTTGATGTGTCTGATGATGATTTCTATGGTATTTGTAATGGTTATCATCGCAAGATCTTCTGCAGAGCGTATCGTTGAGATTCTGACAGAGGAAAGTGATATTCAGAACAAAGAGAATCCGGTGACAGAAGTTCCAGACGGATCCATCGAGTTTGAAAATGTTGCATTTTCCTATGCGAAAAAAGCGGATAAACCGGTACTTGATAACATTAACTTGAAAATCAATTCCGGTGAGACGATTGGTATCATCGGTGGAACCGGTTCTTCCAAATCCAGTCTGGTACAGTTGATTCCGCGATTGTATGATGTTACTTCCGGTGAGGTCAAAGTCGGTGGCGTAGATGTGCGCGATTATGATCTTGAGACACTGCGTGATTCCGTAGCTATGGTACTTCAGAAAAATGTATTGTTTTCAGGTACTATTAAGGAAAATCTACGCTGGGGTAACGAGAAAGCAACGGATGAAGAACTGATCCATGCATGTAAACTGGCTCAGGCTGATGATTTTGTACAGACATTCCCACATAAATATGATACGTACATCGAGCAGGGCGGAAATAACGTTTCCGGCGGACAGAAACAGCGTCTGTGTATTGCCCGTGCATTACTGAAGAAACCAAAGATCCTGATTCTGGATGATTCTACCAGCGCGGTAGATACCAAGACAGATGCGCTGATCCGTAAGGCTTTCCTGGAAGAGATTCCGGATACGACCAAGATCATCATTGCGCAGCGTGTTTCTTCCGTTCAGGATGCGGATCACATTATTGTTATGGATGATGGTAAGATCAGTGCTTACGGCACACATGAAGAATTATTGAAGAGTAGCGATATTTATCGTGAAGTATATGAATCACAGGTGAAAGGAGGAAGTGACGATGAGCAGTAATAATAAAAAACGGATGTCTGCGGCAAAAGATACAAAAGGAACCGTGAAGCGTCTCCTTGGATATTTGAGCGCATATAAACTCCGCTTCATTTTTGTAGTCATCTGTATTGCGATTTCTGCAGCAACGGTTGCTTACTCCGCTGTGTTTATCCAGGATCTGATCGATGATTATATTACCCCGTTACTGACACAGTCCCAGGTTGATTTTACCGGTCTGAAACAGTATCTGGTAAAAGTTGCAATAATCCTGTTTGCAGGTGCAGTAGCCGCTTACCTGTACAACCGCTTCATGGTTGTCATCGGGCAGGGAATTCTGAAAAAAATCCGTGATGAGATGTTTTCACACATGCAGAAGCTGCCGATCCGGTATTTTGATACTCATGCACATGGCGATATTATGAGTCATTATACCAACGATACCGATACCTTGCGTCAGATGATCTCACAGAGTATTCCGCAGCTGTTGAACTCTGTTATGACGATCGTGGTCGTATTTATTTCCATGCTGAGTATCAGTTTCTGGCTGACGCTGATCGTGGTTGCTTTTGTTTTTATCATTCTGAAAGTAATCGGTTCTGTGGCTGGCCGAAGCGGAAAATACTTTATCAAGCAGCAGGTTTCTCTGGGTGATGTAAACGGTTATGTCGAAGAGATGATCAACGGACAGAAGGTTGTCAAAGTATTTTGCCATGAGGAGCAGGCAAAAGAAGGATTTGATCTGAAAAACGGAGAACTCTGCGTCAATGCGACAAAGGCGAATTCTTATGCAAATATTCTGATGCCGATTCTGAACAATATCGGATTTATCCTTTACGTTGTTGTAGCAATCGTAGGTGGAGCTCTTGCTATCAGTGGTGTGACAAACATCAGCCTGACAGGTGTCAGCATACTGACACTTGGTGCCATCGCATCTTTCCTGCAGTTATCAAGAAGCTTTGTAAACCCGATCAGTCAGGTTTCCCAGCAGTTAAACTTCGTTGTTATGGCCATTGCCGGTGCAGAGCGTATTTTTGAACTTCTGGATGAAGAAGTGGAAGAAGATGAGGGAAATATCACTCTGGTCCGTGCAAAAAAGGATGGCGATACACTGACCGAGTGTGCAGAGCGTACCGGTCACTGGGCATGGAAAGTGCCGCAGGCAGATGGAAGCGTTCAGCTGGTAGAGATGCGTGGGGATGTGAAATTCCACGATGTAGATTTTGGTTATGTCCCGGAGAAAACGGTTTTGCATGACATTACATTGTATGCAGAGCCGGGACAGAAAGTTGCTTTCGTAGGAGCAACCGGAGCCGGTAAGACGACCATTACAAACCTGATCAACCGTTTCTACGATATTCAGAAAGGTACGATCACTTATGACGGACTGGATATCGGACGAATCAAAAAAGCAGATCTGCGCCGTTCCCTGGGCGTGGTACTTCAGGAGGTCAACCTGTTTACCGGAACTGTAATGGAGAATATCCGTTACGGTAAACTGGATGCAACGGACGAAGAATGTATCGCAGCAGCAAAACTGGCAAATGCAGACGGATTTATCCGGATGCTGCCAAACGGTTATGACACGGTACTTTCCGGTGATGGAAGTGGTTTATCCCAGGGACAGAGACAGCTGATCTCCATTGCCCGTGCGGCCGTTGCAGATCCGCCGGTTATGATTCTGGATGAAGCAACTTCTTCTATTGATACGAGAACAGAAGCTATCGTACAGCGTGGTATGGATGCACTGATGAAAGGGCGTACCGTATTCGTTATCGCCCACAGACTGTCTACCGTACAGAATTCGGATGTTATTATGGTTCTGGAGCAGGGACATATCATTGAGCGTGGCAGCCATGAGAAGCTGATTGAAGAAAAAGGAAAATATTATCAGCTGTATACCGGTGCGTTTGAACTGGAGTAAAGTGCTTGCTTTGCAAACGCGATACTTCTTGAACTTTGTTCAAGAAGGGAGCATGTTCAAATTAATATAAAATATGAAAATGTCGTCAGTCTTTTGGACTGGCGGCATTTTTTTTAATTTGATAGGAAATTACGATGAATTTCCTATCAAACAAAAGCACTTCGTGCAAACGATGCGCACTCGCACGAGAAGAGATTCTTGCTTTGCAAGCGTGCTCGGCGCGGGCAAGAAAGATGTGCTATTGACAATTTTAAACGCGTAAGTGTGTGATAGCACACTTTCTTGTTAAATATGCACACAAAATGTTAAAAACGGCGGTGAATTGATAAAAATGAGTGTTGACCGCCGCTTTAAAACATTTTATAATAATTAAAACGGCGGTGAATTGATAAAAATGAGTATTGACCGCCGCTTTTGGAGGTCATATATGATTGGCAGAAAGCAGGAAGTCAAAGAATTAAATCGATTATATAATCGAAATAAGGCAGAACTAGTTGCTATTTACGGGAGAAGACGAGTAGGAAAGACATACCTTGTAGATGAGACTTTTGAGGGAAAAATTACATTTCGTCATGCTGGTCTTTCTCCGGCAGATGAAAATTCAAAAGGTTTACTAAGATTACAATTGGATCATTTTTATAATTCGTTAAACGTTCAGGGAATGGAAAAATGTGAAAAACCTAAAAATTGGTTAGATGCTTTTGTGTTGTTGGAAAAATTTTTGCAAAATAGGGATGATGGAAGCAGACAGGTGATATTTCTTGATGAATTGCCGTGGCTGGATACACCAAAATCTGGATTTATACGAGCATTTGAAGCATTTTGGAATACTTGGGGATGTCATCGTAAAAATTTAATGGTAATTGTATGTGGGAGCGCAAATTCCTGGATACAAGATAAACTGTTAAATAATCATGGAGGGCTATATAATCGTGTTACTTATGAGATAAAATTATCACCTTTTAATTTAAAAGAATGTGAAGAATTGTATAAAAGTAATAATGTAAACATGTCTCGATATGATATTGCACAAAGTTATATGATATTTGGTGGGATACCATATTATATGGGTTACGTGAATCCGGAAATGAGTTTGGCGCAGAATGTAGACAAATTATTTTTTGGGAAAAATGCTGTTTTAAGAGATGAATATAATCGACTGTTTGCATCTGTGTTTGTAAATCCGGATATGGTTAAGAATATTGTACAATTATTATATACGCGAAATGCAGGATTCACCAGAAAAGAAATTGTTGAAAAACTTGAAATAACTGATGGTGGGAGATTATCCAGCAATCTAAATGCATTAATATCCAGTGATTTTATTATGAAGTATGTTCCGTTTGGGTATGGAAAGCGAGAAGAACACTATAAACTTGTGGATCCATTTTGTATTTTTTATTTGCATTTTATCTGGAAACAAAAGAAAATAAGTGAAAAATTTTGGCAGCAAAATACTACATCAGCACCTGTTTCTATATGGAGAGGTTTTGCATTTGAAAATGTATGCTTCAATCATATAGAACAGATTAAGCGGTCTCTTGGGATATCTGGAGTGATTACAGAGACAAGTGCATGGTCAAAAAAAGAAGATGATACGGAAGGAGCACAAATAGATTTGCTGATCTGCAGAAACGATAATGTTATCAATATGTGTGAAATAAAGTATTACAGTGGAGAGTTTAGAGTGACCAAAAGTTATTACGAAAAAATTTTAAGACGACAAGCAATATTGGCTGAAAGGATTTCACCTAAATTTGCAATCCACAGTACATTGATAACAACTTTCGGTCTGAATTATAATGAATATAGCAGTGCATTTTCAAATGTAATTGTTTTGGATGATTTGTTTGACAATGTTTAAATAAATTTAGATTTAGGCAATAGTAGAAAGGAAAGTAAAAATTATGAGATATCCGGAATTTTTAAAAAAGAATGGCTGTATCGGCTTTGTGGCACCATCCTTTGGCTGCAACATTGAACCGTACAAAACAGCTTTTGGACATGCGTTGGATAAGTTTGAAAAAATGGGTTACCGCACAGAACTGGGCCCAAATTGCTATGAAGGATGCGGTATCGGCATCAGCAATACGCCGGAAAAATGCGGACAGGAGTTGATGGAATATTACTGCAATGATACCAGTGACGTTCTGATTTCCTGCGGTGGTGGAGAACTGATGTGTGAAGATTTGCCATATGTAGACTTTGAAAAAATCAAAGAGGCAAAACCGAAATGGTATCTTGGTTATTCCGACAATACAAATATGACGTTTCTGTTGACCACACTTTGTGATGTGGCATCTATTTACGGACCGTGCGCGGCAGCTTTTGGTATGGAGCCATGGCATCCGGCGATTCAGGATGCATTTGATGTATTGACAGGAGAAAAGTTGACCATCAAAGGCTATGATCTATATGAAAAAGAAGGATTAAAGGATGAAGAAAATCCATTAGTACCTTATAATGTGACAGAGCCATGTATCCGTAAAAAAGTGCCGGATACAGACATCAAAATGGAAGGTCGTCTGGTTGGCGGCTGCCTGGATGTATTGACATTGCTCCTTGGTACGAAGTACGATAAAGTACAGGAATTTACAGAGCGTTACAAAGAGGACGGAATCATCTGGTTTATTGAAGCCTGTGATCTGAATGTTATGGGAATCCGCCGTGCACTGTGGCAAATGGAACAGGCAGGATGGTTCGGACATGTTAAAGGCTTTTTGATTGGCCGCCCATATTGTAATGGAGAGGAATTCTTAGGTTTGGATCAGTATGAGGCTGTGACAGGAATTCTTGGAAAATATAACGTGCCGATCATTATGGATCTGGATATCGGACATATTCCACCGGCGATGCCGCTGATCTGTGGAAGCTATGCAAAGGTGACTTCTGTGGGGAATGATGTGGAAGTGGCGATGGAGTTAAAATAAGGCTGCGCCGAGCCATTCATAGCCCTTGCGGGCTATGAATGGAGGGCTGTCGCCCAACACGTCTAAAAAGAAAAGCAAGCCGGGGAGTGAATAAATTCCCTCCCGACTTGCTTTTCTTTTTATCCTGCTCGGCTTGTAGCTTAGCCAAAGTATCTCTTAAGCAGTCCTTCGAATGCTTTTCCGTGTCTTGCTTCGTCTCTTGCCATCTCATGAACGGTATCATGGATTGCATCTAAGTTTGCAGCTTTTGCACGTTTTGCAAGGTCAAATTTTCCTTCTGTTGCGCCGTGCTCAGCATCTACACGCATTTCAAGGTTTTTCTTTGTGCTGTCTGTTACAACTTCACCAAGTAATTCTGCGAATTTTGCAGCATGCTCAGCTTCTTCGTAAGCTGCTTTCTCCCAGTATAATCCGATTTCCGGATATCCTTCTCTGTGAGCAACTCTTGCCATTGCCAGATACATACCAACCTCAGAGCACTCGCCTTCGAAGTTTGCTCTTAAGTCTGCAAGGATATCTTCACTGACGCCCTGTGCAACACCTACTACATGCTCAGCAGCCCATACTTTCTCGCCGGTCTGCTCTTTGAATTTCTCTGCCGGAGCTTTACAGATTGGACAGACTTCCGGAGCTTTCTCGCCTTCGTAAACATAACCACATACTGTACATACAAATTTTTTCATAATAATTCATTTCCTTTCTTTTGAAATAAGTTTAAATATCATTTTTATTAAAATCAGTCGTTTTCGGCTGGTTTATTCATTTATTGTTGTTCTTTTTTCAGACATTCCGGGCAAATGCCATAGAATAAAATGGAATGTCTTTTGATCAATCCGTCAAATGTCTGGGCGGCGATCTCATCTACATGATCAATACTGTTCATTTGTAAATCTATCATGCTGCCGCATTCATCACACAGAAAATGGTTGTGAGGTTCCGGTCGGCCGTCGAAGCGGTCCGGACCGTTTCCGGTAGGTATTTTCTGAATATTACCTAATTCGGCAAGCAACGACAGATTGCGGTAAACAGTTGTCAGGCTGATCTTTGGATAGTCTTCCCGCAGATTCAGGTAAACGGTTTCTGCGGTGGGATGATCGTATCTGGTAGCCAGAAATTGTTCAATGGCATCTCGTTGTTTGCTGTGTTTTAACATCTATCTCCCTTTCGAAAATGATAATGATTATTGTTGTTGAAATTAATATAGCATGTGACATCCTGTTTGTCAACAGAATTATCAGAAATTTTCGAAAAAAATTGCAATGATTCAGTGCACCGGATAAGAATAAGCGGGCTATTTCTGAATAATTGAAAAAGAAGTTCATACATTATAGAAAGAGTGTGTTATATGAGGAGTGAACGTATGCCCGGATATCAGAGGTTTGTTACATACATGTTTCGGTACAAAGATGAGAAAAAGCAGGAGAATTGCGGATTTGCCAAAATAGAGATCAGGCAGGGCCACTGCCGGGTGCAGATTCAGATTACGGGAATGAAGGGGAGCGAAGCGGAAGTTTATTTCCTGTCTAAGGATGCGTATGTTCCGGTGGGCATTTATCTGGGAAAATTGCGGATTCAGGAGGGAATTGCCCGCCAGTTTTTCCTGTGCGATGCGGATCATGTCGGGGAGACGACACATTCCATGCAGGAAATGCGAGGTCTCTATATCTGTCAGCAGGAAGAACCGGGCAGATTCGTTGCCAGTCAGTGGGATGATGTCGGAACGGTGTGGCGGAATTTGAAATTGCAGAAAGGAACAGAGTCAGAAGCAGAAAATCGCGCGGAAGAAGATTCTGTGGAAAACGATGTGGAAAAAGAAGAAATGACGAATCAGATAGATCCGATCGGTGGACAGAAGGAAGCTGACACAGAGAAAGCGGATACAGAAGAAGAGGGACAAGGAGACTCTAGGGAACCTGTGCAGGAACAGAAAAATCAGTTAACCGGGGAACTTCATGCAACCCAGACGGCAGAGGAGATATCCATACCGGAAGAAAACCGAGATGCGTTATATCAGAAAAACCGACCGTTTCCGCGGACACAGGAGAAGAATCTCTGTCCGGCGGTCGGCGCCTGGGAAAAGCAGTGGGAATGTTTCTGTGCAGCACATCCGTTATGCTGTCCTTTTGATGAGGATGGGAATGTGTACGCCGTGAAGCTGCAGATGCAGGATTTTAAAATTTTGCCAAAGGAATATCAGTATCTGGCAAATAACAGCTTTCTGCTGCATGGTTATTTTAACTATAAAATGGTGCTGTTCGGATATATGGAGGCGGAGCAGCGGCAGTGGTTTCTTGGGGTTCCGGGCGTGTTTTCCAATCAGGAACAACTGATGGCAGGGATTTTCGGATTTCCGGAATTCCGGACAAAACAGATGACCCGGCAGAAAACGGGAGAGTTTGGCTACTGGTATCGATTTATCGAGATTTAGCAAAGAAAGTCAGACCACCTGTTTCTACTACGTAAAATAGTAAGAAGCAGGAAGTAGGAGTCTGTTTTTGACTGAGATAAAAAGATCCCCTGTTCTTACCCGGTACTGACAGAAGCAGAAGCTTTCATCTCAGTCTGAGTTGAGACTCCCACTTCTGCAAGTGGGAGTTCAATCTCCGACTGAGATAAACGCTCCGCGAGGATGTGCAGTGATTCTGAGAAGAATATGTCAGCTTTCGCTGACCAGAATCACGCACCAAGTCTCACGTGCGTTCGACTTGAATCAGACTGAGCAGAAACAGGGGATAGAAAATCATTGTGTTAAATTTGATGAATAATATACCTATGCCGGTATTTAGAAGGCACGTCTGATTTTTACGGTATGGTAACCGCTGATATTTAAGGAGCGGTAGGAAACACCGATGCCCGGCCAAGAATCATAGATGCATCCGTTTCCGGCATAAATAGCAATGTGGCACACGCTGCTTTTACCATTTTTGGCATAAAATACAAGATCGCCCGGTTGTAGATCGTAAGATGCAACTTCAATGCCGAGTCTGTTATCGGCAGCAAGGTTTGCGGATGTATATTCGTAGATGGCAAGGGCGTGATCTACAATGTTGGAAGCCGGGTTGATACCTGCCGCGTACAGACACTGGTAGATCAGACCGGAGCAATCTACATAGGTTCCCGGTGTTCCGGAACAGCCAACTTTGTATTTTGTGCCGGCAGATGCATATTCGGCAGCAGTCTGGAGCATCGCATTGATGCGGTATTCACGGGTGGCACCGTTGAATACTTTGATCGGTGTGCGGTAAGTGCCGAGGTTGTACCAGTCATATTCGGAGTAACCCATTGCTTTCCATGTGGTGATGTCTACAATTCCAGTGACACCAAGCCCGTGTGTACGCTGGAATGTCTTTACAGCAGATGCGGTGGAAGAAGTATAACGCTCGCTGCTGTTTCCACATACGGCCTGATTTACTTTGATAACTTTCAGTCCGATATTTGCGGTGGACAGGTTGTAACCGCCGTCCGGCAGAATGATGGATGTCTGTGGCAGGTAGAAGTTGCAGCCGATGACTCTGCCGTTGGAAAGATTGTAAGTGCGGATGCCATCCACATAGTTTCCGGTAATAGAAAAATCAAGAAATCCGTTCTGGATATACCACCATCCGTTTTCATTTTCAGCAACGCCGGTAAAGCCAAAGTCAACTTTTCCGCCGTTCAGGTAGAACCATCCATGCTCGTTGGATGCAATGCTGTTAAAACTGAAATCAATCTGACCATTTTTCACACGCCACCAGCCATATTCATTTGGTGCAATTCCTGTGTAATCAAAATCTACTTTTCCGCCTGTGATCTTCCACCAGGTATCAAAGTAACACATCAGTCCATTATAGGAAAAATCAATCTGACCGTTACGGACATACCACCAGCCCACTTCATTGTTTGCAAGACCGGTAAAACCAAAATCTACTTTGCTGTCGCGGACGTACCACCATCCATATTCATTTTGAGCAAGACCGGTAGCATTGAAATACAGACCGCCGTTTTCGATATACCACCATCCGTACTCGTTTTCTGCGAGGCCGGTGTACTCGAAATCAATCCGTCCGCCGCGCAGATACCACCAACCATATTCACTGTCTACAAGACCGTTGCAGGAAAAATCAACTTTTCCGTCAACGATACGCCACCATCCGGCACCGTTTGGGGCAAGACCGGTGTAGTCTTTTTGAAATTTGCCGTCCACGATATAAAGCCAGCCTTCTTCTGTGTCATACAGACCGTTGCATGGCTCAGCCAGTTCGCCGTCTTTGTAAATGTTCCAGGTATCGGTATCTTCATCATAGCAGACCCCGTTTTTTACCGTGGTATCCGGTTTTTCCGGATTGGATGGCTCTGTCGGATCTGTTGGGTCTGTTGGGTCTGTCGGTTCAGAAGGATCCGTCGGATTTGTTGGGTCTGTCGGTTCGGAAGGATTCGTTGGATTTGTTGTATCGGTCGGGTCTTCAGACCTTATCTGAGTAGTTTGAACCGCCTGTTCCGGGAAAATAGTTGTATCAGTGGAATTTGCTGACATGGAAATACCGGTGCCAGTCTGTGCTGCTGACACCGGAGATGTAATTCCTGTTAAAGCAAGTCCGGCAGCCAAACATAATGCTGCAAGTTGCTGTTTTTTCATGAATGTTACTCTCCTTTGTGTATGATTAAACGATATGCTATTCATTTTATCACAAAATGCGGGCAACAGTAAATTATTAATGAAATTTAAGAAAGTATTCTAATAAGCTGTCTTAGGAAAATACGACCTGTCTGTTTACATAGTAGTACCAGTTTCCATCGTCAGTTGCCTGATTAGAAAGTTCGTTTGCTGCCGTCTGTCAGATCGGAAGAGGAGAAGAATCGAATGAACCCGTTTTATAGGTGGATCAGTAAAAAAGAAATAAGGCTTGCGGCATCACTTGAAGCAGTAGTTACTGGCGTTGTTATAGTTTTCACTGTGTAAATAGAGAAAAGGAAGAATCCTGTCAGGGGGAAGCGATTAAGTGAACGACGGAGTTTCACGAGTTTTGCGCGAGTGGGAGCGCCCTCTTTTTCAGGCGCGGGAGCAAGCGTGATAAAACCGACGTGAAACGATGGTAGTGAACGTCTAGCGACCCGACAGGATTCTTCCTTTTCGTATTAAATATAAAAAATTAAATTATGCCAAAATCAGTTCCGTCAGGCACATTAGAAAATGCAGCCATCATAGTGTTTCAGCATATTCTGATCCGGCCGTTCCAGAAGGCTTGTGCATACGAAATCTTTCATCGGCTCTACGAATGGGAAAGTATCGCGTGTTGCCCAGGATGGAATCGTCCATGCCGGTGGATTGTTGATAAATGCATTTGTCCATGCAGAGTTGTTCTCAAACCAGAGTTCGCAGACACGATCCCAGCGATGGAAGAAGATATTGTCCTCGCTGACATCTACGAATTCCGGAGTACCGTCGCCTTCCGGAAGCGGAATCGGAGAATACTGTTTGTCATATGCTTTGTGTGAAAAGAAACGAAGCAGTCCTGGCAATTTGCATGCCTCCGGTGCAAAATGATTTAAGAACCAGTCTTCGCCTTCTTCGCGGGAAACGCCCTTCGGATAGGACATCATGTATACAAAACGGATGAATGTTTTTCCGGCGTGATTCATTGTCTGACCAAAGAAATCCTCTGTCGGCTCAGCCGGAATATTTGCAATCGCAACTGTCATAGCGTTTTCTACCGGTTCTGGTGTCATACCAAGAAGTCCGCGCAGGCTTCTTCTGCCTTCTACGTCAAGTCCGAGATTCTCATGTACACGGTAATTGAAGAATCCCATGGTTTCCATGCCTTTTGCCGGTGGCATTACACGGTACATAACGTAACGTGTCAGCCATGGCTCCTGAGCCATTACTTCCGGACAATGATGGTGCACGAACCAGCGCTCCATTGCCGGAATGTTGTCGATGTCGTTAATGTGGTGGATGATCAGTGTTTTGTTCATTACTGCCATTAGAAATACCTCCATAAATGATATTTTTACTCTGCAAAAATCCAGTTATAACGGAAGACCAGCTCAAGTCGAACACATGTGGGACCGGGTGTGTGATTCGGCTCAGTGCAGACTTGACATATTCTTCATAGAAAATGGGAGTTTCTTGCAGAAGCTGTCTGTTTTTGATAAAATAATTGTAAACCTTGCCCTAAGGGCAGAGTCAAGGAAAAAGAAAATGTATACAAAAATTATGATGTAGAATTGTGGGAGTACGAAGTACGGAACAATTCGTATGGTATCTTTTGAACACAACATCAAATTATATAAAAATGTGGAGGTATACATGGATGGATATATGACGATCGGGGAAGTGGCGAAGGTAAAACAGATTTCCATAAAGGCCCTGCGTTATTATGAGAAAATCGGAATTCTGAAACCGGCCTATTGTGATCCGGATACGGGGTATCGCTATTATAAAAATGAGCAGATGCTGGCCATTGACATGATTAAATTTTTACAGATTCTGGATATCCCACTGAAAAACTGGAATCAGTATGTGGAACCGACAGGCGAGTTTGATCTGAAGGGCTTATTGCGGGATGGCCAGATCCGAGCCTATGAAAAAATCGGCGAATTGCAGAGCTGCCTGAAACGGCTGCAGCTGGCGGAACGGGGCATTCAGGATACGGAAAAATACCAGGATTGTGATGGATTTTACAGGAGAGAGATACCGGAACGGAATATTTTAAGAAGAGAAATCAAAGAAGGTCTGTCTTCTGTGGAATTTCACAAAAAGCTGAGTGAACTGTTTGAACTGGCACAGAAGCATCAGTTGTCGGCAAATTATCCGTCCGGAATGATGCTGGATGTGGAAGATGGGACGTTTACTTATTTTGTATATGTGGAAGTGTATGAAAAATGCGAGGAACTGGCGGAGTATAAGTGCATACCCGCAGGAACTTATGAGTGTCTGCGTTGTCCACCGAAAAGTATTATGAGGGCGGCAGACTTGTATCCGGAGTATTTTGCGAAACATGCGAAGTTTACGGTTGTGGAATCAGACTGTATCACATCGCCGGTTTATTTTCAGGAATATCCGGTAGAATTGCAATTGACTAACTTGCATTAAAACAAGTACAATATGTCTACTGAGTTGAAAAATGCAGACGGAGTGATTTTATCTATCTGAATGCGAAATAACATGTTAACATTGTAGTTAAAGTATAATAAGTATAATGAAGAAAACTCTGACGGCAAGGAAGATCCGAGCGGGAATAGTTGGTTAATACAGGTAAAATTATAAAATATAACGTTTTTGCTGAATGGCAGGTTGATGATACCTGTTATAAGGTGATATTTGTTTTTGCAGAAACATATATTTTTTATTCAGGTTAGTCGTTCTGATCAGATAGAAGTAAGACCTGATAGGATTGGATTTACAGAACCATTTTTCCGACGGATTGCCGGAAAAATGGTTTTTTTAGGTTCAGGAGGAGATTATGTTAAAGGTAGCAATCTACGGAAAGGGCGGCATCGGAAAGTCTACAGTGACTTCCAATCTGGCAGCCGCTTTTGCAAATATGGGAAAACGTGTCATTCAGATCGGCTGTGATCCGAAAGCGGATTCCACCATTAATTTACTGGGAGGAGAACCGCTTCGCCCGGTGATGAATTTTATGAGGGAAGAGGACGAGGAGCCGGATGAGCTGGCGCAGATTTCAAAGGAAGGATACGGCGGGATCCTCTGTATCGAGACCGGTGGACCGACACCGGGACTTGGCTGTGCAGGCCGTGGTATCATTGCGACATTCCAGCTTCTGGAAGACATGGATCTGTTTGCGCATTACAAGCCGGATGTGGTGTTGTATGATGTGCTGGGTGACGTGGTCTGTGGCGGTTTTGCAGCACCGATCCGAGAGGGGTATGCAGAGAAAGTTCTGATCGTTACGTCCGGAGAAAAGATGGCGCTGTATGCGGCAAACAATATTTCCAGTGCGGTGCGCAATTTTGAAGACCGCAGTTATGCCCGGGTGTTTGGCATTGTACTGAATCACCGGAATGTGGAGAATGAGATGGAAAAAGTGCAGGCATTTTCTGAAAAAATCGGTGTGCCGATTGTGGGCGAAGTGCCGCGAAGCGATGAAATTATCCGTTGGGAAGATCAGGGAAAAACAGTGATCGAAGGAAATCCGGATTCTGAAATCAGCAAATGTTTCTTTGATCTGGCGGAATTATTACTAAAAGAAGAGGAAAATGCATAAGGCAGCAAGTATTCTGACTTATGGAAAGAAGAGGAAAATATATGAGACAGGAAGCATATTTTTGTACGATAGAAGAACTGAACAGCCTTGGAAAAGAGAATATTCCGCAGCAGCTCATTTCTCATACGCATCTGATCTACAGTTCCCCGGCAACGCTGGCATTCAACTCCCCGGGAGCGGAAGGATTTGGCGTTAAACGTGCAGGTCTGGCGGTTCCGGGTTCTATTATGCTGATTGTGGCTCCGGGATGCTGCGGCCGAAATACATCGGTTCTGAGTTCTATGCGAGCGTACCATGACCGTTTTTATTATCTGCTGATGGATGAGACGGATATCGTAACCGGCCGTCATTTGAAAAAAATCCCAAAGGCGGTAGCGGAGATCTGTGAGGGACTGGAGAAAAAACCATCCGTTGTGATGATCTGTATCACCTGTGTGGATGCACTGCTGGGAACGGATATGGAGCGTGTCTGCCGCAAGGCGGAGGAAGTTGCAGGACTTCCGGTAAAACCATGTTATATGTATGCATTAACGAGAGAGGGACGCAAGCCGCCGATGGTGCATGTGCGACAGTCGATTTATTCTTTGCTGGAGCCAAAGAAGAAAAAAGGAAATGTGGTGAATTTATTAGGATATTTTTCCCCATTGGTGGATGACTGTGAATTATATGATCTGCTTCATGATGCCGGTGTGAAAACGATCCATGAAATATCAAGATGTAAGGATTATGCGGAATATCAGACCATGTCTGAGGCAAATTTTAATCTGGTGCTTCATCCGGAGGCAAGGTTTGCGGCAGAGGACTTTCACGACAGACTGAAAATCCCGTACATCGAACTGCGCAGACTGTATCAGATTGATAAGATTGCCAGTCAGTATCGTGCTTTTGGTGCAGCTCTGGGAGTAACGTTTGATGACGAAAAACCACGGAGAGCAGCGGAAAATGCGGTCGTAAAATTTAAGGAAAAACATCCGGAGGCATCCTTTGCCGTGGGTGAGTGGATGAACGGAGATCCGTTTGAACTGGCACTCGCATTGGTGCGTTACGGTTTCCGGGTGCCGGAGATATATGGTACGTTATCCGGTGAAAATTTTATCTATGTGAAACAACTGGCAGCATTGAGTCCGGAGACGAAAGTGTTTTCCAATCTGGAACCGACGATGCTGTATTACGACGGAACAGATTCCGGGGTAACTCTGACCATCGGAAAAGATGCCGGTTATTATCATAAAAACTGTCCAAACGTGCTCTGGAACGGGGAACGGCAGCCGTACGGCTACGCCGGCGTGCGCAGACTGTTTGAGGCACTGGCGGAGGTATAGAGCAATGAGAGGACTGAGAAAATATCTGACACCATTTGCACCGGATCAGTCCGGCGCAGTATCTGTATTATATGAATTTGGCGGGATCATCGTCATCTGTGATGCCGGTGGCTGTACCGGAAACATCTGTGGATTTGATGAGCCGCGCTGGTTTGAGAGCAAAAGTGCACTGTTCAGTGCGGGTCTTCGCGATATGGATGCGATCCTCGGACGGGATGACCGTCTGGTGGCAAAACTTGCAGATGCAGTGACAAAACTGGATGCAAAGTTTGCAGCGATCATCGGAACACCGGTTCCGGCCGTTATCGGGACGGATTATCATGCCTTAAAGCGTATGACGGAGAAAAAAGTGGATCTGCCGATTCTGACGGTGAACACCGATGGCATGGAATTATATGACAAAGGCGAAGAAAAAGCATGGCAGGAGCTGTTCCGGGTGTTTGCCGGTGAAAAAGAAGATGTGATTCCGGGAAATATCGGAATTCTGGGCATGACACCGCAGGATATCAGTGATCTGCGCGCGGCTGACCGTATCCGGGAGCATTTTGCAGCAGAAGGGAAAACTGCTATTTGCTATGGTATGGGAAACGGATTGGACGATGTGAAATCTGTTCCCAATGTGGAAAAACACATCGTGGTGGCACCGGCGGCACTGGAAGCGGCGAAATATCTGGAGCGGACTTACGGAACTCCGTATGAGATTGGCTATCCGCTGGTGGACGAACTGGTTTCTGATCTGGATTACAGCGGTAAAAAAGTGCTGGTTGTACAGCAGCAGGTGATGGGAACCGCCATCCGGGAAGAAATTTTGAAACAGGCGCCGGATGCACAAGTGACGGTGGCAAGCTGGTTTATGATGAAACCGGAGCTGAGACAGGAGGGCGATCTGCATTTACGGGATGAGGATGATTATGTCGAACTGGTGGAAAAGGGCGATTTTGACGTGATCTATGCGGATCACTGCATGGAGCGGATGACACCGAAGTTTGCGGGAATCTTTGTAGATACGGTGCATTTTGCAGTGTCAGGGCGTCTGGCGTAACAAAATGCTGTGTATCAGGGATATGTGAGAAAAGCAAATTAGGAGAAGAAGAGAGATATGAGCGAGATTACGAAGCGGATCCGGGTGTATGGTATCGTTCAGGGCGTTGGTTTCCGCCCGACGGTGAGCCGCCATGCCACAGCAAACGGGATTCGTGGAAATGTCTGTAATAAAGGACCGTATGTGGAGATTTATGCACAGGGAGCGGCAGAGCAGGTGGATGGTTTCTTGAAAGATCTGGAGGAACGTCCACCGAAACGTGCGGCGATTTTAAAAATAAATATGGAAGAGGTTCCGGCAGAGGAGGCACCGCAGTTTTCGGATTTTGACATTATAGAAAGCGAAAAAACAAAGGGGGAGATCTTTGTTTCGCCGGATATTGCGATCTGTGATGAGTGTAAAGAGGAACTGTATGATCCGAAGAACCGGCGGTATCTGCATCCGTTTATCAACTGTACCTGCTGCGGTCCCCGGCTGACCATACTGGATGCGCTGCCCTATGACCGGGAGCGCACCAGCATGAAAGAATTTCCTATGTGTCCGGATTGTGCGAAAGAATATTATGATCCGGAGACGCGGCGGTATGATGCACAGCCGGTGTGCTGCAACGATTGCGGACCGGAAGTGTATCTGATCGGCAGAAGCGAACGGGGCAGGGATGCCATTACTTATACACGGCAGGTGATCCACGACGGCGGAATTGTGGCGATCAAAGGAATCGGCGGTTTTCATTTGTGCTGTGATGCGACAAACGAAGAAGCAGTCAGCCGTCTGCGCACATTAAAATGCCGTCCGGCGAAACCTTTTGCAATCATGGCAAAGGATGAAACGGTGGTAAAACGGGAATGCATCGTGACACCGGAGCAGGAAGCGATCCTGACCGGTCATCAGAAACCAATTTTACTATTGGACAGACGATCAAAGGAACATAGAAAAGAAAGCCAACCACAGTCGGAAAATATATCTGAAACACGGCTGGCACCTTCTGTGGCACCTGGAAATCCAAAAGTCGGTGTGATGCTTCCGTATGCACCGGTGCAGCTGCTGATTTTTCAGTATGATGATGGGATCGAAATGCCGGATCTGCTGGTAATGACAAGCGGAAATACATCAGGAGCGCCAATCTGCCGTGATGATGAGGAAGCGGTTGCCGAATTGTCTCATTTATGTGATGCTATTTTATCACATGATCGGAAAATCCGGATCCGTGCAGACGACACGGTCATGGATTTTTATAAAAATGAGCCGTATATGATCCGGCGTTCCAGAGGTTATGCACCACTGCCTTTTATGACATCTGTGGACTGGAAAGGGCAGGTGCTTGCTGTGGGCGGTGAATTGAAAAATACATTCTGCATCGGCGTGGACAGCCGGTTTTATCCGTCTCCGTATGTGGGGGATCTGGAAGATCTGCGGACAGTAAAAGCTTTGCAGGAGACAATTCATCGGTTCCGGACGTTACTGGAAGTGGAACCGAAGGTGGTGGTCTGTGATCTGCATCCGAAATACAATTCCACGGTTGTCGCGGAAAGCCTTGGTTATCCGATGCTTCAGGTGCAGCATCATTATGCACATATTTTATCCTGTATGACAGAAAATGACTGTCAGGAACCGGTGATTGGTGTTTCCTTTGACGGAACCGGATACGGTACGGACGGTACGATCTGGGGCGGAGAGATTCTACTGGCGGATTATCAGGATTTTACAAGATTTGGCAGCATTACCCCATTTTTACAGATCGGCGGAGACGCCTCTGCAAAAGAGGGATGGCGTATTGCCGTATCCATGATCTACGGATATACCAAAGACCGGGAAAAAGCGTGGGAGATCATTGAGAAACTGGGACTATGCAGTGAAAAGGAAAGCAAGGTGCAGTTTACAATGGCAGACCGTAAGATCAATGCAGTGATGTCTACCAGTGCAGGCCGGCTTTTCGATGCAGTCAGTGCGATTCTCGGAATCCGGCGGCAGTCGAGTTTTGAAGGTGAGGCATCCACAGCACTGCAGTTTGCGGCAGAAACATTTGAACGCAGGTTGCAAAGCGACTGCATTCATGAGCAGGCAGCGGAAGCGGATTTCGAATGTATGCTTTACCGGAAGCAGACAACGGAGAATTTATCTGTATCGGATGTATCGTGTATTTTGAATACAGAGGCACTGGTTCAGCAGATTGTGACAGCAAAACTGCAAGGCACTGACAGCGGAGCATTGGCTTATCTGTTTCACCGGACGCTGGCGGAACAGATCGTGGCAGCCTGCAAGGCGGCACGTGAGCATTCAGGCAGAGCGAAAGTGGCTTTGAGTGGCGGTGTATTTCAGAACCGATTACTTCTGCGTCTGACAGAAGAAGGTCTGGAGCAGGAAGGTTTTGAAGTGCTGCGGCATCATATGATTCCGCCAAACGACGGTGGAATTGCCATTGGACAGGCGGCTTATGGATTGTATTATTTACAGAATGTGAAAAAAGAGATTTAACATTTGACATAAATTAAGCGAAATGATAGTATAAATTTGAAAGAAAAAGGTGCTACCGATAGACGGTTAGTCACAAAATATACTATTACAAAAAGTAATCGCTTAGTTTTGCAGACTGTGGGCGGTTACTTTTTTGTTTGATTTATATATGCAATCAATATCATTACGATAATATTTAATATCATCATAATAAGGGAAAGCAGTTCGAAATCACTCATAAAGAAAACCCTCTTTCATTAAATTTCCTGATAACAGGATTTCTATGTAATCAGAGAGTTCAGTCCCTCTGTTGAAGGACTAACCGCCTACCGTTTAAGGTAGCACCCAAAGATATTATAACAAACGTGTGTTCTGCACGCAATAACAAATAACTGCATTTTCAGGAGGGAAAAGAAATGTGTGTAGGTTTATCAGCAAAGGTAGTAAAAATCAGTAACGGCACAGCTGTCATTGATGCAGGCGGAGCAAAAAGAGAAGTTTCTTCCCAGCTTCTGGAAGATCTGGAGCCGGGAGATTACGTCATGGTTCATGCCGGTGTGGCAATTGCAAAGATTACCGATGAAGATGACAGCGAGACAGATCAGCTTATGGAGGAATTTTTGTAATGGGAGAGACAAACGGCGATAATAAAAAGAAAACGGCCCGGGAAATCATTGAGAACTATAACGGTCCGAAGGTGCGGATCATGGAAGTGTGCGGTACGCATACCCATGAGATTTTTCGTCTGGGAATCCGCAAATTGCTGCCGGAACAGGTGGAGTTGATCTCCGGTCCGGGATGTCCGGTCTGCGTGACGCCGGTCAGCTTTATCGATGAAGCGATTTATCTGGCATTGGAAAAAGGAGTGACGATCTGTACGTTTGGTGATCTGGTGCGCGTGCCGGGTACAAAGATGAGCCTTGCGGGAGCCAGAGAACAGGGAGGAAAGATCCACATTGTTTATTCTCCGGCAGATGCTGAAAAATATGCGAAAGAACATCCAAAGGAGCAGGTAACCTTTCTGTCGGTGGGATTTGAGACAACGACACCGGCCGGTTGTCTGTCCGTAAAATCGGCAAAAGAGGACGGCCTGGATAATTATTCCCTGCTGGTTGCGAACAAAACCATGCCGCAGGCTTATGAGGCATTAAAGGGCAGTGCGGATGTGTTTTTGTATCCGGGCCATGTCAACGCCATCACCGGAACACGTTTGTGCGAGGCACTGACCGAGGAAGGTGTCAGCGGTGTTGTGGCAGGATTTACCGCAAAAGAACTGATGACAGCGCTGGCAGTTTCCCTGGTGAAGTTTCAGGAGGGCAAACCATTTTTTGTAAACTGTTATCCACGTGTGGTGACACAGGACGGAAGCAGAGAAGCACAGGTGCTGGTGGATGAAATGATGGAAGCCTGCGATTCTGAATGGCGCGGTCTGGGCGTGATTCCGGCATCCGGCATGAAATTGAGACCGGAGTGGCAGGAGTTTGATGCCCGCATCAAATATCAGATGCCAAAGATGGAAGGCAGACCAAATCCGGCCTGTCGCTGCGGAGATGTGCTTCAGGGAAAATGCAAACCGTCCGACTGCAAAGTGTTCGGCAAAGGCTGTACACCGCAGCATCCAATTGGGGCATGCATGGTATCCGGGGAGGGAGCCTGCTCCGCATACTATCAGTATTCATGAATCGTTACCATAAATTTAAATGAAACAGAAAGAAGGAAAACATAATGGAAAATAAAACAGTCACAATGGCACATGGTGCCGGAGGAAAACAGACATCCGAATTAATTGATCAGGTGTTTAAGGCACATTTTGCAAATTCCGATCTGACAGCAGATGATGCGGCAGTGCTGGTTCCGCCGGCAGGAAGAATGGCTGTATCTACCGATGGATTTATCGTATCGCCAGCATTTTTCCCGGGTGGAAATATCGGAAAACTGTCTATCTGCGGTACGGTCAATGACCTTGCATGCATGGGAGCAAAACCATTGTACCTGACCTGCGCCTTTGTCATCGAAGAAGGATTTCCGATGGAAAAACTGGAAGAAATTGCCGCTGCAATGGAAAAAACGGCAAAAGAAGCCGGTGTACATATCGTGTCCGGTGATACAAAAGTAGCCGGAAAAGGTCAGGTAGACGGAGTATTTATCACCACCACCGGAATGGGTGAGATTCAGGAAGGGGTCACTGTCGGCGGTGAACTGGCAAAACCGGGAGATGCCATTATCGTGACCGGTGATATCGGCCGCCACGGCTGCACGATCCTTCTGGAAAGAGAAGATTTCGGTATTGATGCAAATGTAACCAGTGACTGTGCACCATTATGGGGAACCGTAAAAGCAGTCATGGACACGACATACAATCTGCATGTGATCCGTGACGCCACAAGAGGCGGTGTCGGAACGGTTTTATATGAGATCGCCGGACAGAGTAATGTAGGTATCCGTCTGAATGCAGCAGCCGTTCCGGTGCAGCCGGAAGTAAAAGGCGTCTGCGGTATGCTGGGACTGGAGCCGCTGTACCTTGCCTGTGAGGGCCGACTGGTCATTATGGCACCGAAGGAAGAGGCAGATGCTATCGTGGAAACACTGCATAAATGTCCGTATTCCGCAGATGCAGCCATCATTGGTGAAGTCATTGCAGAAGAACCGGGCAGAGTCGTAATGGAAACAGAGATCGGTACGCAGGCATTGCTCCCGCAGCCAGGTGGTGAACTGCTCCCGCGTATTTGCTAGAAAAGGAGGAGACCGGACATGGATACCAGAGTGGCGGTTATTTCAATTATTGTGGAACAGGAAGACGCTATCGAAGAACTGAATACCCTGCTTCACGAGGCACGACAGTACATTGTCGGCAGGATGGGCATCCCGTATCGACCGAAGGGAATCAGCATTATCAGTATTGCCATTGATGCACCGCAGGATGTCATCAGTGCACTTTCCGGAAAAATTGGGCGTTTAAAAGGCGTATCTGCAAAAACGGCATACTCGAATGTTATTACTCCGGCAGAGGGAGGAACAAAATAGTGATCAAGATAGCAGTTTACGGAAAAGGTGGAATCGGAAAATCCACCACGGTTTCCAATGTGGCAGTGGCTCTGGCAGAGATGGGTCTGACGGTGATGCAGATCGGCTGTGATCCGAAAGCAGATTCCACCATACAGCTGCGTCACGGAGAGGCGGTTCCTACCGTGCTGAGTTTATATAATGAAAAAAAACAGGCGCTGCGGCTGGATGATATGATCCGTATCGGTTACCACCATGTCATCTGTGTGGAGGCCGGCGGACCGACACCGGGGCTTGGCTGTGCCGGCCGTGGTATTATCACAGCACTGGAAAAACTGAAGGAAACCGGCGCATATGAAGTATATAAGCCGGATGTGATTCTGTATGATGTTCTTGGAGACGTAGTCTGCGGTGGATTTTCCATGCCGATGCGAAACGGCTATGCGGACAAAGTATTTATCATCACTTCCGGAGAAAACATGGCGATCCATGCAGCGGCAAACATTGCCATGGCAGTGGAAAATTTTAAAAACCGTGGTTATGCGGAACTTGGCGGCATCATTTTAAACCGCAGGGATGTTCCGCGGGAAGCGGAAAAAGTTGCGGAACTGGCAGATGATTTTCATACCGCTGTCATTGGTACATTATCCCACAGTGAACAGGTGGCGCTGGCAGAAGAACAGGGTATGACATTGATGGAATGTTATCCGGACAGTGCTATGGCAGGGGAATACCGTGCCCTTGCGAAACAGATGTATACGACATGTGGTGGCATTTTGCCGGAAAATGCAAAGTCTGATATGACGAAGAAGAAAGATACTGCAGAAGTACAGAGTGGGTATGAAAAAAACGAAGCGGTGTCACAGAAAAATCAGAGCGAAAACACAGTCGATACGGTTGTGCAGGAGGAAAACTAGATGTTGCAGCGTGTAGGTGAAACAGTAGATCCACAAGATGCAGTGGTAAAAATAAAAAATGCATCTTTTCCGGCACCTTTTGCATCCGAGCTGGAATATAATTCTCCGGTGCATGGCAACTGGAATATCGTGCATACGGGAATGTTGGTTCCGGAGGCAATTCAGATCTATGTCTGTGCGGATAATTGTATGCGCGGCGTTGTACTGACAGCAGCGGAGATGAATGCGGCAGATCGTTTTTCTTTTGTCATTGTGGAGGAACAGCATGTTTTAAATGGCAATTTGGAGGACATCACCATTGAAGGTGTGACAGATATACTGAATAAGCGCAGCGACCATCCGAAAGCGGTATTGCTGTTTACCGTGTGTCTGCATCATTTTGTGGGAAGTAATCTGAATTATATTTATGAAGAGCTGGAACATCGTTTCCCGGATATCTGTTTTATACGCTGCTATATGGATCCGATTATGCAAAAACATGGTCTGACGCCGGATCAGAAGTTGCGGAAAGCCATGTATGATCCGTTGTCGGAGTGTGAGCCGGATGCGAAAACGGTGTCGATATTCGGCAGTGACTTTGCATTAGATGAGAGCAGCGATATCAAACGGTTATTGAAACGATATCACTATACGGTGCGGGAGCTTCCCACCTGTGAGAACTGGCAGGATCTGTTGGCTATGAGTCGGGGACGGCTGTTTCTCGATATTTATCCGGCCGGAAAATACGGGATGGAGACGCAGGCGCGGCGGTTAGGCCGGGAGCATCTGTATCTGCCGGGCAGTTTTGATTATGATGAGATTGAGCAGCAGATGCGGCAGCTGACAACTGCTCTAGGACTTCCGGAATTAAGCAGAGAAACACTGGATGCGGAACGGTCTGCCTGCGAAGCAGCTTTGGCAAAGGCAAAGAAACTGATTGGAGATATGCCGGTCACATTGGACTATCTGTATCATCCGAGACCATTAGGGCTGGCAAAAATACTTTTGATGCATGGATTTAAAGTAAAAGCAGTGTATCTTGACGGTATCAGCCCGGAGGAAAAGGAAACATTTGACTGGCTGCGGGAGCATGCACCGGAACTGGAACTGATCGCAACGATCCAGGTGAAAATGCGGGTGTTGCCAAGGGGTGGTGAAGAGGAAGTGCTTGCCATCGGACAAAAGGCAGCCTATTTTTGCCGCAGCCGCCATTTTGTTAATCTGGTGCAGGGGGAAGGCCTGTACGGATTTGACGGAATCCGCAGAACTGCGGAACTGATGATGGATGCATACCGGGAAGAAAAAGATACTGAAAAACTTGTGATACAAAAGGGATGGGGGTGTGAGTGCTGCCTATGAGACAATCCTATCGAATCATACCGATTTATACGGCAGATGTGTCCGGAGTCTGCTCTGCATTGTACGAGCTGGGCGGAATGACCGTCATGCATGATCCTTCCGGTTGCAATTCTACTTACAATACTCACGACGAGATCCGCTGGTACGATCAGGACAGTCTGATCTTTATTTCCGGTCTGACAGAGATTGATGCAATCATGGGAAATGACCGCAAATTTATTGATGATATTGAACATGCAGCCCGGGAACTGCGGCCGAAATTTATTGCTCTGGCGGGTTCTCCGATTCCTTTTATGAATGGAACAGATTTTCCAGCGATCGCCCGGGTCATTGAGGCAGAAACCGGAATCCCGACATTTTCCGTGCCTACCAATGGCATGCATGATTATGTGTATGGTGCGGGCATCGCATTGGAGAAAATTGCGGAACGGTTTGCCGGAAAAACAGAGATAGAGAATGATACGCAGAAGCAAACATCTGCAAATAAAAGTGCTGAAACAGAAACGACAGATGATAGCAGGTTTCCGGATTCGGTGGTGAACGTGAATCCAAAGAAAAAGGAAAAGCGATCTGGCCGCAGTGTAAATCTGCTGGGTGTGACGCCGTTAGACTTTGGCCCGCAGAAAAACGTGGAAATTATGAAAGAAAATCTGTATAACTATGGTTGGAATGTTCTTTCTGCCTGGGCGATGGGAGATACGTTGGAAACGCTGCAGCAGGCAGGAACGGCGGATGTCAATCTGGTGGTATCGGCAGTGGGGCTGCGGGCAGCAAAGGTGCTTCAGGAAAAATTCGGAACGCCGTATGTGATTGGAACACCGAATGAATGGCTGGCAGAGACTATTTCAGAAGCACTGGAAGAGGCGGCAGAACAACAAACGGAGCAATTATCAGATGTGAAATTCACGGGCACAGCATCCGGGACACAGGTAATACAAAAATGCGGCAGCACAGAGAATACGAAGCTGGAATCCGGAAAATCTGATCGGAAAATGGTATATCTGCAGAATCGCATGCAGAAAGAAGCGGAAATTACCCTGATCGGGGAACCTGTAACTATGGGATCTCTGGCAGCAGGTATTGAGAAAAAATACGGACATTCTGTACGCGTGTTTTGCCCATTGAAAGAATGTGAAAATCTGGTCGGAGAGAAAGATGCTATTGTACTCGGAGAGGAAGCGATGGAGGAAGCTCTGAGAGATGCAAAAATCATTGTGGCAGATCCGTTGTACAAGCCCATCTGTCCGGCAAAATGTACGTTTTATGAATTGCCCCATGTGGCATTTTCCGGCAGACTATGGTTTGGCGCTGACTGAAACAAAGGGTAGCGTGCAGTGGTTCTGAAGAGAATATGTCCGCTTTACAAAATATCAACTGGTAAAGGATATAACAGTAATGACGACAGATGAAAAATATATGAAACAAGCGATAAAACAGGCAAAAAAAGCATATGCCATCGATGAAGTTCCCATCGGCTGTATCATTGTGCGGGACGAGGATGGCAAGGTGATTGCCCGTGGATATAACCGCCGGAATACGGACAAAAATACACTGTCCCATGCGGAGCTGAATGCAATTCGCAAGGCAAGCAAAAAACTGGGTGACTGGCGGCTGGAAGGCTGCACGATGTATGTGACGCTGGAACCTTGTCAGATGTGCGCCGGTGCCCTGGTGCAGTCACGGATCGACCGCGTGGTGATCGGGAGTATGAACCCGAAAGCCGGCTGTGCCGGATCGGTATTGAATCTGCTTCAGATCGCAGGATTTAACCATCAGGTGAAGATCGTGCAGGGCGTCTGCCAGGAAGAATGTTCCGTGATGCTGAGTGATTTTTTTAAAGAGTTGCGGGAAAAGAAAAAGCGGAAGAAACATGCGCCGGAGCAGGTTGGAGAGAAATGAGCGAAAATTTATTGACAGTTACCGAGATTCAATGATATACTTAAAACTCGAGCAGCCGGGGTGGTAGCGGTACCTTGTACCATCAATCCGCTATAGTTGGGGTG
>ENA-UOOA01002015-UOOA01002015.1-human-gut-metagenome-genome-assembly--contig:-P61old-NODE-2015-length-30412-cov-7.449847_pt1 | contig 30412 bp, 25 predicted proteins | sample MGYA00242467_ERZ724014 | MGnify/ENA metagenome assembly ERZ724014 | reverse complement strand
TTTTGTGCAAAATAACGATATTGAATTTTTGTCGAAAAAAAGGTTGAAATTTTTATAGCTAAGAAATAGCTAAAAGTTGAATTGACAGGTACTTTTGGCATGGATATAATAATGGTAAGTATAAAAGTGTGAAAAAAGTGTGAAAAAGAGGATGAGAGAATGGCTCTTAGACGAGAGAGGATGCGTCTTGGTGATATCCTTATCAAGCAGCATATTATAACAGAAGATCAATTGAAGAAAGCACTGGAACTTCAGAAGGGAACAGGCAAGAAGATTGGCGAGGTACTTGTGGACAGCGGCATGATCACAGAAGAGATGATCGTCCGTGCACTTCAGATGCAGCTTGGACTGAAGGTTGTCCGTCTGTCCGGAGTTGTGATACCGAAGGAAGTGCGTAATCTTGTCAATGTGTCACTGCTGAAGAAGTATCAATGTATTCCGTTTGAACTGGATCCGTACAATGCCAATATTCTGCATCTTGCGATGGCTGATCCTATGGATATGGCAGCCATTGATGATATATCCATTGTAACGAATCTGCAGGTGGAACCGTATATCGCAACAACCAGAGAGGTACTGACAGCCATTGACCGGTGCTATGGCGCTTCAGAGACCATGGATGCGGCGCGTCGATTTACAAGAGAACGTGCCCAGCTGCGGGGAGGGATTGAAGAAGAGACAGAGACGGATGTCAGCGATGCTCCGATTGTTCAGCTGGTGCGGTCTTTGATTGAACAGGCCATTCGTCAGCGTGCCAGTGATATTCATATAGAAGCACTGCAGGAGAAGGTACGTGTCCGATACCGTATCGATGGTGCGCTTTATGAGAAGATGGTCTATGACAATAGTTTGCTTCCGGCTATTTCCACCCGTATCAAAATTATGGGCGGTATGGATATCTCTGAGAAGAGAAAGCCTCAAGATGGCCGTATGACGATTATGGTAGACAGACAGGAGTATGATATCCGTATTTCTTCTATTCCAACGGTTCATGGCGAGAAGCTGGTGCTTCGTATTTCCTCCAAGCTGAATCTGACTCGTGAGAAGAAGGAACTGGGACTCAGTGATGACGAGCTGCAGCGTTTTGACCATATGATGGCACATCCTTTTGGTATTATATTTGTCACGGGACCTACCGGAAGCGGCAAGTCTACAACACTGTATACAGCACTTAGCGAGATGAACAGGGAAGCTGTGAATATTGTCACTGTTGAGGATCCTGTGGAGGCGGATATCGAAGGCATCAACCAGATTCAGGTGAATCCGAAGGTAGCTCTGACATTCGCATCAGCCCTTCGTTCGATTCTTCGTCAGGATCCGGATATCATTATGATTGGTGAGATCCGAGACCAGGAGACGGCTTCCATTGCTGTTCAGGCTTCCATCACCGGCCATCTGGTTGTTTCTACCATGCATACGAACAATGCTGTAGGTACTTTGAGCCGTATGGCAGACATGGGTGTGGAGAATTACCTTATCGCCGATTCTATGATCGGCGTTATTGCCCAGCGACTGGTTCGTAAGCTTTGTCCGCATTGCCGCAAAGCCTATATGGCTTCTGAAGAAGAGAAGCGGATTCTCAGGAAGCCTCCTGAAGAAGATGTGGAGATCTTTAAGCCGGCAGGCTGCAATTTCTGTAATCAGACCGGTTTCTTTGGTCGTATTGCTGTTTTTGAGATTATGGAAGTGAATGAGGAGATCCGTTCTTTGATCGCGAAGAACGCTTCAACAGAACAGTTGGCTGATGCGGCGAAGAGAAGCGGTATGCGAACCCTTCGCGAGAATGGCATCCGCTATGTGCTTGAGGGCATCACATCTGTAGATGAAATGCTGAAGGCATCCTATGAATAAATAATGATTGAACAATCAACAACTGTGAATAATAGTTAATTGATAACTGTGAACAGACAGCTGTGAGCAGGTATTTGAATAAGCATTATATGCTGGATAGGAAGGCTTATGTATACTTTAGATAAAGTTTTAAAGGACTCTGTGGCAGCCCATGCATCAGATATCCATTTTACTGTAGGATGTTCACCATTCTTCAGGATAGATGGTATGCTGATCCCTCAGGAAGGCGAGAAGCTGATGCCGAAGGATATGGAAGAATTGCTTCTTCCGATTCTTGACCAGCGTCACAGAAAAGAACTGGAGGAAAACGGACAAACGGACCTGGCATATGCCATCCGCGGCGTTGGACGTTTTCGTGTGAGCATTTTTAAACAGCGCGGAACACTGGCATCTGTTATGCGATGTCTGCCGTTTACTATACCGGAAGCCAAAAGCCTCGGTATTCCGGAGGAGGTACAGGCACTGACTCAGAAACGGCGGGGGCTCGTTCTGGTAACAGGACCGACGGGAAGCGGCAAGTCTACGACACTGGCATCTTTGGTGGATATTATCAACCGCACGTATCCGTATCATATTATTACATTGGAGGATCCGATTGAATATCTTCACAGACACCAGAAGTCCATTGTGAATCAGAGAGAGATCGGCAGTGATTCAAGTGACTACACCCAGGCACTGCGCGCAGCCCTTCGAGAAGACCCGGATGTGATCCTTGTGGGAGAGATGCGAGATCTTGAGACGATTTCCACGGCGCTGACGGCAGCTGAGACAGGCCATCTGGTGTTGTCTACATTGCATACCATCGGTGCAGCCAAGACCATCGATCGAATCATCGATGTGTTCCCTCCAAACCAGCAGCAGCAGATCCGTATCCAGTTGGCATCCGTACTGGAATGCATTGTTTCTCAGCAGCTGATCTGCAAAGAGGACGGTCATGGCCGAGTGGCGGCTCTTGAGGTGCTTTTTGCCAATAATGCGGTGCGCAATCTGATTCGTGAGAATAAGACCTATCAGATCCCTTCCATCATACAGACAGGCAAGCGTCGGGGCATGCAGACCATGGATGATGCCATCTATGATCTGTTCCTGAGAGGTGATATCAGCGCAGAATCTGCGGTATCCTATGCTCAGGATCCTGTGATGATGAACAACAAAGTGGATTTTAAGATGTTATAAGAGAGGACTTGAATTATGCCGGGATTTTCTTATGTTGCTGTTGATGCGGCGGGCAAAGAAGTCAAGGGCAGCATGGAGGCTGACGACAAGGAGAGAGTCGCTGAACAGCTGCGTAAAGACGGGCTTTTGCCGATGTCTATCCGTGAACAGGGCATCATGAACAAAAATATCGATTTTTCTGTGGGCAGAAAAGTAAAGTCCAGAGATTTGTGTGTATTCTGCCGACAGTTTGTCAGCATCACCGAGGCCGGTGTGCCTATGAAGGAGGCACTGCAGATGCTGTCGGAGCAGACAGAGAATAAATGGCTTAAGAGTGCCATTTCGGAAGTATTGGTGAATGTTGAGAAAGGTAATACACTGGCGGACTCCCTGCTGGCTTTTCCGGATATTTTCCCATTGATGATGGTCAACATGGTCAAAGCCGGTGAATCTTCGGGTAACCTTGAGATGGCTTTCTCCAGAATGGCGGTTCACTTTGAGAAGGAAGCAAAACTGAAGGCAACCATCCGCAAAGCAACGATTTATCCAATCATTCTGGTCTGTGCAGCCATCGGCGTTGCGGCAGTTATGCTGCTTTTCGTTATCCCGATCTTCATCGATATGTTTGCAGATCTGGATGTAGAGATGCCGGCATTGACCATGGCAGTCATGAATACCAGTAAATGGACGGCCAGCCACTGGTATGTGATCCTGATTGTTGTGGCTCTGATTGTATTTGCTTATCGAACCGCTTACAAAACCGATACAGGGCGTAGTGCCATTGATGACTTTAAGATGCGTGTGCCCCTCTTTGGCAAGCTGACAGTGAAGACAGCCTGTGCACAATTTGCCAGAACCATGAGTACACTGCTGGCAGCAGGACTGCCCATGACAGCCTGTCTGGACATCATTGCAGGTATCATGAAAAATGTGCATTATGCCAATGCTTTTTTGAAGGCCAAGGAAGAAGTTATGAAAGGTATTCCACTTTCCGAACCGCTTCGAAGCGAAGGCATCTTCCCACCGATGGTCTATCATATGACCGGTATCGGTGAAGAAACAGGTAATATTGAGACTATGCTGGAGAAACTGGCAGACTATTACGATGAAGAAGTCGAGATGACCACCCAGAGCATCCTGGCAGCCATGGAACCACTGATCATCGTCTTCATGGCACTGATCGTCGGTACACTGGTTATCGCCGTCATCATGCCAATCGGTACCATGTACGAAGGTTTGGATAACCTGTAAAAGCATATCAATGGAGAAAATCCCCTGGAATACGCGATTGGGAACCGCGTAAAAAGTTTCCGAAGATACATAAGGATGAAATGCGGTTGGCATAGGGAACCCGTATCATCATACAAAGTGATTGCCAAACTTCTTAGTTTCTGGGGCTGTCCGAAGTGAATTGTTTGCCGCAGGCACGTTCGCACTGCCCAGCCCAGCAGCGGTACTAAAGTGCTAAAGAACAGCACTTAAGGACCGGCTGGTCTGGAAGCACCTGCACCAAACAATTCACTTCGGACAGCATCCAGAGATTTACGAAGTTTGGCAAACCGAGTGAACAAAATCACCCGGAGAGATGATGACACGAAGCGTCAATCATCAAAAAACAAGAAACAAAAAGAAAAAGGAGAAATGTGTTATGTTAAAATTCCTTAGAGACAAGAAAAAAGACAACAAAGGCTTTACCCTCGTAGAACTTGTCATCGTAGTAGCAATCCTCGCTATCTTAGTAGGTATCCTTGCACCACAGTACACAAAATACGTAGAAAAATCAAGAAAAGCAGCAGATGCAGCAAACCTTGAAAACCTTGTAACAGCATTCAAGACAGCCGCTTCAGATGGTGAAGATAAGATTGCGGCTGGTGATTATGCAATTGAAATTTCAAGTACAGGAACTACATTAACTGGTGATGATGACAAAAAAACGGTTTCTGACATTATAACATCTTATGCTGGAGAAAACTGGAAGGCAACAAAATTAAAATCATCTAAGTGGTTATCAGCAACTGTTGCTACTGACGGAACAATTACAGAAGGAACTGATACAGTTGACTCCATTAAGGCAGAGATTAAAGTAGGAAATGATGGATCAGTAACTGTAAAATATACTCCAGCGACAGTTAAGGCGCAGGCTAATAAATAGTGTTTATAAATTGCCTATATAAGTTATATATGTAGAAACTTTTCACAACACTTGGATAACCCAGTCAATTACCAGATTCGCCGCAGGTGCTTTCGTCACGGCCGGTACTTAGGCAGTGTTTTTTACTGCCTTATGTACCGCTGCCAGTGACGGGCAGCGCAAGCGTGCCTGAGGTGAACTGGTAATTGACTGGGTTCCAAGACACTGAAGAGTCCACACCAAGAATTTTTTCACTGCATTTAGAAACTCGTAGTTTTACAGGAAAGGAACTTCCCTATGCTTCTTTTTTTGGATATGATCCCGTACATGATTGTTTTTATTTTTGGCATTGTTGTCGGCAGCTTTTTGAATGTCTGTATTTACAGGCTGCCGCTGCATGAGTCGATTGTCACTGCGCCTTCTCATTGTATGTCCTGTGGCAATCAGCTCAGGTGGTATGACATGGTGCCGGTTTTTAGCTGGATAGTTTTGGGCGGAAGATGTCGTAACTGTAAGGCGAAGATTTCAGTGCAGTATCCACTCATAGAGGCGCTTAACGGCGTCCTCTGTGTGGTGGTGTTTGTTGTGAATGGCTGGAATGCCATGTCTGTGATTTATTGTCTCATGACATCGGGACTGATCGTTCTCAGTGTCATTGACTGGCAAAGCTATGAAATACCATTCAGCATCAACGTCTATCTGTTGATCCTGGGTATAGCAGCAGTTGCTGTTGATTTGTCAGCATGGCAGAGTCATCTGATCGGTGCAGTTTGTGTCAGCGGTGTGCTGGCCATCATTTATGAAGTCAGCGGCGGCAGAGCCATCGGCGGCGGAGATGTGAAGCTTATGTTTGCCTGTGGCTTGATCCTTGGCTGGAAGCCGATTATACTGTCACTTTTCCTAAGCTGCATCATTGCATCCGTCATTCATTTAATTCTTATACATGTCAAAAACGCAGGCAAAGTACTGGCCATGGGGCCTTACCTTTCGGTGGGCATTTTCATCGCAGCCCTCTGGGGAAACCAGTGGATCAACTGGTACCTGTCATTGCTTTGCGTATAATTCTTTCAATGGCATAAACATCAGATTAACAGAAACAAATAGCATAACTGAAAACATTATTTTTTCAGTTATAAAACTATGACCTTCAAACCATTTGAAAGTCATAGTCTTGTAACTGAACGTGGCATATGAGAATAAGACTGTAAATCCCGGAGAAGTTTAAAAAATGGTCGTTGTCAGAAAGCAGTTATCGGGAAACGGTTGACTCAATGCAGGTGCTTCTGATATGGCCGGCACTTAGGCGGTGTTTCTTAGCGCCTTATGTGCCGCTGCCAATATCAGGCAGCGAGAGCGTGCCTGCATTGAGTCAACCGTTCCCTGATAACGTCCGATACCAGAAAACTCCGGGACTGCAGCCAGGCCACGTTTTTACAAAGGATAAGGAGATCACGAAAATGGCAAGATTTATTAGCGTTGAGATAGACTCAGCCCAACTCCGTGTGGCTGAGATGGATCAGGCGGGAAAAAGAGAGCGTATCGTACAGTGTTTTAATATTCCGCTGGCACCTGGTATTGTGGAGGATGGAGAGGTCAGAGATACGAAGAATCTGGCAGATCTCCTTTCAGAGAGCCTTGAAAGATACAATGTCAAGACAAGGCGTGTGTATTATGTAGCGGGATCTTCCCGTATTGCCAGCCGTCGTATTCAGATACCGGTGGTGAAGAAGAACCGTATTCAGGACATTCTTGAAGAAAATGGAACAGAATATTTCCCTGTGGATATTTCCAAATATGTCCTTTCCTATACAATTATGGGAGAACTGAAGAAAGCAGCAGACGATACAGCGATGGCAGCTCCTCAGTATGATCTGCTGGCATATGCGGCACCAAAGACAATTTCCATTGCCTGTCAGGAGATGTCTGACAATGCAGGACTGAACATGATCGGTATCGGTTATGTGGGCGATAGCACGTATCAGGCAGTCAGGGGAATGTATGGACAGGGGCTGCACCTTCTGGCAAAGATCGAGATGGGACATACGGTCATCAGTATTGTGAAAGACGGAGATCTGGCTCTGCAGAGAAGCATCAATTATGGTGTGGATGCAGCCATTGAGGTTATGATGAACGAACCGGTCTTTGGAGAACCGGCGGATGAATGGCATGCCCTGGATATTCTTTGCGGACGCAACTGTATCCATTCAAGACTGGAGATGGAGAATGTTGAGAATATGCCGGCCATGGCAGCAGCCAGGGCGGAGGTGACAGAGAGCTTCCGTTATCTTATCGGTAACATTTCCCGAATCATGGATTATTATATTTCCCGTAACCTGGGAGCTGCTTTTGATTCTATTGAATTATGCGGTCTGGGTGCCGGTGTGAAAGGCATTGCAGATCTGTTCAGCTATGAGCTGGCACAGTCTGTCAGAGTATTGGACGCACTTCCGGGGCAGCCGATGCCAGCTATGGAAGGCGGAGACAGCATGTATCTGTATATCGCTTTAGCGGCACCTTCTGTATCGGGATTGAACCTCATGGAGCGTGTTACCAGACAGAAGAAGAATCAGGTGGAGTCGCTGAAGGGAGCCACTATCATCTGCATCATCGGTGTGGCGGCAGGTCTGGTTTTATCTGCAGTGGGTATCGGCAATCATCTTTATCAGTATTATACAGGTAAAAGTCTTGAAAAACAGATCGCGGCCATGCATTCTGTTCAGGAGCTTTATGATACCTATGTGACAGCAAAATCCAAAACGGAAAGTTTTGATAAGTTATATGCGTATACAGTGACACCGAATGAATCGTTGAGAAAGTTTTTGGAGGAAATGGAAGAAAAGGTACCGTCGGATTTGGTGCTTTCCAACTTCACAGCCAACGGAACGGAAGTTTCTTTTGAACTGTATGTGAACAATAAGAATGAGGCAGCCAAGCTGCTGACACAGATGAGAACCTTCGAAAGCTTATCTGATGTGACTACATCGGGACTGGATGAAAGCGATAGCGGTCAGGTGACAATGCTGGTTGTGGGAACTTATGCAGAACCAGCCGTCATTGACAGCAATGGACAGTAAGGAGTAGACGATGAAGAAAAAATTATCAAAAATGTCGATGAGAGACAAAAGAATATTGCTGATGCTTCTTGGCATTGTGGTCTTTGTACTGGGCTATTTCCTTGTATTCCAGCCACAGATGGCAAAAGCGGAAGAGATTGAAGCGCAGAATGCACCTTTGAAAGAGAAGCTGGCGCAGCTCAAAGAAATCGAAGAAAATCAGGATTATTACGTATCTGAAACAAAGAAATACAATCAGAGAGTGACAGATTATACAAATATGTTCCCGGCAGATGTCAAAGAAGAAGATGCTGTTTTGCTGGGTAAAGGCATGGAAGACAAGCTGGGTATGTGGATCTTTAAGATGGATTTTGCAGATCAGGAATTTGTTGCTTCTTTGGATACATCCGCCCTTAATGGTAATTCTCAAGAGGATGACAGTACCCTGACAGAACAGGCGAATCAGCCAACACAGGATCAGATCAATGAGATTGAGGGAATACCAGAAACGGAAGATACCAATACGGTACCGGATGGTATTGACTATAACAGCGTGGCTCTGTATCGTGTGAAGAATACGATGGAATTTAATGGCACCTATCAGGAACTCAAAGAACTGGTAGATTATCTGGCAGCAGATGCCAGCCGTCTGACCATCGACAGTGTGGATATTGATTTCTCTGCATCCACAGGTGATCTTGGCGGTACAGTGGTTGTCAATATGTATTCAATGACAGGTACCGGCCGTGACTATGTGACACCGGATGTAAGTTCGGTTGTACTGGGCAACCATAATCTTTTTGGCACCCTGACAACAAGCAGTAAGAAGAATTCTGACAACAGCAGTGATAACAGCAGCTCCAATAATAATAACAACAGCAGTGATGCAGGGAACAGCGATAATTCGTTAGATAATTCAGAGAATACACAATAAAGCAGCATTTAGAGGGGAGCAGATTGGGCCCCTCTATCTGTGTTTTTTGGAACAGCGAAAAGAAGGGAGAAGCGGCTGATGAAAAAGCGCAATTTAATGAACGACAACACCGGTATGACACTGCTTGAGCTGATCATTGCCGTGAGCATCTTTGCCATAGCGGCAGTTGTTTTATTACAGTCCTTCGTGACATCGGGAAGAGTCAACAACAAATCATCCCTTTATCTGAATGCTTCCACGGCAGCGCAGAATGTGATGGAAGAGATAAAAGGCAAAGAATTTGAAGAAGTGTCACTGGCTTTTAATTATCCGATGGATATCATTAATAATACATTGCGCCTTGGTTTTCTGGAAGATCAGAAAGAACGCTACAACAACGGGACACTGACCATGAAAGAAGTCCTGAAGGATGGCAGTACCTACAAGGATGTCCGTCTGTATCGTTCATCAGATAAGGATACATCCCAGGTCACTGCATCTGTGATTTCCACAGATAACGGGAAGACCTATACATTTAATCCGAGAACAAAAGGCAAGAACCAATCTCTGTATTATTTCCAGATTGCCGGTATGCAAGTGGGCAATCAGACGTTTGATGCGCTGCTTACCTTTGATGGCAGCAAGACTTCCGGTTACAAGAAGAAGACAAGCAGCAACAACGAAATCGGCAAGAATGATTATGAAGTGCCGAACATTGCGAAATTGAACACAGAGAGCAATGCGTTCCTGATTATGCCATTGAATTGGGATGAGAATGCCATGAAAAACATGGTGGCTGAACAGGCATTGCGCGCGCAGCAGCTGTATCCGGATGATTTACCAACAACATCTGTGGAAGGTCCAATTCTGGATGCGAATGATGTTTATCAGCATACAAAACGAACCCTCTACATCAAGATTGAGGAAAGCGGCGGTACTGTTAAAGCTTCTGCAAAGTATACACTCAGTGCTTACGATTACAAAAAAGAGGGCGGGAAAGTATATGAGACCATGTCCATCTGCCCATGTAACGGTAATTGTGATGGCCAGAATGGCTGTTTTTGTACTTACGAGAGTGCGTATGTACCTTTTTACAGTTCAGAGGCCGGTGCAGAATTGAAGAACCTGTTTGTGTTCTATTATCCGAACTATAATTCCAACAGTTCATCGAGTCCGCTGGATGAGATTGTTTTTGAGAATACAAATAATTATCCGGTACAGTTGTACGTGGCAAAACAGCGTTCGGACAGTACAAGCACATCTGGAGGTGGCGCGGATGCAGGCAATCAGGCTGCTGACACTGCATCCGTACAGGCAGCGACAGATGGAAGTGGCAGCGAGACAACGACACAGCCGACATCCGAGCAGGAACAGCGATACAAAATTGCCCTGACTGTGAAGGAGTGCCCTGCAGCACTTGGACAGACCAACTGGAATACCAATCCAAGTCTTTACAGAGCTAAAACTGTGCTCCGAACGAATCTGGATCAGAATATCAGCAATCTGGATGATGTTTTAAACAGAACATCGGCCAACCAGATGCGACTGACCTATCAGGCGGTGTCAAAAAGCGGTGCCAATGAGAAAAAAGTGACAGGCAATAACGCCAAACAGGTATTGTCGGTCAACGGACTGGATGACAAAGAAAGTGAAGACCGTATTTATGCGGCTACAGTTGAGATTTATAAAGCAGGCGCGGCACAGAAGAATTTCTCTGAAAGTGACAGACTGGTCACACTGGATGGTGCCAAGGAAGATTAACGGGAGAGACGGAGACGAGCATGAAAGATAATCGTGGATTTTCATTGATCAATGTAATCATAGCGGTGGCTTTTATCGGAATTATGGGGATGCTGGTATTGTATCTGGCACTCCACAATTACCAGATGAAGGTCGCAGGTATCAAAGGAAAAGACAGTTTTTATACGGCAGAACAGGCACTGGAAGAAATCCGTCTTGGGCTGCAGCAGGATGTGGGCGATGCCATGTCCAGAGCGTACATCAAAGTTATGGAGACATACAATGTTGACAACGATTCCAAAGATGGTGTTCTGGAAGAAATCCGTCAGGCGGCCTTTGAGAAAGGCTTTTTGGAGGAACTTCAGAAAAGTCTGCAGACATCGGATCAGAACGGGACGCAGCAGGTGGCTCAGACAGGTCAGTATTCCATGGAACATCTGAAGACCTATGTGGATCTTGAAAGCAAGATCAATCAGGACAAAGAAACGCTGATCGTGACGAATCCTGAGGGAAAGGATCCGGTTCTTGAAGTGGAAGAAACCAAAGGCATGCTGTTAAAGAATCTGAAAGTTATTTATGTAGATCCGAAAGGTCTGGCATCAATCATCGAGACAGATATCCGTCTTGGTATACCGAAAGTTCAGTTCCCGACGCCGTCTACACTGCCTGACCTGATGAGTATGATCGTTGTGGCAGAAGGTGGTATTGTCTGTGAAGGTCAGCAGGGATCAACGACAACGATCACCGGCAGTATTTATGCAGGTACGATTGATACGGATAAAGAGACAGCACTTAAAAATGAAAATGCCACATCCATCTGGACAAAGTCAGGCGCCAGTCTGTCGATTACATCCGGTGATAAAGTGGTGACAGCTGCGGAAATCAAAGTAGACAACGGCAGCAAGTTCAGTGCGGCATCCGGTGTCAATCTCTGGTCCAGAGGGTTGCGCGTGAATTCAGCAGATGTGGAGTTTTTGGGGACAACGTACTTTGCAGATGACCTGACAGTGGAAAAAGGGCAGAGAAGTACGGTTACGATCCAGGGAGATTATTATGGTTATGGCTATCCGTCAACAGCCAAAAAGAGTTTGAATTATACACAGGATGCGGCTGCAGGGACAACCGACGGCAGAAAGTATGACAATGCTTCGGACGCAGATCTCAGCAGTGCCATCGTTATCAATGGCAGGGATACGACACTGGATCTTTCTGGTGTGAACCGACTGCTTCTGGCTGGCCGCAACTATGTGGCATCTTCGTCGGTTGCCAGTGGTTCAGATACACTCAATACCGATGTGATGACTGGTGACAGTATTTCAGTAAAAGGTGCGCAGCTGGCTTACCTTTTGCCATACAGCCTGCTTAATCTTGATGATGGTACAGCTAAAAGCAATCCAATGACAATGACAGCTTATAATGACAGCGGACTGAAAGACAAATCGGCTTCAGAGATCGTTGAATGGGATACGCCGGTGGCTGCCTGGGGCGGCAAGACACTTCGGGAAATCGGCGTGGACAGCAATAATCCGGTACAGACTGTTTTTTATAACGGTCAGGGTGGTACTGTGTATTTCTATCTGAATTTCAGCGATGATGCCAAAGCCTCTGCTTTTATGTCGGATTATTACAGTCAGCAGCAGGACAAAATGGATCAGTATTTTTCCTTCTATTTTGGGCCGGATGCAGGCATCACACTCAGAAATCAGAACAGCTTTACAAGATATGTAACCAATGGTAATGTGCTGACTTATGACGGCGTCCAGTCTTCGGGCAGCCTAAGGAACGCAACAGATCCAGCACTCAGTGATAATCTGAGTCAGGAAGAAGTGAATTTGCAAAACACATGGTATGCGCTCAATCGCAAAATGATTACCAGTGTGGATCTTTTAAAGAATGATGTGGCGGACAGCGATGGCATCACTCATGATGAATCACTTTATACACGAAGCGTATTTGATAACCTGGTCAATGAAAAACAGATGGTACAGTTCCTTGAAAAATCAGGAACCAATCTGCAATATACATTTACAGCGGATGCTGATAATGACAATCTGCAGGCGATTATGGTACATAATGGAGCGAGCAGTACTTTTGAAGTGAAGAATGAATCTGGAAGCAGCACACAGACGGTGACTGGTACGAATACAACGTTGAAGATTACATCATCCATGGCTGAAAAACTGCGACTTGTGATCTGTACAGGGGATGTGGAAATCGAACCGGGTGTGAACTTTAAAGGTATTATCATGGCGAAGGGCAAGATTACACTGGATGCCGGTGCAAAACTGGAATCTGCGCCACTGGATGCAGCCAAGGTTTTCCAGAGCGTTATTGGCAGCAATGAAGGTAAGATTTCACCTCAGGATTTCTTCTGGGAAGGTGACAAGTATGTCCTCGGAAACAGTACATCCACAGACGATGATAACACTGGTGGAACAGGCAGCAATTCCGATACTTACAAGCTGGCGGATTATGTCAATTATGAAAACTGGAGAAAGGAATAATCATGGACAAAAAAAATAAAGGTTTTACATTGATTGAAATGGTCATTGTGGTTGCCATATTTGCCATTCTTCTGGGTATTATGGTACCGTCTTTGAATTCCCTTCTCGGTTTTCGTGTGACGAGAGCGGTTAATTCTATTGGAGGGGCATTAGACCGGACAAGGACTGAGTCCATGAATCGGCTGGTGGCAGAGATGAAACTGACAAAAACATCCGATGGATATTATATCAGCTATTTTCTTGACCGGGGCAAAGTAGGCAGTCAGTCGAATCTTCAGGAAGACCAGCCGGAAAAAATCGCACCGGCTAAGACAAAGATCAGTTATAAAGATGCCAACTATAATACGCATGAATTGAATGAAGGTGACTCACTGATTCTGACATATAACAGAGCAACAGGTGCTTTCAGACCGATACAGAGTCAGTTTCTGACGCAGGAGACGATATTGTCAGATCTTGAAGCAGGAAAAGACGTAAGTTTTGAGGATTCCTATGCAAATAATTATTGTGTTGAGATTATCATTCAGAGCGGTGGAAGAACACGGGCTATTCATCTGAACCGGACAGCCGGTACCTATACCATTGACAGTAAAATATAGCCGGAAGGCAGCTGAAATCTTGAAACACCCTGTTCACTGAGAGGATGAATAACAGGGTATTGCACACAGACAAAGGAGAACACGCATGCGGGTAACGAAAAAAAGACGAAAACTGAATAATAAAGGTTTGACGCTGATTGAAATGGTCGTTGCCATTGCAATTATTGGCATATTCAGTACAGTTGTGATGACCTTCATCACTTCAGGTGCCAATTTTTATCGGAAAGTCTCTCTGACAACCAAGCTGCAGTCTGATATGCAGACGACACTTGAGAGTATAGAGAATCTGATACTGGATACGAATGTAAAAATTACATATAGGTCAGGTCAGGCTTCTATCAGCAATGATCTTGGAAATACCGCATCCGTGAATAAAGAACTGATGCTGGAGCGAACGAATGAAGAGGATCCCGACAGTGAAAGGCATCCGGTGACGCAGATTACCTGGTTGGCGTCTGAACAAAAATTGTACTACAATGAAGGAACGATGAGCAATGGCAGTCTGGAAATCAAAAAAACACAGCAGGCAGTCATGGCAGAGAACGTTTCGAGTTTTCAGATGGACATCAGCAAAGCACAAAGTCAGGGTATTGTCGTCTTCCGACTGACGCTGGAAAAAGGAGACAGGAAGATTTCACAATTGTACACAGTAACACTTCGTAACAAAGTTTCAACAGAATAGATAAGATGGTACAAGGAGGCGTCTTGTATGAAGCATAGAACGAGGAAAAGAATATTGAAAGGAGCGGCAGCAGCCCTGGCCTGTGCGGCAGCGGTTGGTATATTTTTACAGAGTACCGTGTCGGTTCAGGCAGCAGCGAATTCTCTGCCAGGTATAGACATTATTGTTAATGGTAATTCCAGCGAGAAGCCTTTTCGTATTCTTGAATTAACAGATAATAGTGAAAATGCAGAAATCGGTTACTATATCTCCGGTCAGGAGCCGTCTGTCAAGCTTTACAGCTATACTTATACAGATGAGAATGGCAATACGGAGACGCTGCATTTTTCAACACTGGAGGAAGGGCTTAAAAGACTTCCGGAAAAAGAGCGAAAAGAATTTGTCATGAATGTCAAAGTGAATGAGGATGGGAGTATTGATACCACGAGTTCTACAGGCATTTCAAAGATCGAGATGAAAGCTGCCAGTGAAGAAGAAGCACCACTATCTTACAGAGATTATCAGGAAAAATATTTCCTTGAGCGTAATGACAATGAAAGTGACTGGTCAAAGATCGATTTTACAGACAATGATGGCAACAGCCGTACAGACACTGTCCAGGTCAATGGTACTTATGAAGAAAATTCGGCAGGAACTGGCGACTACAGCAAAGAAGAGCAGCAGTATTATCCGGTTCGACAGGATGTGCCCGCTGACAAAACACAGCCGGGTCTGTTCCGTGAAAATATTGAAAACTTCTCTTATATCGAAGATGAAGAACTGAGAAGTGCTTATTTCTTGCAGTTTGCAGAAGTGGATAATACGGCAGTTAATCAGGCATTTGCATCAGATGATGATCAACAGAAAGCCGCAGATGCCGCACGCCAGAAAATCCAGTCTGCCTATGATTATGCTAATGGCCAGTATGGTTATTATGAGAATGTCTATAACGATTTAACAGAAGACATTGTCACTGCAATTGGTGACAAGAAATATTCTTTTCCTGGAGAAAATCCGGATGATACAGCTATCATAGCAGATGACAGCAAAGCAGTATTGATACAGGATAATACGAATACAATTGATTCGGCGACAACGCCAGACAGAAAGATGCTTGGTGAGATTAACAATGCACAGACTGCTGGTACCCAGGCCAATCCGTATATTTATCTGGGCGAGAATATCGACACCTATCCATATTACAAATATACACTGGTCGGCGATCTGGAATATGTCAAGGAGAAGGCAGATGAATCTGCCGGCAAGACCGAGGAAGAAGGTTACCAGGAAGGTGATATTGTCCTGGATGATGGCCAGTACTGGTATATGGTGCAGGATCCGACGGATGAGACAACCTTGATCCAGACGGAGCTGTCTATTGTGACGGGACGTCAGCCGGTGGCTTACGAAGATGTGGCGGCTATTCCGGATGATTTTGATTATAACTATTATTATGTGGTGCAAAAAGCATGGTTCTGCAGTGAGTTATCAAATGGTGGTTCAGAAGCAGATCCATCCGCCTACCAGTTCTTTGGCTGGTATTACCCATCTTATCCGGACGGTGAAGACATTTATCTGCCAGTCAGTGATGGAGAAATTCCAACATACTATGTATCAGAAGCATTATATACACTGACACCGGGCACCGGTGACTATGACTTTGTCCCTGGCGGTAATCAGAGTCAGATGGTTCAGGTCAATCATATGTATTATCAGAGTGGTTATGAGAATCATGACTGGCTGAAGAAATACGTTTTCCATCTGGAAAAAGAAGCTTATGATGATTTCAACATACAGGTTGATACACGGTATGCGGGTAATGTGAATAAACCGGTTCATGCTAATGTATCAGAAGACGCTGAAGATACCATTGACACTAATGTGTCTTCTTATGATCTGATCTATGTCAATGGTTTGCTGTCAGCAGAGCTGGCAAATGAAATCGCTGCTTCAGGTATTCCGTGTATTATTAATATGAGCAATGCAGCTAATAAAGCATTTCAGGATGCTTTTGCTTCCTTCATCAAGGATGATGATAGTGATGGCAATTATGTGACGAAGAAAGTATATGTCTTTAAAGGCAATGGCACATCCGGCACAGGCATCGTCAACAATAATTTTGCCAGGACCTTCACATCTGCACAGGAAGAAGGCTTTGAAGAAATCACCAGGTACATTGAACAGGAAAACCAGTACCGTGATCTGGGTGAGGATGGGACAAAGCTCGATCCGCTGAGTAAGGATCTGTCACAGGCAAGAGCCGTTGAGTACATCATCAACTATCAGTACAAGAGAAGTATTGATGTGAAGAACGAGATTAATGTGCTTGAAATCATGCCGGATAATAATTGCAAGGATTATACGGACTTAAAAGGAAAGATTGAAACATGGCTTGGCGTGACTTCAACACAGGTTCAATTAAAGATAACAGATGTATGTTGTTACGAGAATGGGTATGGCAAAGACAATATTAATTCAGAGCTAAGTACGTATTGGCATTCAAAATGGGGATCTAATCCACATAATTCGCGTCATTACATAGATGCAGAGCTTCAGGAAGCGACGGATATTAAAGGTTTTACATATACACCTAGACAAGATGGTAATGTCAATGGTTTATTGCAAAGTTGGACTGTTGAATGTTATGATGAAAAGGGGAATTTGATCCAGTCTATTCAATCAACAGATGCAACAAAATGTAAATCTTCAAATGCAGATCGTTCTCAGCAGAGAATTTTGTTTAAAGAAGATGCTACAGTTGTTCCACAGGTAAAAAAGATAAGATTGTATTTTGATTCTGCATTGGAACATGCTTCATCAAATCCTTCTATTAAATTTGCAGTTTGTAGTAATTTGGGCATTATACCTGCAGAAGAATCCAATGTGAATGTAACAACGATGACGGCTTCCGAATTTGTTGGACATATTGATGACTTTGCATCAGAATATGATATAATTTATATTAATGGAACTAAAAAAAGCAATAGTGATACTATGATTACCGGTTCTGGAGAATTGTGCTATAGTCATGTTGGCAGTGGTAAACAGATTACTGCGAAGTCTGATAATACAGTAAAGGGATTACTGAAATTACTTGGACAGTTGGATACAGACTATGATCAGAATTGGGTTGGTAATAATGGTATGAGGAGATTTGCACCAATTAATACATATGGCCAGGATGGTAGTGGTTATTATCGTGGATCTGGTAATGATATGACTAGCAATCAATGTGAAGAACTGCTTGATTTCGTAAAGAGCGGTTATCCGGTTATTGCAGGAGAAGGACTTGTTTCAAAGGGCAAAGTCAATGAAGCAAAAGTTGATAATTCTTCCTGGTATTATCAATTTTTGTCAGCAGCGCTTGATTATCAAAATGTAATGAGGGCAGAGGATTTGGAAGCAGGAAAAGAAAATCTTTCTTTTTTTGCGAACTTGGCAAAACCGACAATTACATTTGAAGAGAAACCGGCGGAACCACCGAGAGCGGGTGAAAATCAGGGATCTTATATTAATGGCGAACTCAAATATGTCTTTACCATTGGCAATGATTCGGACGCAGCACCGGCTTCTACAACCTATGATTGTAAACTTTATATTGACCTGAATTTTGATGGTAACTTGTCTCAGAAAGAGACACAGGATCAATATATCGTACTTCAGGATGAGGATGGCAAGGTTTTGAATCAGGTATCGTATGGCGATGGTGACCAGCGTTATGAACTGCAGGCGGGCAAACAGTATACGTTGACGAGAAAAATACCGGATGATTACTTTAAGCTGATTACATGGAAACTGGAAGTCTCAAGTAATCAAAATCATTACATTCACACCTCCCAGAAAGGATATGCAAAGCAGAAGAATACTGGTGATAAGCAGGTCATCAGGGTGTTGCAGCTTCTTCCGACGCAGAGCAATCAAAATGGTAAAAAAGCAGGTGGTCATTGGATATTGGATGATCAGAATGGTACTTTTCAGCGATTGATTAAACAGATTGATGATTTCGATATCCAGGTAGATACAATTTATGTCAAAAACCCTTCAGGTGTTACCAAGAGAGATATTGCGAACATGGCGAAAGGCGAAATGAAAATATTACTGAAGAAGTATCAGATGCTGGTTATCGGATTTAATGATAATTATCAGGATATTCCAAATAATAACGGACAGGTCGAGGATATCCTTGATTTTATCAAGTCAGGTAAAAGTGTTCTGTTTTCACATGATACCGCTTCATTTATCAATTATGATAAGAACAAAATGTATGGAAAAATAGCAACAACCGCTTATGGAAAAGATGAAGAAACATCTATATACTATGATAATTGGCTATTTAATAACGTAGGTGATCCGACATGGGGATTATCATTGAATACAATTTTACGTTCTGTTGTTGGTATGGATCGTTATGGCATTACATCCGATGAAGAAATTAATGGTACAAGTATCACCTCCCTTCTGAAAAAAGGAAAGGCACTTGATAGTACAAGTGTGAATTTTGAGGAATTGATGCAGTTGGCAGGAGATGTGGCCTGGCAGACAAATAGCAATCGAAAGAGTAGTTATGCGCAGACACAGGCGTACTCCAATCAAATGATGCGTTCAATAAATTTAGGTGAAGGAGGCAATCTGACAACAAAAGCTAATCGAATAAATGATGGTGCAATTACAGAATATCCATATCGAATGAGCAGTCTGGAAACATCTTCTGATCATACGCTGACAGTATCTCAAACACATGGACAATATTATCAGTTAGGTCTTGAGCAGGATAGAGATGTTAACGGCAACAGTGATGGCGAGACAGATATTGTTGTTTGGTATTGTCTGACTGGTAATAATGTTTATAATCAGTCACCAAATGATGCGAGAAATAATTATTATTTCTATAGTAAGGGTAATGTCATCTATACAGGTGCCGGTCATAATATGGTAACACAGGAATCAGAGATCAAACTGTTTATCAATGCGATGGTAGCAGCGGCCAATGTAACAGCTGTGGAACCGGAAATCGATTTTGTAGATCGTCTGGATCCAACGGCGGATGTTGAGACGACCCGTTATTATGCAACAGATCAGTCTTCTTGGATAGATGATCAGGCCAATGTACTGGAAAACAGCATGGATTTCTATGTTAATGTCAAGGATTACAACATGGTCAGTGCTGATCTGAATCAGGATGATTTGGACAAGCAGGAGATGACACTGCAGTTTTATATTGACAGTGATGATGGTAAACAAGTTGATGGTGCGCCGACAGATGGAAAAATCCAGGATATCACCACAACGATTGGAAGTCTGGAAGATTATGATGGAACGACAACGCAGGTTGGCAGTGATGACAAGTTCCATCTGACACAGAACAATGCCTTCAAGTTCACATTAGAAAATCCTGAGAGTTATCTGAGAACAAAAGGTTCTGCAACTTCAGGCAATCAGAATGGTTACAAAAATGATTGCAAGATCTATGTTAAAGTTACAAGTACCGTTTACTTATATGGTGAGCCGAAGAACAGTGAGTCTTGGGCAAGCATTGATTTGAAGCAGCGTCAGCTCTTCGAATTAAATTAAAAAAATCTATTGACATCGAGATGCTAAGGTAGTATAATGTATGAAGTTGTGTGATAGACACAACATCCGTTACGAAGAAAGCAGAGTACTCACTCTCACCTTAGCATTTCAGATGACTTGGGTTCATATTTAAGTATTTTACACATTACGTGTCTTAAATGGTGAGTAGATTTCTGCTCACCATTTTTCAGTTTAATGTTATGAATAGAAGTCATGAGACATGGAGGTGTCAATTATTAGCGAGTTAATGATTAATGAGCAGATCAGAGATCGAGAGATCCGACTGATTGGGGAAGACGGCGAACAGTTAGGTATCATGTCAGCCAGAGATGCAATGAAATTAGCCAGAGAGGCGAATCTGGATCTGGTGAAGATCGCTCCGACGGCCAAACCACCTGTATGCAAGATTATCGATTACGGCAAGTACAGATATGAGCAGGCGCGCAAAGAGAAGGAAGCACGCAAGAAGCAGAAGACCATCGAAGTGAAAGAGGTCCGCTTATCACCGAATATTGATACGAATGACCTGAACACCAAGGTGAATCAGGCAAGGAAGTTTGTATCAAGCGGCAATAAGGTCAAAGTTGCTGTTCGTTTCAGAGGACGAGAACTGGCCCATACAGCAGTCGGCAAGACGATTCTGGAAGATTTTGCTCAGAAGTTATCAGATATTGCGGTAATTGATAAGCCTGCCAAGCTGGAAGGTAAGAGCATGGTTATGTTTTTAGTTGAAAAACGTAATTAGACCATTTTCATATTAAGGAGGACATTAAAATGCCAAAGGTAAAAACAAGTAGAGCAGCTGCAAAGCGTTTCAAAAAAACAGGTACTGGTCAGTTAAAGAGAATGAAAGCTTATAAGAGCCACATCTTAACAAAGAAATCTGCAAAGAGAAAGAGAAATCTCAGACATGCAGCTATGACAGATTCAACTAACGCAAAGGTAATGAAGAAGATTTTACCTTACCTGTAATAGAAACGGAGGAACGACAAAATGGCAAGAATTAAAGGCGGCTTAAACGCTAAGAAGAAACATAACAGAGTTTTAAAACTGGCTAAAGGTTACAGAGGTGCCAGATCTAAACAGTATAGAGTAGCAAAACAGTCCGTAATGAGAGCTTTAACAAGTTCTTACGCAGGCAGAAAACAGAGAAAGCGTCAGTTCAGACAGCTTTGGATCGCAAGAATCAATGCAGCTGCAAGAATGAACGGTTTATCTTACAGCAAACTGATGCACGGCCTTAAGCTTGCAGGTGTTGAAGTTAACAGAAAGATGCTTTCTGAAATGGCTATCAGCGATGCAGCAGCTTTCACAGCTTTATGTGAAACAGCTAAGGCTAAACTTGCTTAATCAGAATTGATGAATAGTGAAGAGCATTCCGATTGATTTCGGGGTGCTCTTTTTGCGTAATAGTAGAAATATCAGATAAAACTCCCCGGAGGAATGCTGTTTTGCATCTTCTCCGGGGAGTTTAAAGTTAATTATATCGCGTAGATTAAATATCTGCTAATCCGAAATATTAGTTTTCGTAACCGTGTTCTTCACCAACACCTGTTGGATTGCACTTAGCCATTGCAAGGTACATAGCATCACGAGCTTCGATAGCCTTGTCAGCCTTGTCACCGCTGTAATCATAGAAGCCTTTGCCTGTCTTAACACCGTAGTTGCCAGCCTGGTAAATTGCTTCGAATTCACCTGATGGATACTTAGCGTCTGAAAGGTCTTCCCAAAGGTATGTAGCGATATGATGATGAACATCAAGACCACCCTGGTCAACAACTTCGCAAGGTCCAAGGCAGGCATAACGGAAACCAAGACCGTACTTCATAGCACCATCAACGTCTTTGTAGTCACCGATACCCTGTTCAACGATGTAAACAGCTTCACGAAGGATAGCAGCCTGAATTCTGTTGCCGATGAAGCCAAGAGCATCTTTCTTAACGTAGATAGGTTTCTTGCCAATCTTTAAGGACAGCTGGTAAACTGTATCTGCGATTTCCTGCTTTGTCTCATCGTTGTTGATAACTTCGATCAGAGGAACGATGTGAGGTGGGTTGAACCAATGCATACCGCAGGCTCTTGTCTTATCTTTGCAGTTAGCGAAGATCTTGTTAATAGAAAGACCGGATGTGTTAGTAGCAAGGATACAGTCAGGGGATACAACAGCTTCTGCCTTTACCCAGAAATCCTGTTTAACGTCAAGTCTTTCAAGAACGGATTCAACGATGATATCGCAGTCTTTAAGATCATTGATATCGCCTGTAAAGCTGAGTTTTGTCTTGATTTCAGCAGACTGTTCTGCTGTGATATCACCAGCTTCAACTAAGCTTGCCTGGTTGATCTCTACAAGGTGTTTACCTCTTTCAAGACCTGCTTCAAATGCATCATAAATGATAACTGTGTAACCATACTGTGCGAAAATCTGAGCCATGGAAGCGCCCATTGTACCTGCACCAGCAATACCAACTACTTTAATTTCGTCGAGTGTCATAATTAAGTCTCCCTTCACATATTTAATATATGTTTTCCAACTCTTATTATAGTAAATTGTGACAATATTGTCAAATATAGATTCGGGATGGTGCAAATTTTTATGGAATATGTTATACTGTTTTTACATAAACAAGGACATTGAGGAGCATCTTGAATGAGGCGTGAAGGCATGAGGATGCCCTTGGGTTGACATTGGAGGACAAGAATATGTATAAGGTAGAGATTCGTGTTCAGGCGAAGGAGAAGAAGGAGACATTTCTCATCGGGGATATTGATTCATCTGAGTATCATGATGAGATGAATGCTGTATCAGATTATCTGTATGGTCTGGATATTCCTTTTGATGTGGATGCAGATGGTGATATGCTGATCGATGATATTCTCATCAGTCTCTCAGAGGAAGAAGATTTCGAGCAGTCTTTTACGGCAGGTAAGACTACTTATCTGATTCAGGGTAAGAGAGAAGATTAAGAGATTACTGATCGAATAAGAATAAAAAGCATCCTGCCATCAGGATCATTCTCCCGATGGCAGGATGCTTTTCGCGATTAAAGTTTGCAGGCCGCATGATCTGTGAGACTTATAATAGATCCCCAGCAGATCAAAGCTGCAGAGCTTTTCTCACAGAAGGAATAATCAGACCGGCCACCAGACCAATGAGAAAACCTGTGATGATGCCGGCAATCATCAGCACTGGCAGATAGAAGAGCAGATTCAGATTCTTGACCACGAAGACGGCAACGAGAATCTGGCCGATATTGTGGCTGATACCGCCTGCAACGCTGACGCCCATGGTGGACAGGCCTTTGATCTTCCGGCAGAGCACCATCACGATGAAGCTCAGAAGACCGCCGGCGATACTGTAGAGCAGTGCAGCCATATTGCCGAAGGTGAAGGAGACAAGCAGAATTCGTACAACAGAGATGATCAGTGCCTGTCTGGCGTCCAACAGATAAAGGGCAACCACCACCACAAGGTTGGCAAGACCAAGCTTGATACCGGGAATACCAAAATTAAATGGGATCAGGACTTCAACATAGCTGAAGATCATAGCCAGAGCAACGAGAAGCGCTGAAATCGTTAATTTCTTTGTCATAATAATCTCCTTATTTTATTGTGTGATAATATCTACGTCAGATATGTCTCCACCGGTAATTTCAACTACCAGTTCATGGGGCAGGCAGATAATGGTCTCATGGCTGGATCGGATCGCCGCATGCTGAACGCAGTACTGATCCGGGCAGTCAGCGTCTTCCATATGAACGCTGCCGTTTTCAATGACTACCTTGTTGTAGCCTTTGTCATCGCTGATCTCTATTTCGCGGGATTGATTCAGCGGATAAGTACCATAAACTTCGCCGCCTACCGTAATCGTAACGGAAGCACCTGACTGGTGCTGCAGAAGCCGGGTTACAGCCAGCCCAGCCAGGGCGATAACCAACAGCACGCCGATCAGAATAAAATCTCTCTTTTTAGGCATGGGAAATCTCCAATTCTTATTCAGGGCGCCTTTGCACGCCCTGATATTTTATTTTTCAACATATTCCATTATAGTGGATGGCAAAAGATATGTCAAAGACAAGTATTTGGTACTATTGAGAAATAGATACCAATAACAGTGGAAGAACAGAAGACAGGCAGTTAGGAGGCAGTGTATATAGTAGAGCAAAAAATATTTTGTGAAAAAGATATACAATTTAAAAAAATTAAAAAAATATGAAAAATATTGTTGACATAATGGTTCACAGGTGGTATGATATTACCTGTGAGCGGCGCAAGCAGTTTATACAATTTAAAACGCAGTTGTGGCGGAATTGGCATACGCGCTAGACTAAGGATCTAGTCTGGGTTAACTGGGTACGGGTTCAAGTCCCGTCAACTGCATGAAAGTCCTTGAAGTTTCAAGGACTTTTTTTGTGTAATAGGAAATTCCTTTGGAATTCCCTATTACATAAAAAGGCACTGCGCGCCAGAAAGAGAAATTTTATTATGTTGATAAAACGGATATGCTCGCAGAACTTTTGGAAGACTGGGGAAAGAGGAAGAACTGAAGGCAGAACATTTCTTCTGGCCGCACGAGAATTGTTATTGAATTAAAATATGCAGAGAATGGAGATATGGCAGCGGCTTGTCAGAAGGCTTTGAATCAGATTGAAGAGAAAAAATATACAGCCAGATTGAAAGAAGATGGTATGCGTAGCATTATTCAATATGGCATAGCATGTTACAAAAAAGATTGTGAAGTCAAGGTGTGTTAGAAAAATAAGAAGAGCAGTGTTTCAGTGTGCTGCTCTTCTTGCGAAGAAGACTGTAATTTAACTTTCTTAGTGAGATTGGTGGGGAGTTTTGGATTAAAATTAAAAAAAGCTTTGACAAATATTCGGATATATGTTATATTATTTAGGCAATAGCAAACGCAGTTGTGGCGGAATTGGCATACGCGCTAGACTAAGGATCTAGTCTGGGTTAACTGGGTACGGGTTCAAGTCCCGTCAACTGCATAGAAGCGGTTTCCATATGGAAACCGCTTTTTTCTTTTGTATTTTATTTTCCTGTTAGAAGATCTGAGATGCAAATTTTGAGGTCACTGTAAATTGTAACGGGAATTTCTTTATCAAATGAATATTGCGTGGAATTTTCATTTCCTTCAAATGAATATACCTGTACAGTTTTGGTGACTGGGTTTACAATCCAATATTCTCGAACACCAGCAGAACGATATTTCAAAAGTTTTGTTAAATAATCCATGCGTTGGCTGCTTGGTGATACAATTTCGATGATGAAATCAGGTGCTCCATTGCAGCCTTTATGATCGATTTTGTCCACATCACAAATAACTGAAATATCCGGTTCTACATAATTCTGTGTATCTTTATTCAGGAATACAGCGAATGGAGCGGGATAAACTTCACAGGATCCGCCTTTAGCACGAATGTAATTTCGAATTGTAGCTGAAAGTTCCATCACCAATTTTTGATGAAATGGGCTTGGTGGAGCCATATCATAAATCTGTCCGTCAATGAGTTCAGCCCTTTTTCCTTCCGGAAGAGCAAAAATATCTTCGATTGTATAAGAATTGTTTTTGGGTAATGGCATGTGAACACATCCTTTCAAAATTATAATGTGTGTGGGAAAACGAGAAATATTATTCATCTATTTATAAGGATAGTAACCCACTATTTTCATAAATACAAGAGCATGATCGGGTACAGATTGGCCGCTTCCTCATATTAATATCGTAGGGGAGGGAGGTCCATGTTTAAGAATTGTGTATTTAAAAATTCTGTGGATACAAGGAAATGGATGGTCAATGCAAGTATCCGGGCTGTGAAGACGATGGCCCAGACAGCGGTTGCAGTCATGGGAACGAGCACGGTTTTGTCTGCTATTGACTGGCGGATGGTTTTATCTTCGGCGGTTGTGGCGGGGATTGTCAGTTTACTCACTTCGGTGGCAGGGCTGCCGGAAGCACCGTGCGAAGGAATATCGTCGGAAGAGGCAAAAAAATAGTTTCCTATAAGGGGATTTAACCTTGATTACGGGACGAGAATAGGATATTATATTATAAGCTGAGTAAATAAGCGAAAATCACCGAAATTCCATGAATAGATGGGAGCAGGTGAAGTATCCGCATAAAAAGATAACGGCCGCTTCGGCGGCCATAGTGAATAAAGGAGAGACAAAGTTATGGCTAAAACAGTAAGAACAAGATTTGCGCCAAGTCCTACAGGAAGAATGCATGTGGGCAATTTAAGAACAGCTTTATATGCGTATCTGATTGCAAAACATGAGGACGGACAGTTTTTATTAAGAATAGAAGATACAGACCAGGAGAGAGAGATGGAAGGTGCGGTAGATATCATTTATCGTACACTGGCCAGCACAGGTCTGATCCATGATGAAGGTCCGGATAAGGACGGCGGCGTAGGTCCTTATGTGCAGAGTGAAAGACAGGCTCAGGGTATTTATCTTGAGTATGCGAAGAAACTGATCGACAAGGGTGAAGCTTATTATTGTTTCTGCGATGAAGAGCGTCTTGCAACATTGCACACAACAGTGAATGGCAAGGAGATTTTCCATTATGATAAGCATTGTCTGCATCTGAGCAAGGAAGAAGTTGAAGCGAAGCTGGCAGCAGGTGTACCTTATGTTATCAGACAGAACAACCCTGTTGAGGGTACAACAACTTTCCATGATGAGATTTATGGTGATATCACCGTGCCGAATGCAGAGCTGGATGATATGATCCTGATCAAATCCGATGGCTTCCCTACATACAACTTTGCCAATGTTGTGGATGACCATCTGATGGGCATTACACATGTTGTCAGAGGTAATGAATACCTTTCTTCCTCACCGAAGTATAATCGTCTGTACGATGCATTCGGATGGGAAGTGCCTGTATATGTACACTGCCCGCTGATCACTAATGAAGAGCACAAGAAGCTCAGCAAGAGAAGTGGTCATGCTTCTTATGAAGATCTTATTGATCAGGGATTTTTGACAGAAGCGGTTATCAATTTTGTGGCACTTCTAGGATGGAGTCCTGAGGACAACAATGAATTCTTTACACTGGAAGAACTGGTGAAAGCATTTGATTATCATCATATGAGCAAGACACCTGCTGTTTTTGATATGACAAAACTTCGCTGGATGAATGGTGAGTATCTGAAGAAGATGGATTTCGACAGGTTCTATGAGATGGCACTGCCTCATATGAAGGAAGTTGTTTCAAAGAATGTAAACTTTGAGAAGCTTGCAGCTATGATCAAGACACGTATCGAGATCTGGGCAGATATCAAGGATCAGATTGATTTTATCGAACAGGTACCTGATTATGATATCAGCATGTACGTACACAAGAAGAATAAGACAAATCTTGAGAATTCTCTGGAAGTGCTGAGGGAAGTTCAGCTTTTACTGGAGAAACAGGAAGATTACAGCAACGATGCATTGTTTGAACTGCTGGGTCAGTATGCAAAGGATAAAGAGAAGAAGGTAGGTTTTGTTATGTGGCCGATCCGTGTGGCTTTATCCGGCAAGCAGATGACACCTGGCGGTGCAACTGAACTGATGGAAGTTCTTGGCAAGGAAGAATCTCTTGCAAGAATTCAGACAGCCATTGACAGATTAAGCCAGGAAGCATAGGAGGCTTTATGAATTTAAATAAGTCTCAGCTTCAGGCAGTCTGCCATGATAAGGGGCCGATGATGGTACTTGCCGGACCTGGGTCTGGCAAGACCATGGTCATCACCCATCGCGTGAAATGGCTGATTGAGCATGCCGGTGTTCATCCGGCAGGCATCCTGGTTGTGACATTTACAAAAGCTGCCGCAGATGAAATGCGGCAGCGTTTTGTTTCTCTGATGGATGGCAGGCCGATGCCTGTAAGCTTCGGTACTTTTCATGCGATTTTCTTTTCTGTATTGAAACATGCTTACAACTATACGGCGTCCAATATTATCCGTGAAGAACAGAAGCAGCAGCTAATCCGCGAGATCATCGAAGATATGCCGGTGGAACCGGACAATGTCAGCGAGTTTGTGAATGATGTGCTCAGTGAGATTGGGCTTGTTAAAGGCAGCATGATGGAGATTGAGCATTATTATGCCACCAGCTGTGCCACCTCTGTTTTCAGGGATATTTATAAGCAGTATGTTCAGAGGATGGAGAACAGCAGACTCATCGACTTCGAGGATATGCTGGTTTATACCTGGGAACTTTTTACCCAGAGAAAGGATATCCTTGCAGCCTGGCAGCACAAGTTTCAGTATATTTTGATCGATGAATTTCAGGATATCAATCTGCTGCAGTACAAACTGATCCGGATGCTGGCATTGCCTCAGAACAATATCTTTATCGTGGGGGATGATGACCAGTCTATTTATGGGTTCAGGGGGGCCAGACCGGAGATCATGCTGAATTTTGAGAAGGATTTTCCGGAAGTGAAGAAGGTCTTTCTTTCTGTCAATTACCGCAGTCAGGCAGCCATTGTCCGTGGGGCGGGATGTGTGATCAAGAACAACAGGCAGCGTTTTGACAAGCAGATCCGGGCAGCACGGCCGGAGGAAGAACCCATTGATATCCGTGTGTTTCAAAGCCCGGCTGATGAGAATGCGGCGGTTATCCGTGAAATTCGCGATTATCATGGACAGGGAATTCCTTATCATGAGATGGCGGTGCTGTTTCGCACCAATACTCAGGCCAGAATGCTGCTGGAGAAGATGATGGAGTATAATATTCCATTCAAAATGCAGGATGCCATGCCGAATATCTATCAGCACTGGGTGACTCAGGATATGATGGCTTACATACAGATTGCCTTGGGAAGTACAGTCAGAAGTCACTATCTGAGGATTATCAACCGACCGAACCGTTATGTGAGCAGGCAGATGCTTGATGAGCGGCAGGTGGCTTTTGATGTACTGATGGAGCGGTATGAAGATAAGCCCTGGATGCAGGAGCGTTTGTCGAAGTTTGCCTATGATGTCCATATGCTGACGCAGATGCAGCCATTTGCAGCTATCAATTATATTCGCCACGGCATTGGTTATGATGAATTTCTTGAGAAGTATGCAGAGGAACGCAAATTAGACGGACAGGATCTTCTGGAACTTCTGGACGAACTTCAGGATAGTGCCAGAAATTATACAACCTATGAGGAATGGTTCGGTCATATTGAAGAATATACAGAGCAACTGCGCAAGCAGGCCAGAAAGCAGCGTGAAGAGAAGACAGATGGTGTGGCACTGGCGACCATGCATCATTCCAAAGGATTGGAATATCAGGTTGTGTTTATTGTGGATGCCAACGAGACGGTGACGCCCCATCATAAGGCACTTCTGGATGCGGATATTGAAGAAGAGCGTCGGATGTTTTATGTGGCGATGACCCGTGCCAAGTCCAGACTGCATATCTTCTTCCTGAAGGAACGTTATGGCCGTCCGATGGTGATGTCACGTTTTGTTGGGGAGATTCTTGTGGACCGGGATGCAGTGAAACCTGGGACTCATGTGATTCATCAGACATATGGTGCCGGTGTGATCAAAGAAGTGACGGACAAAGCGATCATCATCAAGTTCGACAAAGTACGCCAGGAAAAGAAGCTGGATATACAGTTCTGTCTGGCAAATCAATTGCTAAAAATACAGTCTTAGTATTGAAAAAATACAGGAAGTATGATATAAAATTAGGGAACGGATTGTTTGATTTTGTAACTGTTTGTGGGCGGCTGCACATCCAATCGCATTTGCCGGCAGTTATACATTTTTTATGAAACGAGGTAAATAAATGGGACAACCAAAAGACTCTGAGTTTAAAGACAGAGATACAATGACACTTGATCTGGATGACGGCGGAAAGCTGGAATGTATCGTTTTGAATGTTTTTCCGGTGAATAACAGAGAGTATATCGCACTTCTGCCTATGAATGACGAAGGACATGTGGAAGAAGATGCACAGATCTTCCTGTATCGTTTTGAAGAATTGGGCGATGATGAGGTGAATCTGGAGACAATCGAAGATGATGATGAGTTTGAACTTGTATCAGATTATTTCGATGAGATGCTCGATGAACAGGAGTTCAATGAGTTATTCAACGGCGCAGAGTAAGTCGCAGAGAATAAAACAACACACATAGATAAAGCTGCTGCTTTACGGTATGACCGCAAAGCAGCAGCTTTTTTCGATTTACGCGAGCAACGAGCCAAAGTCCGTGCTTGCACGAGACCTTGGCGACTGC
>ENA-UOOA01002001-UOOA01002001.1-human-gut-metagenome-genome-assembly--contig:-P61old-NODE-2001-length-30532-cov-12.483020_pt1 | contig 30532 bp, 29 predicted proteins | sample MGYA00242467_ERZ724014 | MGnify/ENA metagenome assembly ERZ724014 | reverse complement strand
GAAAGTACTCTGCGGGACACCGCTTGGGAGGATAGGTCATCGCCGCTTCTCAGTTGCCCTTCTATCTTTAAAACAGATAGAAGGGAATTTTTTTATTCTATATATAAAAACCGCGGACGTTCCGATGCGCCCGCGTTTTTTTGTAGATAGTATACAGCGGGACGGAAAGCGAGTACGGGCGCGAATCGTAACAGATAAGCAAGCGAAGCAAGGAATGAAGCTGTGCGAAAAAAGGGGAACGGAATCGAAAAAAGTCGAAAAAGATAGAGAAAAACTATCGAAAACGATTGACAAAAACAGTCTTGAATAGTATACTGAAAAACAGAAAAACGTTAGCAAAATGCGAAACAAAAAGGCGGAAGCGGAAGAGATGAAAAAGAAGTACGAACGAGTGAAAGCGGAAACGCGGGAAATCGCCACGGACGCGGTGCGGACGTCGGGGGCGTACGTAAGCAGAAGCAGTACGGCGGACGTGGAGGACGTATACGATTTCACGTGGATGTCCGAAGTGGAATAACAATGAGCGGGAAGCGGCGGAAGACAGAGAGTTACGGAACGCGGAGAAAAGGAGCGGAAAAGAAGGCGGAAAGGATGACGGGAACGAGAAAGAGAGTAGCGTGCGCGGCGGCGCTGGCGGTAACGGCAGCGCTGACGGGTTTGTTTTTTATGTGGGAGAGTCCGGCAAAACCGGCGGAGAAACGAACGGCCGCGGCGGCGGAAACGGCAACGGCGGAAGCGGCGGCGACGGATACGGCAACGGCGGAAGCGGCGGCAACGGAAGAAACGAACGGTGGATTCAGGATGCTGGACGGCGCGTCGGTGCGGCTGAGCAAGGACGGAGATTTTTACGGAATCCGGTTCGGAGCGAAAGTGGAGGACGCGACGAAGCACTACGCGATGCTGATCGTGCCGGCGACGTTGGCGGCGGGGTACGAGCAAGGGAAAGAATCGGGGGAAACGCTGAGCGAATACTGCGAGCGTCGTGCGGAAGAAGCGGGCGGCAGGGTAGCGAAAGCGGAGGAGCTGACGGCGGACGCAGAGAAGGAAATATCGTGCGCGCTGGTGAACGTGCGGTGGGAAAATCTGAACCGCGCGTTTAGCGGCATAGCGTATTACGAAACGGAGGACGGGCGAAGAATCGAGGCTGCGCGTGCGGAAGAAAGCGAAAGAAGCGTAGCGGAAGTGGCGGAAAAGGCGTTGGAAGCGGGAGAGCTGACGGAGCGGGAACGCGCGGCGGTAGAGCGGCTGAAAACGGACGGAGCGAAGCAGGCGGACGGCATAGCTGTGGATACGGGATTGACGGACGAGTTATTCCGCGTGGTGAAAGAGTTGCCGGAAGAGGAATACAGCGCGATTGATACGCTGCCCGGATTCGCGGGCTGGAAGGTGAGCGGCAAAACGCGCGTCCGCGTGCAAATGAACGCGGAGATATGGAAATCCCGGCTGCGGTTCGATACGGGCACGGCAAGTTTTCTGCTGGAAGCCATGAGTCGAAACGGAACGGTGTCGCTTAAAAACGCGGCGGGGGAAACGGTGTGGAAAGCCGTGCTGGACGCTTCCGCGCGCAGGGAGTTTTTCATAGCCACGGAGCTGCTGGAAACTGTCGCGGAGGCGGTTTTCGAAAGCGAAGAAGCGGTGCCCGATAATGACACGGCGGTATATTACATGGGCGAAATCAGGGAACGCAGCGAAGCGGTAGCCGCCGCGGAAGCGCAGGAACGCATTGAAAAACTGCGGAAATTATACGACGCGGGCGAAACGGGCGGAGAGTTTGTCGCGGCGTTGAAAAGCGCGAAGCAGGAATACGAAACGGGGCTGAGCGCCGCGGCGAAAGCGCGTATTCCGGCTGCCGCTGAAACGCTGTCAAGGCTGTGGAACGCCGTATTCGAAACCAGAACCGAGCTGTTTGCTCCGAAAACCTCGATTTGGAAAGAGTTTATTTCAGGCGGACCGCATTCGGTCAGGGGCAAAAACGTGCAGGTGAAAGTCGCCGCGGACGAGCTGTACGGGCGCGTCTGGACGGTTACCAGAACGTACGAGCGGGATTCAAACGGCGAGATCCTTCCTGTCGACGGCGCCGGTTACGGATCTATGACGGAGATGACGTTTGGCGCGGCGCTTTCCGTTACCGACAAAGCCGCCCTGGCGGCGGATTATACCTGCATTAAGTTTTACGTGTATGTTGCGCATTCGCTGACGAAAAATGAAACGACGGATTTGTATTTCACGAAGTCCGATGAGAGGTATTCTAAAACCGACGTCGCGCAGGATAGAAAAAAAGTTACGTTGACAAACGGCGCCTGGACGGAGATTTCGCTGACAAAAGACGAATTTATCGCCTACGGCAGAATGACAGCGTTGTTTGCGATTCTTGCCGAAGAATCCGACGGACGGGCCGGGCTTCTTAAATTCTCTCCGCTTTTTGCTTGTTCCTGATACTCCGGCCTTGCCCTCCGCGTTGTTGCTTGCTTTACAAAAAACGCCCGCAACGAACGGCTTAACTGCAAAACGGCTGAAACGAAGCGGCTACCTCCGTGCCAATAGCGCAAAAAAACCAGCGCAAAAAACCGCCACAAATAACGCGGCATAAAACGGCAAAAATAATCAACGATCAGACGAACGGCGCGGAAGAAATTCCGCGCTTTGTTGTTTCGTCTGCAAAGACCGTCGCTCCCACAACAATGATGCCGCGTACGAAAAAAATAACGACTTTGAAATAATCGGCAAACGGTGCGGTACACGAAACGGTAAAAATCAACGACAGAATCGGCGCTTGAAAAAAATCCGCCCGAAAAATCCTCGTGATTTTTCCCCGCCCGTTTTAAACGCTTGTTTTTCCCGCGGGAATATGGTATAATAACTTCTGTATAAACGAAAAACGCAGGGGATAGCGCGAAATGCAAAAACAGGAAGTTCTGAAAATTCATCCCGTAACGCTGGCGTTCGTCGGCGACGCGGTCTATTCTCTGTACGTGCGCGAAAAACTGGTGAAAGCAGGCGAGGATAAGCCGGGTGTGTACCAAAAAGCCGCGTCGGCGGCGGTTTCCGCCCGCGGTCAAAACGAACTTCTTAAAAAGATCGAACCGCTGTTCACCGAAGAAGAGGCGGAAATTTTCCGCCGAGCGCGCAATTCCAGAAAGAACAGCAAAGCGAAAAACGCCACGGCGGCGGAATACAATCGTTCCACTGGAGTCGAAGCCGTCGTAGGCTATCTGTATCTCACCGAAAATTTTCCCCGCATCGAAGAAATTTTATCTTTCGCCGATATTTCTCCGGAAAAAACGCGCGAAGAAATTGCAAAAATCAAGGAGTTCAAGCCGTAACGCAATGAAAACCGAAGGCAGAAACGCCGTTCTCGAACTTTTGGAAACGGATAAAAACATCGATAAAATCTTAATGGAAAAGGGCGGCAAGGGCTCGCTTTCCGTCATCTTCGCCGAGGCGCGAAAAAAGGGCGTGCGCGTGCAGTACGCGGAAAAAGCCGCGCTGGATAAAGAGAGCGAAACGGGCAGGCATCAGGGCGTGATTGCCTATTCCACCGATTACGAATATTACGACGTGGAAGATATCATCGCAAATCCGCGCAGCGAAAAGGGCGGCTTTGTTATTCTTTGCGACGGCGTTGAGGACGTGCATAATTTAGGCAGCGTCATCCGCGTGGCGGAATGCGCGGGCGCGGACGGCGTAATTATTACGAAAGCGGGTTGCGCGTCCGTGAACGAAAGCGTGATCCGCATTTCCGCGGGCGCGGCGGAGCACATGAAAGTAGCGCGCATTGCCAATCTGCGCACGGCGATCGAAAAGCTGAAAGAAAGCGGCTTCTGGGTGTACGGGCTGGAAGCGGGCGAAGAGGATATTTACGCGCAGGATTTTTCGGGCAACGTGGCGCTTGTCATCGGCGGCGAGGACTGCGGCGTGAGAAGAGTAACCCGCACGCTGTGCGATAAAATCGTGGCGTTGCCGTTAAAAGGCAAGGTAAATTCGCTTAACGCGTCCGTGGCGCTCGGCATTGCCGCATACGAAGTTTTGCGACAGAGAAAATAAAACCGTAAAACGTTTCGATTTTTCGCAGGCGGCGCGATAAAAATGGCGACGACGGATGAAAATCGCAGAAATCACGGCGCGGCAAGCATAAAAACAGGGAAGAAAAAATGAACGAAATCACGGCGAAAAACGCGGAAGATAAGCTGGCGAAAGCGGCGCAGAAAGGCGATAAGGCGGCGGAAGAGAAACTTCTGAACCGGTACGCCCCCCTCGTCCGTTCGGCGGCGCGCCGTTATTTTCTGCAGGGCGGCGAAACGGAGGATCTCATTCAGGAAGGCATGATCGGCTTATATTCCGCCATCCGCGATTACGTTCCGGAAAAGAACGGCTCGTTTTCTTCGTTCGCGTATGTGTGTATTTCGCACCGAATTTTAGACGCGGTGCGCACGTCGTTGAAAAAGCGCAATCAGCCGCTGAACACCTCGGTGCCGTTGCTTGCGGCGGAGGGCGTGGCGTCGGAAAGCGATCCGCTGGAAAGCATGATCCGCCTCGAAAACAACCGCGAATTCGCGGGAAAGATGTCCGGCGTATTATCCGACCTCGAATTCCGCGTGGTAACGATGTACGTAGACGGCTTTTCTGTTTCGGAAATCTGCGAAGCCACGGGCAAAAGCGTGAAAAGCGTGGATAACGCGCTGCAACGCAGCAAGAAAAAAATCACGCAGTCGTTCCGTACCTGAAACGTCGGCAGCGGAAAACAGCAGCCGAAAACGTCAGCGAAAAACAACAATGCAAACAATAACGAAAAAACGGCAAAATTAAAACGAACAAAGCAAGGCAATAAGGCAAGGAGAACACACGGAAAATGGCGTATCAGGCGTTATACAGAACGTTCAGACCGAAAACGCTCGACGATGTAGTCCGTCAGGAACACGTCGTAACCATTCTGAAACATCAGATAGAAACGGGCAAAATCGGGCATGCGTATTTATTCTGCGGTCCGCGCGGCACGGGCAAAACCAGCATCGCGAAAATTTTCGCTTCGGCGATCAACTGCGAAACGCCCGTCAACGGCTCGGCATGCGGCAAATGTCCCACGTGCAGGGCGCTTGCCGAAAAGGGCAATCTGGATATTTCGGAAATCGACGCCGCTTCGAACAACGGCGTAGACGAAATGCGCGAGCTCAGAGAAAAAGTGCAGTATCCGCCCGTGGCGGGCAAATATAAAGTTTACATCGTCGACGAGGTGCACATGCTTTCGGCAGGGGCGTTCAACGCGCTTTTAAAAACGCTGGAAGAACCTCCCGCGCACGCGGTGTTTATTCTTGCCACTACCGAGGCGCAGAAAATTCCCGCTACCATTCTTTCGCGTTGTACCCGATTCGATTTCAAGCTGATTCCGCAGAAAGACCTTGAAGATCGCCTGAAATACGTGCTGAAAACCATCGGCAAAGAATACGAAGAAGAGGCGGTTGCCGCGCTGGCGCGCGCGGGCGCGGGCAGTATGCGCGATATGCTTTCGCTTGCCGATCCCTGCGTTTCGTATTCCGAAGGAAAGCTTACGTACGCCGACGTTACGGCGGTTTTGGGCACGGCGGATTTTTCGTCTACGGCGGAACTTTGCACCGAAATTCTGAAAGGCGACGGCGGCTCGGCGCTGGAAAAATGCGAGGCGATTCTGGCGGAAGGCAAAAGCGTGGCGCTGCTTATCAAAGACGTGCTGCAGTTTTTCAACGGCTGCGCGGTAGCGAAAACGTGCGCGCACGGCGAAAAATTACTGCTTCTCCCCGCGGACAGGTACGCGCTGTTGAAAACGGCGGCGGCTGCGACGGATAACCGCGCTCTGGTGCGCGCGCTTGAAATTTTCGCGCAGGCGGAAAGCGATTGCCGCTATACCACAACGCCGAAAATTACGCTGGAAACCGCCGTATTGAAAGCGGCTGCGGTGAAAGAGGACGAGGATATTTCCGCCATCGTCCGGCGGGTGAAACTTCTGGAAGAAGCGCTGGAAAAACTGCAGAGCGGCGCCTCGGCGCTGCCCGCTCCTTTGGCGGCGCGGACGCAGCCGCTAACCGCAAATCCGGCGGCGGAAACGCCGAAAACGGCGCAAAAAACAGGCGGCGAATTTCCCGAAGAAGCCCCGCCGGACGAAAACGAAACGGGCGGAAATTTATATCTCGATAACGATTATATCCGCGCCGACAAAGCGCGGCAGGCGAGAAAAGCGCAAAGCGCGGCGGTTTCGTCGGCGCAAACCGGACTGTCCGATACGCCGTTTGCTCCGGCGCCGCGTTCTGCGGCGGGCGCGGCAAGTATAGCCGACTTTGCGGCAGCAACGTCCGCAACAACCGCCGCGGCAGGGGCGGCAAACGCGGCGACGGGCGACGCGAAAGTAACGTTCGGCAAATTTTTGCGCGCGCTGCGCGCGGTGGGCAACGGCGTTCTTTTTACCATCTGCATGGATATGGAAAGCGCGTTCGACGGCGGCACGTTTGTGCTGTACACAACCAAGGAAACGCTTTTGAACACGTTGAAGCGGGAAACGAACTTCCCGGTTGTGCAAAGCGCCCTGAACAAAATCGGCATCACCGATTTCGACTTACGTTTAAAGGGCAAAGAAAAAGACGATACGAATAAAGCGATCGACGAAATCAAAGAAAAATTCGCCGGCGCGAATATCACGGTAAAACCGTAAAATACAATAAAAATACAGGAAAGCGAGGAATAAAATCATGGCTGGATTTGGCGGCGGAAACATGCAGAATTTAATGAAACAGGCGCAGAAAATGCAGGAGGAAATGCAAAAGACTTCCGAACTTCTGGACGACTGGGAAATCGTGGGCACCAGCGCAAGCGAAGCGGTGGTGGTGTATATGAACGCGAAAAAAATCATCAACGGCATCGAACTGGACGAAAGCGTCGTAGATCCCACCGACGTGGAGATGCTGGAAGATCTGATTATGGCGGCGATCAACGACGGCTATTCCAAGGCGGATAAGGTATACGAAGAAAAAATGGGCAAATTCGGCGGCGCCGGCGGCATGGGAGGCTTGCTGTAATGGACGTGTTCATCGAACCGATCGGCAGGCTGATCAACGAATTTTCGCGCCTGCCGGGCGTGGGCAAAAAAACGGCGCAGCGCTACGCCTACAAAATCGTGGATATGAGCGAAACGGAGGCACGCGCCTTTGCCGACGCGATTATCAACGTAAAACAGAAAGTGCGTTACTGCAAAATCTGCGGCAACTTCACGGAGGGCGACGTGTGCGAAATCTGCAAGCGCCGCGATCCTTCCGTCATCTGCGTGGTGAAAGAACCGCGCGACGCTTCGGCGATTGAAAAACTGCACGAATTCAAGGGCGTGTATCACGTTCTTCACGGCGTTATCGATCCCATGGAAGGGGTAGGTCCCAACGATATCCGCATCCGCGAACTGCTTGCCCGCATACAGGAAGGCAACGTGAAAGAGGTAATTATCGCTACGAATCCGGACGTATCGGGCGATGCCACGGCGATGTATATCGCGCGGCTTGTCAACCCGCTCGGCGTAAAAGTTACGCGGCTTGCGCACGGTATTCCCGTCGGCTCGGAAATCGAATTTACCGACGACGTTACCCTTTCCCGCGCGTTTGCGGAACGCAACGCCATATAAAAAACAGAAGAATTAAGGAGAAACTATGAAAATATCAGTGCTCGGCTGCGGCAGGTGGGGTTCGTTCATCGGCTGGTATCTCGAAACGCACGGCAACGACGTGTGCCTGTACGGTCCCGAAGGCGGCGAAGCGTATACGGTGCTTGCGGAAACGGGCAAAAACGAATACGTCAGTCTGGATAAGCGCATCTTTTTAACGTGCGATTTATCCGCCGCGCTCGATTTTGCCGATACGGTGGTGATTTCCATTCCGTCGCAGGCGCTTCGCGGATTTATGAAGAAAATCAAAGAAACCAACCCCGCGGCAACGGAAAAAACGTTTATTCTGTGCATGAAAGGCGTAGAGGTTTCCACGGGCGATCGTCTGTCGGAAGTGTTGATCGAATCGGGCGTGAAAAAGGAACATATCGCCGTATGGGTAGGTCCGGGGCATATTCAGGCGTTCACGCAGGGGATTCCCAACTGCATGGTGATCGATTCTTATTCCGAAGAACTCAAACGCCGTCTTTGCGACGAATTTACCTCTCCGCTTATCCGCTTTTATTACGGCGAGGATATTATCGGCACGGAAATCGGGGCGGCGGCGAAAAACGTGATGGGAATCGTGGCGGGCATGCTGGACGGCTGCGGATTCAACGCGCTGAAAGGCGCCCTGATGGCGCGCGGCGCGCGGGAGGTGGCAAGGCTGATCAAGGCGATGGGCGGCAACGAACTTTCCGCTTACGGGCTGGCGCACCTCGGCGATTACGAAGCCACGCTGTTTTCTCCGTATTCGCACAACAGGGCGTACGGCGAAGCGCTGATTACGGGCAGAATTTTCGAAAAGCTCGCAGAGGGCGTTCCCACGGCAAAGGCGCTGAAAGTACTGGGCGAAAAATACAAGGTGGATTTGCCCATCACCAACGCCGTATACGAAATCTGCTACGAAAAACGCGAGGACGAATCGGGCAAAGAAAAGGGCTTGCGGATTCTGGAACGGCTGTTCTCCCGCGAAGTAAAAAGCGAATTCTGCGATTAAGCCGCTTTTTTTGCTCTTTCCCCGTCGGGAAAAAGCAAGCGTAAATTACATATAAACACAAAAAAGACTGTATTTCTATCGTATTCGGATAGATTTACAGTCTTTCTTTTATTGTCGTTTTTTACAACTTTTTTTCTGTCTGACAATCAATCTCTTTGTGTCAGGCGATGATAGGGCACCCACGCGATAATCAGCGCCAGCGCTGCCAGCGCCGAAACAATTCCGCAGGTAAAAAACGAAAAGTTCATGCCCGCAAGCATGGCGGCGGTTTCCGCGCTTGCGCTGCCCGCCAGTTTGATTACTCCCGTGGGCACCGCGTATAAAATCAGGAAGGGCAGCCAGCCCAGCCAGATGGGCAGTTTCAGTTTTACCACGGGGTTGGCGGTTGCCGCTTTGCATAAAATTTTCAGCACGATATACGCCCACGTAAACAGCGTAAACAAAATCACGCCGCCCGTAATTTTCATCACGAGAAGAAAGGTATTCATTTGCCCGCCGATTTTTTCGTTGATCGCCTGCGTCAGCGAATCTTTCAGCGCCTGCATCGAATCCGCTTCACCGCCGCCCGTCGTTTCTCCCGAACTCCCGCCGGAACCCGCCGTTTCGCCCGATCCTTCGCCTGTGCCGATAAAGAGGGTGGAAGTTTTCGCCGCCGTAAAGGTTGCCGCGGCGGTTTCTTTGTCGGCGCCCGTGCCGTTGCCGTCGCCGTTTTCGTTGTTGCCGCTGCCGGAATTTCCGGATAACATCTGCGCCAGCATATCGGTAATCAGCTTGTCGGCGTCGATGTTCCCGTTCTCGTCCGCCACTTCTTTCAGCATTTTTTCCATTTCGGCTTTTGCCGCCTGCTTATCCGCTTCCGGCATGTCGTTGCCCGTTTCCGATTTGTAAACGTTCGCAATCGCGTCCGCCGCGGCGTCGGAAACGGAAGAAACGGTGGCGTCGTCTTTCATCAGCGCGTCCGTCAGTTTATCCAGTTCCGCGTTTACCGTTTCTTCGTCTTTCCACTGATATTCTGCGCTGCCGTCTTTCAGCGTCTCTTTCAGCGAATTTTTCGCCGTGGCGCGTACCGCGGCTTTCGAAACTTCTTTCACCGTTCCCGAAAGCTGATCCGTCAGCGTTTCCGCGTTGTAATCCACCATTTCCGCCACCAGTTTTTCGCCGTCGGAAGCAAACGAAGCAAGAAACGTTTTTGTTTTCAGCGTGATGTCAAACGCCGCGTCGATCGGCTTTTTTTCCAGCTCGTCGGCGATTTCTTTCATCAGTTCTTCGTTTTCGCCCGATTCTCCCGTAATCGTTCGAAACATTTCCGAGGTCAGCGTGCACGAAACGTTCACCTTCCACAGCGGCAATACAAAGTACGCCAGTACCGAAGCAAGGCAGATCGCCGTGATGATTACGTTGAAAATAAACGCAACGCCCTTGTTTTTCACCGTATACCCGCTCATGATATGTTCTCCTTTTTTTGCTCGCGCATCGCGTGCGCGGTAGCCATAAAAACAATAAAATTATAGCACAACGTGCGGCATATCGTCAAGCGTTTGAAAAAGTCTTGTTTCATAGACAACTCGGCGATGTATAAAAATCGTCGGATTCCGCAAATTACGGATATGGAAATTTTAACTTATTCTTCCTTTTTAAACGCGTTGTATTGTATGCGGGCGGGCGGCGGACGCGTGCGTTGCAAAACGGGAAAAATCCGTACCCAAAGCGGCGTGCGCGCTCCGGACGATCGCGAAAACGCCTTTCCCGTCCGTCCGCAGGCGGAGGGCAGATAAGGGGGGCGCGATGGACGGAAAAAACAGAGAAAACTACAATAAAAATTATATCGCCTACGTCAATTCGTTCGCTCCGAAAACCAACCATTTCAAAAACTGTCTGCGCGCGTTTCTCGTCGGAGGGCTCATCTGCTGTATCGGGCAGTTTTTCCGCTATATGCTGGAAATCGTCTTTCATCTTTCGGGCGACGAACTGGCGGGTTCCGTCAGCGTGCTGCTGATTTTTCTCGGCACGCTTTTAACGGGGCTCGGCGTGTACGATCGCATCGGCAGAAACGCGGGCGCGGGTTCCATCGTGCCCATCACGGGCTTTGCCAACAGCGTGTGCTCGCCCGCCATCGAATTCAAAACGGAAGGCTGGATATACGGCACCGCGGCAAAAATGTTTATCGTCGCGGGCCCGATTATCGTCTACGGCGTTCTTGCGGGCACGGCGGTGGGCATCATTTATTTATTGTTGCCGTAATTTCTCCGCACAAAGCATCAGAGGAGAGTAAAAATGCGTGAACAAAAATCTCAGACGATATATTTTCTCAACCTGCCGCGGGTGGCGGCAAGCGGCACGGTGGCGGGGCCGAAAGAATGTGCGGGCGTGGTAGGCAAATACGTGGATCTCGCGCTGGATAACGATATGTTCGGCGAAAGCACGTACGAAAAGGCGGAATGTAAAATGCTCCGTTATGCCGTAGATAAGGCGATGGAAAACGGCGGAATCGACGAAAACGAGCTGGATCTTTTCATTTCCGGCGATCTTCTCAATCAGATTATTTCCGCCTCGTTCGCCGCGCGCGATTATTCCGTGCCCTTTCTCGGCGTGTACGGCGCGTGTTCCACCATGGCGGAATCGCTGGCGCTCGCCGCGCTTACCGTAGACGCGGGACATGCGGATAACGTAATCGCCGCCACGGGCAGCCACTTTTCTTCCGCGGAACGGCAGTACCGCTATCCGCTGGAACTCGGCACTACCCGTCCGCCGCAATCGCAATGGACGGTTACGGGCGCGGGCGCAACGCTGATTCGCGCGGCGCAAAAAACGCAAAGCCGCATCGCCGTAACGTCGGCAACGTTCGGCAAAGTGGTAGATTTCGGCATTACCGACGTAAACAATATGGGCGCGGCGATGGCGCCCGCGGCGTGCGATACCATTCTGGCGCATTTCCGCGATACGGGGCGCAGCTCTTCGTATTACGATCTGGTGGTTACGGGCGATCTGGGCGCGCTCGGCAGCCGTATTTTAAAAGACCTCACATGGGAAAATGGCGTCGATCTGCACGATAATCACGTGGATTGCGGCGAAATCGTGTACAAAGTCATCGAGGACGAATTTCAGGGCGGCAGCGGCGCGGGGTGCAGCGCCGTGGTGCTCAATTCGTATCTGCTGCACAAAATGCGGCAGCGGGAAATAAAAAGAATTTTGTTCGCCGCCACGGGCGCGCTGCTTTCCACGGTATCCAGCGGACAGGGGGAATCGATTCCGTGCGTCAGTCATGCCGTCAGCTTAGAGCTTGTTTAACGCGCCCTTGATTAACGCGCGGCGCGAAGCTATTATCTTCTTGCTTTCCCCTTCGGGAATCCTTGTCGGGGTGCCATTAAGGCAATCCCGGCGAGTAGAGTGGCGCGAAGCTATTAGCTTCTTGCTTTCCCCTTCGGGGAGAGTGGCGCGAAGCGCCGAGAGAGGATCACAGCCGGGAAAGGATAAAATAAGGAATAAAAAACAATGTACGAAGAATATCTGCAGATTTTATGGATGTTTTTAAAGGCGTTTGCCGTAGGCGGATTCATCTGCGCCGTCGCGCAGACGGTAATCAATATCACAGATTTAACGGCAGGCAAAATACTCGTGTATTTTATGCTGGCGGGGGTAGTGCTGCAGGGGCTGGGACTGTACAGTTACCTCGTGGATTTCGCCGGCGCGGGCGCTACCGTTCCCATCTGCGGCTTCGGGTATCTTCTTGCCAACGGCGCGATGAAAGGGGCGGAAAAAGGCTTGTTCGGCGCGTTTACGGGCGCGCTTTCCGCCGCGGCGGCGGGCGTTTCTGCGGCGGTGATTTTTTCTTTTTTCATGGCGCTTATTTTCCGTTCGAAAAGCAAAAAGAATTGAGGGGCAGACTTGCCGGGCGGCAGAATCGCCGCGGAAGAATTTATATCGCAAAGGAATTTTCAATGAAAGCGGAAAGGAAAAACCAACACAATTCCAAAAATTTAAAAATTCCGCGTTCGCCGCTCGCCGCGCTTTTTTCCGTATTCTTTCTCGCCGTCGCGGCGCTGTTTTCTTCGTGCGCGCTCGTTTCCGAATCCACGGAGGACAAATTTTCTTTCCGCCTCTCGCAAACGGAAATCACGCTGGAAGAGGGGGCGGCGGCATGGCTGCATTTAATCAAAACGCCCGCGGACGGCAAAAAAATTCCGCTTGCGTGGCGCACGGAAAACGAGGCGGTCGCCACGGTACAAAACGGAAAAATCACGGCGGTTTCCGCAGGCGAAACGTATGCGGAAGTATCCACTCGCGAAGCAAAGTTTTCCTGCCGGATTACGGTAACGCCGCGCTCGCGCAACGCATAGCGCGGCGCATCGCCCCGCATATAAACCTCTAAAAAGCGGCGTAAAAAGCGGGCAAAAACGTTACATAAAAACGCCGACGAAAAAGGAAAAATGCCGAAAATCCGTCAATCTTGTGCAATCTGCATAAACAAGGTGTAGAATTTTGTGGTTTTTTTCTATTGTGTTTTTTGAAAAAAGGTGGTAAAATAGAAATATAAAATCCAGAAATTATTTTCGGAGGAAAATTTGATGTCAGGTCTTTTATTAAAAGGAATTAACAAAGTCTATCCGTCCGGCGTTCAGGCAGTATTCAATTTCTGCCTCGATATCCGCGATAAAGAATTTATCGTACTCGTCGGTCCTTCCGGCTGCGGTAAATCTACCACGCTTCGTATGATTGCAGGTCTCGAAGAAATCTCTTCGGGCGAACTGTACATCGACGGCAAGCTTGTGAACGACGTCGTTCCCAAGGACAGAGATATCGCCATGGTTTTCCAGAACTACGCGCTTTATCCCCACATGTCCGTATACGACAATATGGCGTTCGGCTTGAAGCTGAGAAAGGTACCTAAGGAAATCATCGATCAGAAGGTAAAGGCCGCGGCGGAAATCCTCGGCATCACCGATTATCTTTCCCGTAAACCCAAGGCGCTTTCCGGCGGTCAGCGTCAGCGTGTCGCCCTCGGTCGTACCATCGTGCGCGAACCCAAAGTGTTCCTTCTCGACGAACCTTTGTCCAACCTCGACGCTAAGCTGCGCGCTTCCATGAGAACGGAAATTTCCAAACTGCACGCACGTCTTGCCACCACGTTCATTTACGTTACGCACGATCAGATCGAAGCTATGACGATGGGTACGCGTATCGTTGTTATGAAGGACGGTTTCATGCAGCAGGTAGATACGCCGCAGAACCTGTACGATTATCCCATCAACCTTTTCGTTGCGGGCTTCATCGGCACCCCTCAGATGAACTTCTTCAAGGGCGCGAAGCTGGTATCGGAAGGCAAGGGCAAAGCGCGTAAAGTATACGTAAGCTTCATCGGCAACAACAAGATTCTGCTTCCCGGCAGCGTTGTTGCAAGAATCAAGAATATCGACGAATACCTCGATACCGATAAGGAAATCACGCTGGGCGTTCGTCCCGAAGATATCCATCAGGATCAGGCGTTCATCAATACTTCGCCCGATACCGTGGTAAAGGCTCGTATCGAAGTTATCGAAAAGCTCGGCGCCGAAACGCAGATCTATTGCGAACTCGATCACGAATCCAAGGAAAGCTCGGTTATCGATAACTCTACGCAGATGATCGCGAAGATCTCTTCCCGTGCGATAATCAATCTGAAAGACATTATCGACCTTGCGTTCGACGCGCACCACATTCACCTGTTCGACGGCTACACCGAAGCCACGATTCTGGAACGTGACGAAGGCTACGAAGTTATTTCCGAAAACGCGGAAGGAGCGGCGTTCGTTCCTCCTACGCCGCAGGAAATGCGCGCCCAGATCGACAGCGCCCGTATCGTAACGAAAGAGATGAAGGCGCAGATGAGAAAGGATAAGAAGATGGCGAAGCGTACGGAAGCGGCTGCGCAGAAGCAGGCTGCCGAAGAAGCGATGAAAGCCGAATCCGAGGAAAAAACCGAGGAAAACAACGACGAGAATAAAGACGCCGAATAAGCGTTGATTCAAGCCGTACCATATCGTTAGTATTACGGGCGGCAGGCAGATACTTGCCGCCTGTTTAAAAAAACGATATTCAATTTACTTACAGACTTTTCATAATTCATTTTTAACCTCCTTTATTTTATTTTGTTGAAAGGTTGCCGCTTTTCGCGGCAGCCTTTTAGCGTATTCCGGCTTCGCTTTTAAATCAGAAACTTAACCCGCAAAAAATTAAAACGCCTCAAAAATGCTTTCGGAAATGCCTGAAATATAAACAATCAAAACAAATATGTTTAAATTTATACAGCTGTGCAGTAATTATTGTTGACAAAAATTCAATAATATGCTAAAATAATCTAAACTGAAAGCGTAAAGTTTTCGGTAAATAAACAAAACAAGGAGTATAAAAACATGAAAAAAAGATTCTTGTCGTTATGCGCCGCGTTTGCACTCGGCGCCACGATGTTTTCGTTCGGCGGCTGCTCGAAAGCTGCGGAAAACACGCGCATGACGGTGGATATCAACCCGTCTGTCGAACTGATGGTAGATAAAGACAACAAGGTGGTATCCGTTACCGCGCTCAACGACGACGCGGCAATCATTCTGCAGGGCACCGCGTTTGTGGGCAAAACTTCCGACGAAGCCGTAAAAGGCGTGGTGGAAGTGGCTACGGAAACGGGCTACATAGTGAAAGGCGAAGTGGAAGTCGGCGAAAACAACGTTAAAATTTCCGTTTCCGGCGATACGAAATGGGCGAAAGATTTGTATAAGGACGCCGAGAAAAAGGTAAACGAATACCTTGAAAGCAGCGGCATCAAAGCGACGGTCGAACGGGTAGATGCTCTGAAAACCGAAGCTTTGAAACAGCTGGCGAAACATAACTCCACCTATACGGAAGAAGAGATCGCCGGCATGAACGACGAACAGCTTTTAAATGTAATCGCCATCGGTCGTGTGGAAACGGCGCAGCTTGTGTCCGAAGAAGTTCGTCAGGCATATTTCGAGGCGAAAGAGTACGAAATTTCTCTTGCCACCAGCACCGCCACGAAAGATTTGATTTACGCGATGAACAGCGCGTATGCCGTTGCTTATGCCGGTTACGGAATCGCGCTGGATACTTATTCCGCGGCAATTAAAAAGCTTGATGAAGCGCGCTACAACGCGTTGGTATCTCCCGATTCCGCATATCAGAAACTTTTAGTGCAGCTTCGCGAAAAGAAAGCGGAAATTCTTGCGCAGAAACAGTTGATTATCAGCATTAAGGCGGGAAATTCTTCCGTGGATATCACCATTGCAACGGGAGATCTTACCAAGTACGAGGCGGCATACGATAAACTCGTGGCAGACCTCGAGGCGGCAGGCAAGGCAGCGAACGACGGGTTAACGTCCTTGATAGAATTGATGAAACAAGGCGAAAAATCCATGAAAGATTTGCAGGCGAAATTCCCCGCGGACATCACCGATCAGCTCAACGCAAAGGCGAGCGAGATCGACGCGAAAGCAAACAAGGCAAAAGACGAATTCTTCGCGAGATTCGAAGAAGCGCACAAAGCGGATTTCGATGCGATGAACAAAGCGCTGGCGGATACGAAAGCGAAGCTGATCGAAAACGTAGAGAAAGCGGCATAAACCGTTGGCAAAACAACAAAAAAAGAAAGAGTCGGGAGCAATCCCGGCTCTTTTTTCGCGGCAGTCTGTGTCGTTGCGTTCGGTTTAAATACTGTTGCGCTTAAAATACGGCGGGCAACAGAATCGCCAGCGGCAACCCGATGCAAAACGAAATTAAATTCGCCGTAAAGGCATATAAAATCAAGCGTTTTTTGCTGTATACTATCGCAACTTTGCCGCCGTTTTCGTCTGCGGAACCGCTTACTCCGCCGTTTTTCCGTTTGCCCAAAATGAAGCAATACAGCGCGGCTTCGGCAGCAAATATAAACAGTTCGGCGAAAAAGTACAGGGGAATCACTCCGTAAAGGTTATTGAAATGCAGCCGCACGTTTAAAAGTAAATTCAGCGCAATCTGCGTAACGCCGTTTGCCGCCAGCACGGTGAGAAACGCCCGCTTCGTCCTGAGTCCGAACGCAAGCGCCAGCAACGTTTCCACGCCGAGCGTAACGATAAACCGCACGAAAAATCCGAGAATTTCCGCAGAATAATCGTAATTTTGCGTTACGGGCAGAGGCGTAGCGGTAATCAGATTGCCGCCCGTGTTGTCGGCGATATCCGCCATGTTTACGGTAAAATAGCTGTGAAACGCGTACCTTTCCAGAACGTCGCTCACGCAAAACGCGCCGCTTGCCGCCGTTGTTTCCGAATCGCGCGTCGCGCCGCCCGCCGAATTATCCGCCGCGCCGCTTTTCGTCGCCCTGTCTGGGTAGTACAGCAAAATTTTAAATGTCTGCGGCGGATAATACGTCCAGTTCAATGCTTTGTTTTCGTCCGCGCGCCGAAACCATTGCAAAAAATAGAATCCGTCCTCGTCCTTAAATTCCGTAAACGCGCGCCACACCGCTTCGTCGGCTCCCTCATAGATATACTTGCCGTCTTCCGTGCCGTCCCACGCGCGTGCGGGACCGGTAGAGGGCGTTTTCGAAAGCAGCGTTCCGTAGCAAAGCTCGTCGCCCATATTTTCAAACGTTACGCGCACCGACGGCTTCGGCCCGGTATCCGCGCTTGCTTTCATGGTTTCAGTGCGTAAAAACGCGGGCGCAAGCAGAACAAACGTCAGAAACATCAAAGAGACCAACCGAAACGCATGCGTAAAAAATTTCGTTTTCCAACAGTATTTCATCAAATCCCTCCGTATTCTGCCCGAAGCGGCGCGTCGCGCCTCGCCGAGGCAAGCGTATTTTCAATTTCATTATATCCGAAAATCGTAGCTTCGTCAAGCCTTACAGCCGAGAAAATTGACGAAAAACGTTTTTTGCCGCGTGAAAAAGGGGCATTTTGCGCCCGCAAAGTGAAAGCTTTCGAAAAATATAAGAAAAACGGCGAAAAACGCTTTGATTTTCAGGCAAAATATTGTAAAATAGAAAGGTGAAATATTCGCGCGTTTTTTCGCGCGGTTACAAAAATTTTCAATGCGGAGACCAACGATGGGAATTTTCGGTTTTTTGGCAAACAGCGACAGCAAGCGGAGCCTTAAAAAGCTCAATAAAATCGCGGACAGCGTAGAGGCGCTCGATTCGAAATACGCCGCGATGGACGATGAAACGCTGAAATCGCAGACGAACGTATTAAAAGAACGCCTGAAGGCGGGCGAAACCACCGACGATATTCTGCCGGACGCGTTCGCCGCGCTGCGCGAAGCGGCATGGCGCGTTCTGAATATGAAGCACTTCCGCGTGCAGATTATCGGCGGTATCTGCCTGCATCAGGGCAGAATCGCGGAAATGCGTACGGGCGAAGGCAAAACGCTGGTGGCAACGCTGCCCTCATATTTAAACGCCCTTACGGGCAAAAGCGTGCACGTCGTTACCGTAAACGATTACCTTGCCAAGCGCGACGCGGAATGGATGGGTAAAGTGCACAAATTTATGGGGCTCACCGTAGGAGTGATCGTGCCCGGCATGGACGACGACGAGAAACGCGAAGCGTACAAAGCGGATATCGTATACGGCACAAACAACGAATTCGGCTTCGATTATCTGCGCGATAATTTAAAGACGGATCTTTCGAAGATGGTGCAGCGCGATTTGTCGTTTGCCATCGTGGACGAAGTGGACTCCATTTTAATCGACGAAGCCAGAACGCCGCTCATCATTTCCGGCAAGGGCGAAAAATCTTCCGATCTGTATGTGCAGGTAGATAAATTCGTGCGCACGCTTTCCGGCGGATTCGACGACGAACTGAAAGAGGAAGAGGACGAGGCGTTCCGCGCCGCGCGCGAAGCAGCCAAGGAAAACAAGGGCAAAAAGAAAAACAAAAAAGCGCTTGCCGAAGCCGCCGCAGAGGACGATTCCGAAGAGGAAGAATACGCGGATTACACGAAAATGTCGCTGGAAGAACAGGCGAATTACGAGGCTGAGCAGGAAGAAAAACGCCGTATCGCCGCGCAAAACGCCCCCGAAGGCAAAAAGGCGCTCGCGAAGAATAAGGACTGGGATTACATCGTAAACCGCAAGGATAAAACGGTGGAACTCACCGATTCCGGCGCGCAGAAAGCGGAACGATTCTTCCGTATCGATAACATCGCGGAAATCGCGCACGCCGATTTGAACCATCACATTCAGCAGGCGCTCAAAGCGCACAAGCTTTTCAAGCGCGACGAAGATTATATCGTGAACGACGGCGAAGTCATCATCGTAGACGAATTCACGGGCAGACTTATGATCGGGCGCCGCTATTCCGACGGATTGCATCAGGCAATCGAAGCGAAAGAGGGCGTGGAAGTAAGAAGCGAAAACAAGACGTACGCCACCATCACTTTCCAGAACTATTTCCGTCTGTACGGCAAACTTTCGGGCATGACGGGCACGGCAAAAACGGAAGAAGCGGAATTCCGCACGATTTATTCGCTTGACGTTATCGAAATCCCCACAAACAAGCCTATCAAGCGCGTCGATCTTCCCGATATGGTATATTCCACGCTCGAAGGCAAAAAACGTGCGGTGGTGCAGGAAATCATCGAACGCAACAAGAGCGGGCAGCCCGTGCTGGTAGGTACGGCTTCCGTAGATAAATCGGAAGAAATTTCCAGATTGCTGCATAAAAACGGCATAAAACACAACATTTTAAACGCGAAAAACCACGAACGCGAAGCGGAAATCGTAGCGCAGGCAGGCAGATTCGGCGCCGTAACCATTGCCACCAACATGGCGGGGCGCGGCACGGATATTCTGCTGGGCGGCAACCCCGAATACCTCGCCAAAAAGCGCCTCCGCGAAGAGGGCGCTGCGCACGAAGATATCGAACTTGCCGTCAGCACGTACATTACCGACGTAGACGATAAAATTCTCGCGCTCCGCGAACGCTATAAAAAAGTATACGAACATTATAAGGCAGAAACGGATAAGGAAAAGGAACAGGTAATCGCCGCCGGCGGTCTTTGCATCATCGGCACCGAGCGCCACGAATCCCGCCGTATCGATAATCAGCTGCGCGGCCGTGCCGGGCGTCAGGGCGATATCGGTATGTCCGTGTTCTTCCTTTCGCTCGAAGACGATCTCGTAAAGCGTTTCGGCGGCGAAAGAATGAAATCGCTTTACAATTTTTTCAAAATCGACGAAGATACCTGTCTGCAATCGAAAATGCTTTCTCACGGCATCGCAAACGCGCAGAAAGCAATCGAAGGCAGAAACTTCGGCATCCGTAAAAACGTGCTCCAGTACGACGACGTGATGAACAAGCAGCGCGAAGTGATGTACGCGGAGCGTATGAAAGTGCTCAAGGGCGAAAACGTACACGATCAGGTGCTGAAATATATCCCCGATTACGTGGAAGAAGTGGTGCGAACCGCCGTGAACGCGGACGACATGCCGGAACTTTGGAACGAATCGGAACTGAACGCCGCGCTTGAAACGAAACTGCTGCCCGAAGGCACGAATTACGTTACGCGTGAAAAGCTGGAAAAGTGGGATTACCCGCTTGCAATTCAGAAAATCACGGCGAAAACCATCAAGGAATACGAAAAGAAAATCGAAGAAATATCCGCGATGGGCGTAGACTTTTCCGATGTGGAACGCCGCGTCCTCTTGATGACGGTAGACAGAAACTGGATCGACCATATCGACGCGATGGATCAGCTGAGAAAGGGGATCGGTCTGCGCGCTTACGGGCAGGTAGATCCGATTATCTCCTACAAGAAAGAGGGCTTCGACATGTTCGACGAAATGGTGGAACGCATCCAGCGCACCACAATTTCCGTGCTTCTGAAAGTGCGCATCGAACTCCGCCAGAACGGCGCGCCCGCCCGTCCCGCACAGCCCGCGCAGCCGCAGGGCGAACGCAAAGCGTTCCGCCGTCAGATGCCGGAACCCATTCAGAATATGTCGTCGTATAAAGAAGCTCAGGCGAAAGCGGCAGCCGCGGCGCAGAATAACCAACCGGAAAACAAGCAATAATAAAGAAGATTTATGTTTAAAGCAGACGATTACAGATTAAAAATTCAGGGCATGCGCGGCGTTCTCGCCGAAGCGGGGTACGCGCTCGACCTCGATAATCAGAAGAAAAAGCTCGAAGAACTGAAAGCCGAGCAGGAAAAGCCGGAAGTCTGGCAGGATCTCGAACGTTCCACGAAAATCGGCAGAGAAATCGCGCATATTCAGAACAAAATCACGGCATACGATAAAAGCGCCGCGGCGCTTTCCGATGCCGAAGAAGTGATCGATCTCATCGAAGAAACGGGCGACGAAAGCCTGATTTCCGAGCTGGATTCGATGCTTTCCACCGCCGATAAAGATATCGAAGATATGCGCATCCGCGCCATTTTAAGGGGACCGTACGATTCGCATAACGCTCTTTTAACGCTGCATGCGGGCGCGGGCGGCACGGAAGCGTGCGACTGGTGCTCGATGTTATACCGTATGTACAACCGCTACTGCGAAAAAATGGGCTTCAAAGTGTACGAGCTCGATCGCGAAGCGGGCGACGAAGCGGGCATCAAAAGCGTTGATTTCCGCGTGGAAGGCGAAAACGCGTACGGGTATTTAAAGGCGGAAATGGGCGTGCATCGTCTGGTGCGCATTTCCCCGTTCGACGCCAACAAACGTCGCCACACTTCGTTCTGCTCCCTCGAAGTCATGCCCGAAGTAGAGGACGATAACGAAGTGGAAATCAAAGACGACGATATCCGCATCGATATTTATCATTCGGGCGGCGCCGGCGGGCAGAACGTAAACAAAGTGGCTTCCGCCGTGCGAATCACGCACTTCCCCACGGGCATCGTGGTGCAGTGCCAGAACGAGCGTTCGCAGCTGCAGAACAAGGAAATGTGCTTCAACATGCTTCGTTCCAAACTGCTCGAAAAGAAAATCGAAGAACGTCAGGCAGAAGCGGACGCCATGAAAGGCGACGTAAAGAAAATCGAGTGGGGTTCGCAGATTCGTTCGTACGTGTTCTGCCCCTACACCATGGCGAAAGACCATCGTACGGGCTACGAAAAAGGCGACATTCAGGCGGTGATGGACGGGGATATACAAGGGTTTATCATCGATTACCTCAAACGCACGGTATAGCAGCGCGCTTGAAAAGCGTCGCATTACGGTGTCCTGCTCCGTTTTCCCTCGGTCATTTTCAGGCAATAAATACAGGCTTCCCTTTGGGGGGAAAGCTGTCGGCAAAGCCGACTGATGAGGGGCAGTTACAAGTATTTCCAAGTTAAATTTTTCTCATCAAAGGGGCGGTAACATAACCGGTTACTCCGTTTTTAAACGCAAAAATTCAAATTTCAAAGAGGCAATACAAAAACAATGGCGATTCTTGCTGCGGAAACTAAAAAAGAACCGATTATACTCGGCATAGAATCGTCCTGCGACGAAACGGCGGCGGCGATTATTCGCGGCAGAAAAATTTTGTCCGACGAAATCGCTTCGTCCGCTTCCGTGCAGGCGGAATACGGCGGCGTAGTGCCGGAAATCGCTTCGCGCGCGCACGTCGTCGCCGTAGATAAAGTGGTGGCGGCGGCAATCGAAAAGGCGCATATCAGGCCCGAAGAAATCGACGCGGTGGCGGTAACTTACGGCGCGGGACTGCTCGGCGCGCTGCTCGTAGGCGTGTCGTTTGCAAAGGCATACGCTTACACGTTGCAAAAACCGCTCATCGCCGTTAATCATATCCGCGGGCATCTTGCCGCGGCATACCTTGCCGATCCCGCTTTGAAGCCGCCGTTCGTAACGCTTCTGGCAAGCGGCGGACACACCGCCATTTTATACGCGCGGTCCGAAACGGAATTTTCCTATCTCGGCGGCACGAAAGACGACGCGGCGGGCGAAGCTTTCGATAAGGCGGCGCGCGTTTTGGGCTTGCCCTATCCGGGAGGACCGAATATTCAGAAATGTGCCGAGGGCGGCACGGCGAATATCCCGTTTCCACAGATGTTCAAAGGGGGCGGCGGCTACGATTTTTCGTACAGCGGCTTAAAAACCGCCGTCATCAATTACTGCCATACGAAAGAGCAGAAAGGCGAAGAAATCGTCAAAGCGGACGTGGCGGCTTCTTTCCAGAAAGCCGCGGTAGACGTGCTGATAAAAAAGACGATTGCGGCGGCGAAAGAAAAACGCGTAAAAACGGTAACGGCGGGCGGCGGCGTCATCGCCAACGGCTATTTGCGGCAGAAACTTTCCGAAGCCTGCCGGAAAAACGGCTTGCGCCTCGTTCTTCCCGAAAAGCGCTACTGCACAGATAACGCGGCGATGATCGCCTCCGAGGGGCTGATTCGCTATCTGCACGGCGATTTTGCCGATTTAACGCTGAACGCGAAAGCTTCGATACCGCTTTCCGCCGTGGCGGAAAACCGCGAGACGGATGCGAAAAACAATGCGGAGGGCAAAGCGCATGCTTGACGTGTTTCTTGATTCGTTGATCGATACGCTGAAATTGTTCCCGTTTCTCGTGCTTATCTATGTCATCATAGAGCTGCTGGAACATAAAACGAATTTAAGCCGCGAACATTCGCGCCTGCGCGGCGGATTCGGTCCTTTAATCGGCGCGGCTACGGGGCTGGTGCCGCAGTGCGGATTTTCCGTCATGGCGGCAAAACTGTTCGAACAGAAGTATATCACCGTAGGTACCTTGCTCGCGATTTTTCTTTCCACCAGCGACGAAGCGTTCGTTATCCTTTTGTCGGAGGGGGCGGCGGAGCAATTATTGCCGCTCATCATCGCAAAAATGGGCATCGGCGTGGCGGTGGGGTATCTCGTCGACGGCTTGATGTTCTTGTTCCGCAAAAAGTCGTCGCAGCCGTTGCTTGCGGAAGGCGCGGATATGCGCGTCAATCCGGAGGCGGGGGTAAGCGATTCGCACGAATATTTCTTCCGCAAAGAAGATCACGCGGACGAGGAAGAATGTACCTCCTGCGGCAGAGATCACGACGATCGCCACCCGTGGAAAACGTATTTTCTGCATCCTATTCTGCATTCGTTGCAGGTGGCGGCGTTTATATTCATCGTCAATTTCGTGCTCGGCGCAATCATATACGCCGTAACGGAAGAAAGATTCATCGCGTTTATGCAGCGCGGCGCGGCGGCGCAGCCGTTTATTGCGGCGCTTGTGGGGCTCATCCCCAACTGCGCTTCCAGCGTAGTGATAACGCAGTGCTTTTTAAAGGGCGGAATATTGTTCGGTTCGTGTGTGGCGGGGCTTTGCGCCAACGCGGGACTGGGCTTCGTGGTGCTTTTAAAAAACACGAAACAATGGAAGCGCAATCTTGCCTTAATCGGTATCACATATCTTGTGTCCGTTGCGGCGGGCGGCATGATCAACGCATTTTTAATATAGTTACAGGAGAAAACGAAAATGGAAGAGATGAAAGTACTCGGCAGAGAAAACGGCTGCCTTACCGTTGCGCTTTCCGGCGAAGTGGATTCCGGAAACGCCGAAGCGTTTTACGAAGGCGTTATCGCGGCATACGCCGAAAGCCCTTCAAACGTGATGTTCGATTGCGAAAATCTCGATTTTATCGACAGCACCACGCTCGGCACCTTCGTTAAAATTTTGAAGCGGGTGAAAACGGACGGTTATAAAATGTCGCTGAAAAATCTCAAACCGAAAATCAAAAAATTATTTCTCATCTGCTCGCTCGACAGCATTATGGAGATTAAATAAAAATGGAACGCGATTCTTCTTTGAATACCCAAACGAAAGGTGGCGAATTTGCCATGGAATTGCCGCTCGTCAGCGATTTTCTCACCACCGTGCGCCTTGCCACGGGCGGCGTGTGCGCGGTTTCCGGGCTGGACGTCGATTATACGGAAGATATTAAAGTGTGCGTTACCGAAGGGCTGCTGATTTTAAAACGCAACGGCTACGCCCGCGCAAGAGTCAGCTTTTTCTTTGCGGAAAACGGAAAAATAAAATGCGCGCTTTCCGGGCTGGAACAAGGCGGAAACGCCAAAGAAGCCGGCTCGGCGGACGACGAAATCTCGTTTGCGCTTCTTTCGGCGCTGGTGGCGGAAAACAACGTAACGCGGAACGGCGAAACGGTTACCGCCATTACGTTTTACGCCTGAGCGCGGAAAATATCATTTCGGAAGAGTAAAATGGAAAAAAAAGAGGACGAATTGTTCCGCAGATACAGAGAAACGGGCGATGTGAAACTGAGAAACGAAATCGCCGAAAAATATCTGTACATAGCGGATATACTCGCTAAAAAATTTACGGGGCGCGGCGTGGATTACGACGATCTGAAACAGGTGGCGTCGCTGGCGCTTCTGCGCGGCATCGATCGCTTCAACCCCGATCTGAACATGCAGTTTACCACGTTCATTACCCCCACGATCACGGGCGAAATCAAAAATTATTTCCGCGATAAAGCGCGAATGGTAAAATTGCCGCGGCGATTAAGCGAAATACACGCAAAAGTGCGCGCTTTCTGCGCCGATTACGAGGGAAAAACAGGCAAGAAACCCGCCGTAAAAGAGATTGCCGCCGCGCTTTCCGTTTCGGAGGAAGAGGTAGTGCGCGCGCTGGAAGTGGGAAACGCCGTTTCGCTGGATTCCACCATGGCAAAGGGCGATGACGAAAACGAAAATTCGTTATACGCCGTTCTGCCCGATAACGACGCCACGTACGAGCATTTCGAAAACCGCGAGGCGCTGAAAAGCGCCATGAAAGCGCTGGGCGATACGGAAAAACAGCTGGTCGACTGCAGGTTTTTCAAAGGACTTTCGCAGAGCGAAACCGCAAAGCGCCTCGGCGTTTCGCAGATGTTCGTTTCCCGGCTGGAAAGAAAAGTGCTTGCAAAACTGAAAGACGGATTAAAAGAAGCGTAAGGGGAACGAAGCGATGCCGCTGCAAATCGGAACGTTCGAACAACTGCATAGCGCCCTTGGCGAGCTCGCCGCGTTTTTAAAAGAAAACGGCGCGGGCGACGAGGGCATTTTCAAGGCAAAACTTGCCGTCAGCGAGCTGGTAACCAACGCCATCCGCTATACGGAAAGCGGCAACGCGGAAGTGGAATGGCGGGTGAAAGGTTCGCTGTGCGAACTGAAAATCACGTCTTTGCCGCCGTATGCGCCGCCTAAGGATTGCCGCTGCGCCGACGTTATGTCGGAAAACGGCAGAGGATTATACCTTGTAAACAGCCTCAGCGAAACCTGCACGGTTTCCGCAAACGGCACGCTTACCGTTACGGTAAAAATCAAAGATTGAATAAAAAGGTACGAAAGAAGTATGAACGATAAAGAAAAAACGCTGCAAATCGAAACAGGCGTGTTCTGGATTTGCTTTAAAGGCGAAAACGCCGATTTTATTTACGATAAAGGCAGATTTGTGAAATGCGGCGGCAAACGCATCGTTGAAAAAATCACGAAAGACGAGGACGGACTCAATTATAAATACAGCCACAAAAAAGCGTGGGAAGAACTTTCGAAAACCGTGGCGGAGGGGCGATATGCGGAATATGCGTTCAACGATTTTCCGCGCGGCAGAATCTGGTTCGATATAGAGGAACGCCGCCATTACGTAATGTACGACGAAAAATTGTCGCCCGCGGCGAAAATAGTGGAAGAGGAAATCAAAAAGAATTTTCATTTGATCGATCCCGAATTTATGACCGATTTAATGTTGTATAAAAGCAGAATTCAGCCGGAAATTGCCGTAATCAAGCGCGTTTTCGGGGAGAAATAACGTAAAATAAGGCGTAAAAACGGTGTAAAATAAGCCGAATTTATTAAAAAACAAGGGTTTTTCTTACAAAAAACCCTTGTTTTTTAACATATTCAGGGGCGATTTTATACATATTTTGCCCGATTTTCAACACCTTTTTGAAAAAAAGAAGCGCGCCCGCAAAAGCGGACGCGCCTGAAATTTTTATTATAACTTTACTTTCTGACGGCGAACTTATACATCTTCGCAAGCAAGCCGTCGGGAATACGATCTCTGTACTGACCGAGGTAGATGAATATCTTGCGGAAGAAGTCGTCGTTGTTGCCGCCTACGGCATAATCGGGAATGTTGCTCATCGCGCCGTTGTATTTCAGAACGAACAGATTCGTGAACTGCTCTCTTTCTTTATCCGTAAGAGAAGCGATGAACGGATCGAACGTCTGCGTGGTGTAGTAGCTGTTCGTTGCGGGCGCCGCAGGTGCCGGAGCCGCTGCGGGGGCAGGGGCGGGCGCGGGAGCAACGGGCGTAACTTCGGGTTCCGCTTCTTCTTCCCGGAACGAAGAGAAATTGGGAATGACAAGCTGCTCTTCCTCTACCACGGGGGCGGGAGCCGGAACCGCTTCCACGGGAGCGGGAGCCGCTACGGCAGCCGACGCGGGCGCATATACGGGAACGTATACGGGCATGGGAGCGATGGGCGCTACGGGCGCCGTATAACCGTTTGCATATACGGGAACAGGTGCCGGAGCGGGTTCTTCGGCGGGAGCCGCGGGCTGAGCAGTTTCTTCTTCTGCTGTTTCCTCTGCTTCCGCTTCCTCGTACTCCTGTTGTTCCGCTTTGCGTTTTAATACGGATTTCGTGATGATGCAGAGAATCAGCTGAACAAGCGCGATTCCCGCGGCGGCAACGGCAAACCATTTTGCGCCGCCGAGCAAAGTCTTTTCGTTTACGCCCTTCGTAAAGCCGAAATCGATGAAGCACACGGCAACGATGATGCCCGCCATAATCAGATTGATGACGTTGCGGAAAATATCGAATCCGTAGCCCTTTTTCATCGGCAGACGCGCGGTAGAGAAGTAGAACGCGAGAACGATGAACGAGAACGCCGCGATGATCGCCCATTTATAGAAGCCGCCCCACGTATGATTCTTGATGAAGAACTTCGTGTTATCGCCCATCAGAGCGGTGAGGTTGTTCAGCATGGAGCCGTCTTTATTGTAATGCAGGTAAGCATAGCCGTATGCGCCTGCGAAAGCCGCCGTAAGAAGGAAGAGGATAAACGGAACAACCGCTTTGCCCTTGTTCTTTACGAACGAGTAAATCACGTAGAGAAGAAGCGAACCGCCGGCAATGCCGAGCACCGTGTAATCGAAAAGGAGCTTGTTCTTCATTGCGCCCGCTGCGGAAGTTTCGAAACTGTACATGGAGGAGAGCCACAGCGTAATAAGCGCATAACCGCCGAACGCGATAAGGTTCATGTAAGCGATGGTGCGTACCATTGCGGGAGCTTTTTTACCGGAGCACACGCCCACAAGCATAAAGACGATATTGAGTACGAACACTACGGGAATTACGTAGAGGAACATACTGTAAAGCATCGTGTGCTTATCGTAGTTGTTTAAGTAAGGAAGAAATTTGATTCCCTGAAATTTGGAGATCGTTGCGGGAGCGGACTGCGCAAGGTTGATCTGCTGACCGCCTGCCGTTACCGTGCCGATCGCTTTATAAAGTTCTGCCAGACCGTCTTTTTTGAAGAGATTTATGAACACTTTCAGAAGAGTGGTTTCGTTGGTGAAAACCAAAGTGCTGTTTCCAGCGACTTCCGCTTTTAAAAGCAGCGTAACGGGCAGAAAACACACCAGCGCGATGGGAGCGAGCGCAAGAAGCAGCGCAAGGATACGGCTGAAAATGCGCTTGGGGGCTTCGGGTTCCGTTTCGTCAGAAGCGAGGGCGCCGAGTTCTTCACCGCTCAAATCGTTCACGTTTACTTCTTTTTCGGGGTAATTTTTACTCATAATAAAAAAGTCTCCTAAAAAAATTTCTTCTATAACGCAGTCAATAAAAAGCAATCAGGGGAGGAGTAAAACGTTAAAAAATCAGCAGTCGCCCGTCCTTTTTTTACTTTCGGGAATATTATACCATAATTCTTTTGTTTTGTCAATGATAAGAGCTGAAAAAAACGATAAATTTTAAACTTTTTTTCGCTTCGGAAGCGGCTTGCGGCGCCGTAGAAAACGAAGAAAAATAATAGCGGAAAAGCGCCCGGAAAAGGGAAAGAAACAAAGAAAATTATATAAAAGGACGCGTGAACGAAAAAACAGGGGCGAAAACCCTTGAAATTTTTCGCGGAAAGTTGTATAATTATCCTTAGCGCAAGCGACGAAAACCGAAGGAGCAGAATGTATGAACGAACTGGAAAAAATCGTAACCGACGTATCGGAAAAACTGGGGGTAAGGCTGGGCTTCAGAGAAGAGAGTTCCGCCGAAAAAAACGAGGCGTGTTCTTCGGGGCCGCGTTCCGACGGAAAGCACACTTATTTCCGCTTTTCTTTCGCGGGGGAAACGTATACGGGCGTTCTGGACGGAGCTTCGAAAGCGGAGAAGAATTACGCCGCGCTGCTGCCCGCTTATCTTGCTTCGTTTGCGGAAAAAAACGCCGTATCGCAGGGAGAATATCTGAAAAAAATGCTGCTCGGCGAATATTCGCAGACGGACGCGTATAAATATTCGGTGAAATTCGGCGTGAAAGAAAAGCCGTGTTTCGTGCTGGCGCTCAGATTCACGAAAGCCTACCCGGAAACGGAGACGCTTTTGAAGCAGTACGCCGACGCGAAAGAGGACTGCGTTGTGAAATTCGACGATAAAAATTTTGCGTTCGTGAAAGCGGCGGAGCCTTCGGAAGAATATTCCTCGCCCGCGGAATACGCGGGATTTCTGGCGGGTTTTCTGACGGAAGAGCTGGGCGCGCGGGTATGTATCGGCGCGGGATCGGTAACGGGGGGATTTCACGATTTGCAGCTTTCCTATTCGCGCGCGGTAACGGCGCTGCGTTACGCCGAAGTGTTTTCGGGTGGAGAAGGCGTGCATTCGTATAAGGAATACATGCTGGTGAAGCTGCTGGAAGAAGTGCCGAAATCGCGGCTGGACGAATTTCTGAGCGACATTACGGAAGAACAGATACGCGAGGTGTTCGACGACGAGGAAATGCTTCTGACGGCGGAGAAATTTCTGAGCACTTCGCTGAACGTGAGCGAGACTTCCAGAGCTTTATATATGCACCGCAATACGCTTTTATACCGTCTGGACAAAATAGAAAAGGCAACCGGGCTGAATATCCGACTGTTTCCCGACGCGGTAACTTTTCGGATACTTATAATAATATACAAACTTTCGAAAAAGTGAAGTTGCGAAAAGACGGGCGAAAAAAGGCGGATTTTAGGGAATTGTCGATGAACGAGAAACTGCGGGAAGAGAGGGAATTTGATTGTGAGACCTCTATCGGCTCGCAAAAGCTCGCCACTTTCCCCAAAGGGGAAAGCAAGAGATTGCATCAAAGGCAAAAATTAAAGATATAAACGATACGCTACAATCCGTTATGAAACAGGCGAAGCCTGCCCGAAGGGGAAAGCAAGAGATTGCATCAAAGGCAAAAATTAAAAATATATACGATACGCTACAATCCGTTATGAAACAGGCGAAGCCTGCCCAAAGGGGAAAGCAAGAGATAATGCCGGCACAGCGGAACAGGCGAAGCCTGCCCAAAGGGGAAAGCAAGGGTGCAACGTATTTAACGATTGCATTGAGAGATTACGGAAAACAAGTTGGTTACGCCCCTTGATGAAAATTTTCGATGAAAAATGTCAATACTGAATAAGTTGCGCCCCTCACCACCTTGCTTCGCAAGGAGCCTCCCCCCGGGGGGAAGCCGCGAAGCGGCTGACAATTTTTGCCTCATTGTGCGCAAGCACGATGAGGCAAGGGGAAGCCACGAAGTGGCTGACAATTTTTGTCGAAAAAAATGAAGTTCGCTGAATTTTTTTTCAGGCAAGGGGGAGCCTTGACGTAAGGCAAAATTTTAATTTGACCTCTATCGGCTCGCAAAAGCTCGCCACTTTCCCCAAAGGGGAAAGCAAGAGA
>ENA-UOOA01001999-UOOA01001999.1-human-gut-metagenome-genome-assembly--contig:-P61old-NODE-1999-length-30574-cov-30.592614_pt1 | contig 30574 bp, 22 predicted proteins | sample MGYA00242467_ERZ724014 | MGnify/ENA metagenome assembly ERZ724014 | reverse complement strand
CTCTCGGCTCTTTTTTATATAAATTTGTAATTTACACCATTATATGGACTTTATCCAAAGAGAAGCTTGATAGATTTAAAAATTTCTATATTGAAGAAGAATATAATCCCAGAAACTATATGTTTATATCTTTAGGGCTAAATACTGCACTTCGAGTGTCGGATTTGCTGAAATTCACATGGAATGATGTATATAATTTTGATAATGGCTGTTTTCGCACGCATGTTAAATTGACCGAGCAAAAAACCACTAAGAAATCTGTTATTTTTCTAAATTCAAGGATAATCAATTCTCTAAGCTGGTACAAATCAAAGGCGCTAATCAAATTTTTACCTGACACATTTTTGTTCTCAAATGCTGATAATCAGCATATATCCCGTTCAACGGCATACCGAATTGTACATAATGCAGCTGTTTCCTGTGAAATTGAGGGGGTAATCAGTCCGCACTCCTTGCGCAAAACCTTTGGCTACTATGCATGGAAGCAAGGCACATCACCGGTTCTTTTGATGGACATTTATCAGCACTCGTCATTTGAAATCACAAAACGATACCTGGGAATCGAGCAGGATGAACGCGATTCTGTGTTTAGGAATGTTGTTATCTGATGAATGAAACACATTATCCATTGTGTTTCACCATATGTGGACATGTGAACCTAGGCACATGCCAATGATAAAAATTTCATAACATGCCGGATAAAATGGATTTTACCCGGAAAACGTAAAATAATATAATACATGGAGGTACATATTATGGTAGTACAACACAATATGCAGGCAGCAAATGCCAACAGAATGCTTAACGTAACAACAAGCGCACAATCAAAGAGCACAGAGAAGCTTTCATCTGGTTATAAGATTAACCGTGCAGCTGATGATGCAGCAGGACTTACAATTTCTGAGAAGATGAGAAAACAGATTAAAGGTCTTGACAGAGCTTCAACAAATGCTCAGGATGGTGTATCTGCAGTACAGACAGCCGAAGGTGCCCTCACAGAGGTTCACTCAATGCTTCAGCGTATGAATGAGCTTGCAGTACAGTCAGCTAATGGTACAAACTCTGAGACAGACAGAAAAGCTATTCAGGCTGAAGTAGACCAGTTATCTACTGAAATTGATCGTGTATCAGAAACTACAAAGTTTAATTAAACATATCTTTTAAAAGGAGCTACTGGTAATAATGGTAATTCGCATACATATACAAATGGATCTCCAGTAGGTGAGTATAATGGAATTAAAATAACTGCTAAAGGTGCTGACTTATCATTAAAATCTGGTGATGATGTTATTCTCGGTAAAGTGACATTAGGTTATGGAACTGCAGACATTGTTACTGGAAACGGAAATACAGCTGCTGGTAATATCACATCTATCACAGTAAAAGATACACAGGCAAATGTTGAAGTAACATTAAATGACGGCACAAAACAGACTCTTACTGCTGCTGAATTCAATACAAATTATGGTCTTACTGCAGCAAAGGACGGAACAACAACTGTATCTAAAACAATTGATAATACTAATAGAACTGCAAATGTTGGTGTTGATGCAACTAAGGCAAATCTTTCTAATTATGAAATAGGTAATGAGGTTAAAGTCAAGGCTACTATCGCCACAGATAACACAGCATCATTCTCAAAGGATGGAATTGCAAGTCCTCTTTCTTTTAATTTACATGTAGGAGCTGATTCTACTAACGAGAATAAAATCTCTGTAACAATAAAATCTATGAGTTCTGATAGCTTAGGAATTAAAGGATTGAAGGTAGATGGTGAAAAATCTGCTACATCTGCAATTGACACAATTTCTTCCGCTATTCAAACAGTATCTGAGCAGCGTTCATCTCTTGGTGCCGTTCAGAATCGTCTTGAGCATACAATTAACAACCTCGACAACGTTGTTGAGAATACTACATCAGCTGAGTCACGTATCCGTGATACAGATATGGCTAAAGAGATGGTTAACTACAGCAAGAACAACATTCTTGCTCAGGCAGGTCAGTCTATGCTTGCACAGGCTAATCAGTCTAATCAGGGTGTTCTCTCACTCTTACAGTAATCATCCACAATTACATGTTGTACAATATAAAAGAGCTCGCAAAGAGCTCTTTTATATTGCCTTATAACACTTCAATTATTGAATAACTCCATATCCCTTTTGTGCTTTCACAAAGCTCCTATCCTTCACCGCCAGTATAATCACAAAAATCACATCCAGAGTAAAAAAGAACTGGAATATGCCTGCAAATACAGACAGCACCTTTCCTTGTACTCCCTCGCTGCATGCCCTTACAATATAGGCAATAGAAAAAGGTGCCGCTCCTAACAGCCCAAGCCAGCCAATAACTGATAGCACAATTGCAACTGTCGGTCCTACAAATATCATGATAACAACCGGTGTAAACATTAAAAGAAGTGCCACTATGATGCAAAACCCACCTACTACATAAAACGGTATTAACGCATATTTGATAATCCTTGTGCAAATGAGAAGCTGTACTCTGCTTATTCTTTTCCCAAGGATAAGCACCACAGCCAGATTAATCAGTCCCAAAACAATCGGCATGACCATTATCCAACCGGCATCAAAGCTGTCTGTTGATTCCTGCATATTACATATTATCCAAAATAAAACCGGCATCATGTACATTCCAAGCACATATATTACAGGAACTACGTAAATAGCTCGTGATACTTTATTTGATTCATTCATTAATAAATATCCTCCCTTTTATAAACATTCACATTCTAATCTTTTAGCTCCTACAGCTTCTCTCCCGCCACCTTACATCTCTTCCTACAAAAAGCGATGCCGTAAGCTAAAATATCGCACCTGCCCTCATCTCGGAGTGTCTCATCATATCTCTTCTGCTTTATCTGAGCCATCGCGGCATCACAAGCTGCGTCAAGCCCCTTAAACTCCTTAGCATATTTTACCTCGATAACAATGCCTAAATCAGGATTCTCCGGCTTTATAAGTATGTCACTAAAGCCATCTCCCGACTCACGATTGGACTTGATGAGCCAGTCCGGATTGCTTCCTCTAAGCAAACCAAGAAGCAGACCATGATAAAAGTTTTCCTTCATATCATCAGGTGCCTTTGTATCAAGTATACTTATCATGCGCCCCATCACGATATTTAGCTGCCTCGCAAGAATCGCCTCGTCTTTATCTAAAATTGCCTTTGATAAAAGCTTCATAGTATCATTGTCATTTGCAACAACCGCCTTGAACCATTCCTGAATCTGAAGTACAAATACCTCACGTACTTCTTTGTTGGGTATAACAAGCATGTAGGCGTAGCTTTCGTTATCAGGAAGCTTTGCTTCCCCGATTTTGGTAAGGTAGCCTGTAGTAAAAAGCACACTCCATATATTGTCAATGCTGTTCTCAATCTCATCATAGGTCAGATCCTGGCGAATCACCTTTTCAATCGCCTCACCTGCAATCAGGCGCTCAATCTCATCCTTTGTCGATGAATCAGCCCTGTTGATAAGACGCCTCACCAAGCTGTTTCCACTGCTGTTTATCCAATATGTCTGTGGCTTTGCATCACTGTCGTCACGCAGATGATCCGCATGATTAATCACATCCCATGGACAGTAGACATCTGCCCTGCCGAAGTGATATCCGTCATACCATTCCTTCACCTCATCAAAGTGCGAATCCATTCCATAATCAGACAAAAGCTTCTTTACCTCACTATCGGTAAATCCAAACTGCTCATCAAAACGCGAATCTGTAATCGACATTACCTTGAAATTGTTGAGCCCCGTAAATATACTTTCCTTTGATATGCGAAGACACCCTGTCAGCACCGCGAACTGTAAAAATTCATTAGTCTTTAGTGCCTGCCCGAAAAGCCCTCTGATAAGCGAAACCATTTCATTATAATAACCATTCTGAAAGGCTTTATCGAGCGGTACATCATACTCATCTATGAGAATAACTACCTTTTTTCCATAGTGCTTATACAATAGCTGCGAAAGAAGCTGTAATGAAGATATGAGCTTTTCCTTGTCAAAAGCAAGCCTGCCATTTTTCATAATTGTAAGCCCTTTATATTGTTCCCGCTCAATCTGTGTAAGCTTATCACTGTCAGCCAGAAACGAAACTCTGTTTACCTCTTTTCCCATAATCCTGACAAATGCTTCAAAGGCTTCTTCATACGTTAATCCCTCCACCCCCTTGAGTGAAAGAAAAATGACCGGATACTTTCCCATGTACTCATCACACAGCTCTTTATTACCTGAAATATATAAGCCATCAAATAAAGCTTTATCTGTGCCAATGTCAAAAAAGCTCTTAAGCATGCTCATATTAAGAGTTTTTCCAAAGCGGCGCGGACGTGTAAAAAGTGTCACTTCACTCCAGTTTAATAAAAGCTGCTCTATAAGTCTTGTTTTATCCACATAATAAAAATGCGATTCCCGCAATTTTCTAAAATCATCAATTCCAACCGGTAACTTCAAAGTATTTGCCATAAAAGCCTCCACAAAAATAATCCGCTATACTTAGCTATAGTATAGCGGATTAACATTCAAAATACAATCTAAGATTATGGCAGCTTATTCTGCTTTCTCAACAGATATTATCTTCCCCTCAAACGGATCCACCTCTGAAATAGTTCCGGTATACTTTACAGTCACCTTATCTCCGCTTGCGACACTCTCGAGACCGTCAGGCTTCTCATCGAAGGTAAAGCTGTATGGTGTATCCTTATCATCAGTCACTACAAACATGAAGTCCTTTATGTCATCGATTGTTCCTGTAAGCTCCTTCTCTTCCTGTGAGCCCTTTTCACCTTCATCCTTGGTATCAGCCTGCTTTGCACTTTCAGTGCCAGCTGCCTTATCCTGCTTTGTATCGCTCTGTCCGCAGCCTGCAAACAAGCCGGCGCAAAGCATAGCTCCTATTACAATTGTAATGAGTTTTTTCTTCATTATGATATACCTCTTTCTTTATTTATTTATAAGCACTACTATGAGTACGTTTTCTAAAGAGTACTCTCCTATCAGACCAAAGTAAATAGAATCCATAAAATATTAAAAAAATCTTACGAATTACTGCTTTTTTGAACCTCTTGCGAGCCTTGCAGGATACCATTTTTCAAACCATCCGGTAAATATGCCCATCAATACAGGCATCAGATTGTTTACGACAATAAGTGCAGCTCCAACACCTGCCTTTTTCAGCAGAAATGTCCACACTGCTGTCAACACGTATAATACTCCCCATGCCGCCGCAAGTATATAATTCGTCTTCATAAAGAGAGGATTTTTATGTGCGGCTTCACCGCCATAATTGTATTTCACATATGTTGCGCATAAAGGCTCCTTTGTCAGGCATGAAACCAGCCAGAACAGCCCAAACACCAGATATCCGATATCTGTTGATATGTCACCTGCTCCTGTCAGGCTTGCAATCGCAGAAAGTATAGCAACAGCAACAATTGAGAGCTGATCCCATATTACAAATTTATGTTTTCTCATGATAAAAGGTATAGCGGATGCCACCAAAAGAGCAATCACAGAACCCTTTTCAGTATTAACAGAAACTGCTATCCAAAACGTAATCCATGGTATGAGCATTGTCATCATGGATGGATTTTTCTGTACCTCCACACCTTGTGATGTTTTTTCTGCCTCTTTGACTGCCGATGTACTTCCAAAAAATTTATCCCAGTTTACCATCAAGGAAAAATCACCTGTCACCGTATACATCTGCTTTCCCAATGCCTCTGCGCCACCTATCTCGCCTCGGGAAATAGCCAACCATACCGTAAAAGGCGTATCTATGCGTGTAGTCGCGGCAAGGCTTTGGTCAGTAAGCACCTCACTACCTTTATCATCAAGCTTTATTTGGTATGTATGCTTCAAATCGGTATAGCATATCTCAAGCACGCGTTCCTTTCCGTCATAGGTATCCTTATTGTATAATGCAGCCATCTGTCTGGTGAAAACAAGGTCATCCGCTTCCTTTTCTCCTGTTGTCCTGCTGATTCCCCAGCTGGCATCCGCCATACTTTCAAATACATCCCTTGGATATAAAAGAGTATGGAGCGCCGCTTCTGTTTTTTCAGATATTTTTCCTGTGATGGCATATTCTGCCCCGGCACTTTTTACCGTAGCCAGATATTCGTCAGTCCTCTTTGACAGCTCTTTTACACGAAACAGCTCACCCTGACCGCAAAATATGGTTGTATAATGCTCTTTTCCAAGGAAATGGTCAAACATCCGAAGTACACTGTCATAATTTCCCTCTGCAGAATAAAAGCCACAGGTAGAGATTAGCACATGCCTTTTGCCTTCCATGTCATATCTGCAATCATGGCTGCCGCTTCCGTATCCGTCATCCTTTGTACTCATAAACGGCAGGCTCATGGGAAGCTGCCTGTCAATCACGTTCTTTAGTATTCCCGGCACACTAAAATAGTACAGAGGAAACGACCACACAACAATATCTGCTTCAAGCATTTTCCCAATAACAGTCTGCATATCGTCATTTATGCAGCACACCCCCGGTGTCTTCTGCCAGCATGCAAAGCAGCCCTTACACGCGCCTACATTCATTGAGGCTACATGCATTTCATCAATGGATATAGCTTCATTTTTGCTCTTATATCCTTCTTTGAAGCCTTCTATAAAGCTGTTTGCAAGCCTTAACGAATTGCTTCGTTTGCCTTTTGGACTTCCGTTAATCAGAAGTATGTTCATGCTTTATTCCCTCCTGTAAGTATATAGTTAATTTTAGTATAGCGGATTGACAGGCAAAAAACAATTAAAGTTTAGACTTAGAAACAATACCATAATTATACATTCAAAATACATTCAAATTCTTAAGTATGCCTTGTAATTATAGTACTATGATAGTAAAATAAAGCTATATTATTACGAATCAGGAGAATTCATATGGGTTACGATGAAAAAATTTTTAAAGCAAAGGCGAATATCAAGGCCCGCAGATTATGGCTTGTTTTTGCTATATTGCTGACCGCAAATTATGGTACCGACACAGCAAATGGCGCTTATTCTGTCAGTAATTATATCATTTTTGTTATTTTATGCTGGCTGCCTTTCGTGTGTGGTGACATACTTCTAAAAAGGAAGGGGAAGGATAATGATCATTACAGGCTTGCATTTGTCATCGGATATGGTATTTTTTACGTATTTCTTTTGTGTACGACAACCTCACCGATTGCATTCACCTACATTCTTCCGATAATCAGCCTTATTGTAATATTTAAGGATGAAAAATTCATGATTTACTGCGCTGTTGCAAATATGCTAAGCCTTATTGCAAGTATTGCATTTCACATATTTGTGCTTGGTCAGAACACTGCTATAGATCATAAAAACTTTCAGCTTCAGATAGCATGTCTTTTGCTTTGTTACATAGGCTATATCATGTCGGTGCGCCACCTGACTGAGTCCGATGCTGCACTCACAGAGAGCATAAAGTCTGATTTAAACCGTGTTGTCACGACAGTTGAGCAGGTTAAAACTGCCAGCAACACCATAATGGACGGTATAACAGTGGTCCGTGAGCTTGCTTCTGAAAACAAGCACGGCTCAGATGTTGTCGTTGAGAGAATGAATGAGCTTACCGGAAATAATGAGCAACTTCAGTCCCACACTGCTTCTTCCCAGGAAATGACTACCGATATAAGCTCACAGGTTGAAAATGTTGCAGCCATGATAAACGATATGGTTTCCCTGACAGCCGAATCAGGCAAGCATGCCAAGGTCAGCTCTGAGGACCTTGAAGGTCTTGCCCAGACAGCAAAAACCATGTCGGAGCTTTCTACAGAGGTTGAAAACATCCTGACTACATTCAGAGATGAATTTGAGATGGTTAAAAATGAAACCGGAACAATTGATAATATTTCAAACCAGACAAACCTCCTCGCTCTTAACGCTTCTATCGAGGCTGCACGTGCAGGTGAAGCAGGTAAGGGATTTGCTGTTGTTGCTGAACAGATCCGTACTTTAAGCACTGAGACGAGAAATTCATCCGGTCAGATCAGTGAGGCTCTCTCACGGCTTGACGAGATTTCCGGAAAGATGACCTCATCCATTGAAGAAACGCTCCGCCTCATCCAGCTCACTCTTGAAAAGGTAATGCAGACCGGTGAAAATGTAGAGAAGATCACAAAGGATTCCAATAAGCTCGGAAGCCATATCCATGAAATCGATGCCGCAATGCAGGAGGTTGAAGCATCTAACCAGCAGCTTGTCGACAATATGGAAAAGGTATCTGAAATCGTAGAAACCATGACCTCATGTATCGATGCATCTGACGCAATAAGCCGCAAGATGCTCAGTAAATATGATGAAAGCGCAACAAATATCAATAATATCGAGACTGTTATCCAATCTCTCATGCACGAGCTCGGAGTTGGTGGATTTATGGGACTTGATGATATCCGCCCGGGTATGAAGGCCAAAGTGATCCTGACAGATGTACAGACCGGCAACGAATTCCATTGCGAAGTAAAGGCGGTTGACGAAAACGGTCTTAAGCTTGTATCAGGCGGCTTATCTGTAGACTCATCCAGACCTTGCAATCTGTGTGTTACAGTTGGCAATGTAATGTACTGCTGGAAGGATCTCACAATCACAGATGACCTTGTGATAACAGTCAATACACAGCCTGAAATCTTGAACCGTAGGAAATACCCTCGCATGGATTTATCAAACAATTGCACTATCAAGCTTAAAGGAACAGACACCACATTCAAAGGAACTCTTGACAATATAAGTGCAAACGGCTTTGCATTTTTGACAAAGGATCCTTATTTCGTGGATCATAAAGGAGCGAAGGTTACTATCTCGATAGAGGACTTTGCGCTTGCTGACCACTCAGTATTGGAGGGATATGTAATCCGCTGCTCAAATAATGAGGGAACATATATCGTCGGCTGCCAGATGCCTGAGGATAATTATTATATCCAGACATATGTCAATGAACAGCTTCGTGCTCACTCATAAAAATAAAAGCTATGAAAGCCTTTAACCGGGCTCTCATAGCTTTTTTGATTGATAATCTTCTATCCTATTATCTTCTATCTATTATCTTTATCTTCTATCTGCATGATGTTTTTCCTTCTCTGCATACATCCGGCTGTCTGCTATCTTTTGCAGGCTCTCAACCGTGTCAGCATCGGACGGATAAAGTGCATATCCACAGCTTACTCCGATTTTTATTTTATGACCATGTATGTTATATGGATTGCAGATTACTTTTTGAAGCCTCTCTATTCTCTCTAAGCAATTTTTTTCATCTGCATTTCCATCTATTATACATGCAAACTCATCGCCTCCAATACGGAATGCATAATCGGCTGTTCGTATGCTGTTTATAATACGCTTTCCTACATTGCAAAGGACCTCATCTCCGACCGGATGACCATATATATCATTGACCGGCTTGAAAAAATCAAGATCCATAAAAATCATTGCAAATGCTTTTCCTCTCTGGACTCTCATATTCATGATGGTATCAAAATATCTCTTATTATATAGTTCTGTAAGCACATCCGTGTTTGCCAGATCTGCCATCTTATGCTTTTCGCCTATATTCTGCGAGACAAGCAGATACTGCGTCAGTCTGCCATCCTCCCATCTTGCCGGAATAACGGTCATTGAAAGAAATAGCTTGCTGTTGTTCTCTGCACATTCAAATTTAAAATAATCATGCTCATTTTTAATTTTACTATAAATATTTTCAAGAGAAAGCAGCTCAGAGATTTTTTTATTTTCATCCTCTGAAAGCAGGGTGTACCTGTTTGATATTAACTCCACCAGGTCACTGTAATTGCCACGCTCAGGATAAAGCTTTCGAGCCAGTCTCTCATGATATTCGTACGTATCATTTTCAATATCACACAGTGCGTATCTGTCCACAATTCTTGCCAGACTGTTCAACAGCATATCAGAGATTTCCTTTTCATGAGATACTGCCATGACAGTGAGCTTCTCCTTCTGAAGCTTGAGCCTGGTATTCTTCATTACATACATAAAAATAAGCAGTATTACACAGATGAACATTATGCCTATAAGTAAAATTGTACTGTACTGCACCTGAAACATGAATGAACTGACAGCCTTTGCTTCAACGATACCTACTATAGACCAGTCCTTTATTCCGGTAGGCTGATATGACATATAATAATCTTTTTTATTGTATGAAAATGCAAAACATCCATCACTGCCATCGGCTATATTGGTCTTTACATCGTAAAAATCATCTGTATCGTAATCTGTTGCATTAGCACCTATGAAATTAATCAGATTATCAACCATATCATCAATCTCTGTCTTTGGTTCGATTGAGAGTATGACATTTCCTGCAGAATCAACAATATAACAATCACTTTGGTCTTTATAGGCCTTGTCTCCGAGCATCCTTTCCACGTCCGTATTATCATAACTCACAGCAAGCCCCGTATATGAAATTCCATCCACAGTAATCCCATCAGACGGATATGCAAAAAGCACCTTTCTCACACCCTTTGTAGATATATAGCTGGATATCACAGGCTCATTTGCCTTAAAAAGCTCATTGAATGCATCTTTTGCATTATCAGCCACTCCGCTTCTGCCTTCTATGGTGATAAACTGATTCTGCTTATTAAACAGGTAAAAATCACTGTAATGCCACGTTTCCTTTTCCCTGACAAAATCATTCCACTGCAGACCACTGTCGTTATTAAGTATTTTGGTCAAATAAACATTCCAGTCAGAAAGAACATTCCAGTTGCGTTGCGCAAACATATTAAAGGTCTGGTTCACCTGACTGTATGAGGCTTTGACATTTGATGTACCCTCATTATATATCTGGCGGCTCATATATACATTGTAGCTGTGAATGCTGAATATTATGATACCTAGCAATGCACAGGTTATCACAATTGTACGGATGTTCTTCTTTTTTATAATCATAAATGTGTTCTCTCCATACCTTAGTACCTACATCGTATCTGTGCTTCGTTCTCTATTCATATCACATATACCTGTATTTCTAGTACTAATTATACAACATATAGTGCTTAAAATCTATACTATCGGCGCGAAATGTAGTTTTTATGGTGTGAAATGCAGATTGGCAATAAAAAACAAGGGAAAGTACTAAATACTTTCCCTTGCATAAATTATATATAGACTTTTAAATTAGAACCTTTGTCTATTTTGCCTGCTCTGCAATAGCAGCCTGTGCTGCAGCAAGACGAGCGATTGGTACACGGAATGGTGAACATGAAACATAGTCAAGTCCAATCTTGTGGCAGAACTCAACTGATGAAGGATCTCCACCGTGCTCTCCACAGATACCAACGTGAAGGTTAGGATTAACTGGCTTTCCAAGCTTAATAGCTGTCTCCATTAATTTACCAACACCTGTCTGGTCAAGCTTAGCAAATGGATCGTTCTCGAAAATCTTGTTGTCATAGTAAGCGTTAAGGAACTTACCTGCATCATCACGAGAGAATCCGAATGTCATCTGTGTAAGGTCGTTTGTACCGAAGCAGAAGAAATCAGCCTCTGTAGCGATCTCATCAGCTGTAAGAGCAGCTCTTGGGATCTCGATCATTGTACCTACATGGTACTTGATGTCAGCATTTGCAGCAGCGATCTCAGCATCAGCTGTCTCAACTACAATCTTCTTAACGAACTTAAGCTCTTTGATCTCACATACTAATGGGATCATGATCTCAGGCTCGATATCCCAGTCTGGATGAGCTTTCTTTACATTGATAGCTGCACGGATAACAGCCTTTGTCTGCATCTTAGCAATCTCAGGATATGTAACTGCAAGACGGCATCCTCTATGACCCATCATTGGGTTGAACTCATGGAGTGACTCACAGATAGCTTTGATTTCCTCTACTGACTTATTCTTAGCCTTTGCAAGCTTCTCGATGTCAGCATCCTCTGTAGGAACGAACTCATGAAGAGGTGGATCAAGGAAACGGATTGTTACTGGGCATCCCTCAAGAGCCTCGTATAATTTCTCGAAATCTCCCTGCTGATATGGAAGAATCTTGTTAAGAGCGGTCTCTCTCTCCTCTACTGTATCAGAGCAGATCATCTCACGGAATGCAGCGATTCTCTCTGGATCGAAGAACATATGCTCTGTACGGCAAAGTCCGATTCCCTCTGCACCAAGCTCACGAGCCTTCTTAGCATCTGCAGGAGTATCTGCATTTGTACGAACCTTAAGTCTTCTGAACTCATCAGCCCATGCCATAACACGTCCGAACTCACCAGCGATTGAAGCATCAACTGTTGGGATGATTCCAGCGTAGATGTTACCTGTTGTACCATCGATAGAAATCTCAGATCCCTCTGTGAATGTCTGTCCTGCAAGTGTGAACTTCTTGTTCTCCTCGTCCATATTGATATCACCACAACCAGATACACAGCATGTTCCCATACCACGTGCAACTACGGCTGCGTGAGATGTCATACCACCACGAACTGTAAGGATACCCTGAGCAGCCTTCATTCCTGTGATGTCCTCTGGAGATGTCTCAAGACGTACAAGTACGACTTTCTCTCCTCTTTCAGCCCATGCCTCAGCATCGTCAGCTGTGAATACAACCTTACCACAAGCAGCTCCCGGAGATGCTCCAAGACCCTTTCCAAGTGGAGTTGCAGCCTTAAGTGCAGCAGCATCGAACTGTGGATGTAATAATGTATCAAGGTTACGAGGGTCGATCATTGCAACAGCCTCAGCTGGTGTCTTATGTCCCTCATCTACTAAATCGCAAGCGATCTTAAGAGCAGCTGGAGCTGTTCTCTTACCATTACGGCACTGAAGCATATAGAGCTTCTTGTTCTCAACTGTGAACTCCATATCCTGCATATCATGGTAGTGATTCTCAAGAGTCTCACAAACCTTAAGGAACTCAGCGTATGCCTCTGGGAACTCCTGCTCCATCTGAGCGATTGGCATTGGAGTACGAACACCGGCAACAACGTCCTCACCCTGTGCATTGATAAGGAACTCACCCATAAGCTTGTTCTCACCAGTTGCAGGATCACGTGTGAATGCAACACCTGTACCTGACTCGTTATTTAAGTTACCGAATACCATTGGCATTACGTTAACAGCTGTTCCCCATGAATAAGGGATATCGTTATCTCTTCTATAAACATTTGCACGTGGGTTGTCCCATGAACGGAATACAGCCTCGATAGCAAGCTTTAACTGCTCTACAGGATCTGAAGGGAAATCTGATCCTAACTGATTCTTGTACTCAGCCTTGAACTGCTCTGCTAACTCTTTGAGGTCAGCTGCTGTAAGGTCTACGTCAAATTTAACACCTCTGTCCTCTTTCATCTTGTCGATGAGCTGCTCGAAGTACTTCTTTCCTACTTCCATAACAACGTCTGAGAACATCTGGATGAAACGTCTGTATGAATCATATACGAAACGCTCGAATGCTGGATCTGGGTTACCAGCGATCATAGCTGCAACAACATCATCATTAAGACCAAGGTTAAGGATTGTATCCATCATACCCGGCATTGAAGCTCTGGCACCTGAACGAACAGATACGAGAAGAGGATTCTTAAGGTCACCGAATTTCTTTCCGTTAACCTCTTCCATCCATTTTACACCTTCCATAGTCTGAGCCATAATCTCATCATTGATCTTACGTCCATCCTCGTAGTACTGTGTACAAGCCTCTGTAGTGATTGTGAAACCCTGTGGTACAGGAAGTCCAATCTCTGTCATCTCAGCGAGGTTAGCACCCTTACCACCGAGAAGATTACGCATGGTCATGTTACCCTCTTTGAAGGTATATACCCACTTGTTTGCCATTTTGCAATTCCTCCTAAATTTTATTTCTGGTATGGTAAAAAAAACCATCCATATACTTGATTAATGTGTGCACTCATACAAGCGCACACATTAATAATACCATAATTTCAGCAAATATCAACTAATTTTTATTATCTTTTCCCTTATGTTTCATACTATTTTTTTGAACACGGACAGACTTAACATTCTTTACTATGACAAATATCATAATTGCAAGAATTGCAACTATCCCAAGCGCACCAATAGCCAGCGGAACAACCATTCCACTCTCACTAATCATGGTGGCAAGCGGTACCTGCTCATCTGCTATATCATGCTTATTGTCGTTTGCCGCCTGTGGTACCTGCTCATCTGCTATATCAGTATTTGGCTGTGCCTGCGGTGCCTGGATTCCATCCTGCGGATCATTCTGTCCGTCAGGCACTATTGTGTTTGCGGCATTTGCTCCATCTGCAGCTCCGTTATTTGCCGCTCCTGCGGCATTGCCCGCTGTATTAGCTGCCCCAGCTGCATTTGCAGCTCCTGCGGCTGCCTGATTGCCGCCTGCCGCAGTATTGTCATTTGCTCCATTTCCGGCAGCAGCCATGCTTGATGCAGCCCTTGAATATACAAAATTGAACACGTTTTCTGACGCATTTGACGACAGCTTTCCTGTCTGATTATAGCTATCCGGAATATATCCATCTATATACAGATAAGCTATAACCGGCTCATCGCCCACATTACCATAATAGGTACGGCTTTCAGCAAGCTTATTGCCATCTGTATCCACATAGTTGACTGTATACTCAGCAAGCTCGCCCGGTATGCCGTATGCAACAACATAGTCCTGATCTCCCGATACGAGAAAAGCCGACTGTGCAACCGTATTATTGTCACGGCCGCTTAATCTGATTCCCTTTACGTAGTACTTGCTGTTTTCATTAAGTGCCACACTGCCCTGTGCATCACAGCTGATGACATCTCCATATTCAAGACCTGTGACAATTATTTTGTCTCCTTTAGCAGAAACAGAAACCGAAGCCTCATTGCCTGATGCCTTTCGTACCTGCACACCACCGTTTATGCTTCCCTGACCTCCAGCTGAGAAGGAAACAGTGTATGTATATGAAAATGCCTTTGCATCTGCTGTCTGTGAGAAAACACCGGTTATGACAACAAGAGCTGCAAGAAAATATTTAAGCAATCTTTTCATTTTGCTTAGCCCCCTTTCTGTCACTTACGAAAGCCAGTATCATCAAAATAATACCAATCACAAACACTACAGCTGACGCTATTGACCAGATATCTCCGGTCTTTACCTTGCTTGTTGTAGTTGTAAATGTAGGTGGATTTGGTGAAGTCGGATTTGAATTGTCCTCCACAGCAAAGTTCATCATGAGCTTCGCGAGTGTATCCTGATATATATTACCCTGACTTTCTCCGTCAAGCCCTACTAAAAGCTTCACACTGCCTCCCTCTCCAGGCTCTAATGTCTTTAAATAAAAGAACTTATCCAGAGAGTTTGTAGCCTCATTGAGTCCTTTTCCGGCTGTTGCCTCCTTCTCACCACCTACGCTGGTGCTGCTGTATATAGTGTCCTCTTTTCCATCCGGTCCTACGAAAGTAAGAATATATGAGTATCCACCATTTTCAGCCACAGCCTGTGTATCCTCAAGACTCTTTAATACATCATTGGACATATACCATTTCGTCGAAATACTGCTGTTATTCTTTATATCAACGGAAAATGTGACAGAATCTCCGGGCTCCATCTGTGAGACAGAGGCTGCTATTTTATTTGAATCGAACGAACTGACCATCTCCTTGCCGGTAAACTCACATGAGCCGGCTGTAGTAGTATTCTCATCTGCAAATACAGTGCCTATCGAACCAAGGATAAACAACATGCATGATAATAATGCGATAAATTTTTTCATATTGTCCTCCTTTACTCTAAGCTAAGTGCCCCGTCATCTGATATATTTACATCAACACCCCACGCACTCTTAATTGCGTCCTTTGCATTGTGTGTCTGTACTGCATCAACAGTTGCCTCCAGCACAAATTGCGCACCATCATATTCATAGGTAGTAGTGATGGTTGTAAGTCCGTTGCCATCAGTCTGTGATGTCTGACTTACAATGGCTGCAATATCGCCGGATATACTGATTTTGTCTGTAAAATCAGTGGATGTCTGACCTTTTTTTAAAATAGAATTGTAGTAAAATACATTTCGCTCTGTAGTCTCAGCACTCTTATCCTCTGTCCAGCCATCGTTTGTAAAGTCAATCTGTATCTTTGATGGATCAAGTTTTGAAAGCTTATCACCTGTCTCCTTGTCTGCCCAGTAATGCTGCACAGTCACTCTCACATACTCATCTATCGAGCCGCTGTTTTTGACAGCAAGCTTCTCATCGTACTTTTTGTCGAGAATCAGTTTTTCATCTCCGGCATTCTTTAGCATATCTCCAAGCAGCACTCCTGTTGCCTCGCTCCAGTCATCATCCTTATGCTTATAATCACGCCAGCTCACATCATTGCCATTCTCAGTCAAAGTAACACCGATGGATTTGATGTCAATCTGAGCCAGATAATTATCACTCATATATGTAAGAGTCGCTTTTGTAGATCCAATCGTCGATGCTGCAAGCATTATCGCAGAGGATGCTACAAGTATAATTGGAAGTTTTCTCTTCATTACTCTTCGCCCTCCTCTTTATCATATTGTGCTGTCGCATCCCATTTTGCATCAGGTGCGACACACGGATTGCCATTCTCATCATATGTGACAGGAGCACACTCCTGAACCACAACTACATTGAAGCTGGTCTTTACCTTTTCACTAACTGTGATAGCTGCAACAATCGGCTCGGTTTTGCCACCAACCGGCACTACCTGACTGTAATACCAGTAGCCATCATCTGAAAGGCTCCAGTTTGAGCCTGATGCCTGTATATCAAACTGGCTTGCTGCAATTACCTTTACCCTGACAAAACAGTCTGCTTTTCCTGTATTCTCAATCTCAATAGTTTTCTTCCAGTCCTTAAACTTCTCCTTGACATCAGTTGTAGGACCGATATCTACTGAGATACCGCCCTTTGCCGTAGCATAGGTTGTAAAATATGCCAGTGTCGGTTTAACTGAAACACCACAGACAATGAGTGTTGCAGCAAAGGCTGCACATACAAGAATACGGTGATTTCTATTAAGTTTTTTACAAGACTCTGATAATTTTTTCATTAATTCTGCACCCATTCCCATCCGGTTCCGTCATACTCAAAATGGTTTACGACACCGGTACTATAAATCAATTTGTCGTTGTAATCGTTTGTGAAATCAACATCTGCGGTCTCACCGGCCACAATCTGTGTCTCTATGCTGTCTGAAGAGGTCACCTGATAACTGCCAGCGGCATATACCTCCTTTACTATCACCCTTGAACCTGCCGGAATATTGTCAATAACTACGCTCTTAGCCCCTGTACTGTCAAATCTGATTGATGCGATATCTGAAAACACCACATTACCATCCCTGTCGTAGGCCTCAACATCAAATGCAAACACCGGCTCACCGAGTGCTGTATTGTATGTCTTTAATGTCTTGTTAATCTGTAAGCTTCCCATAAGACCGGTCTGTTCAGGCTTCAGCTCGATATCTATATCATCATATATCCATGAATCTGAGCCGCTTCCTGTCATAGCAAACTCATTATTAGGAGCCGAAACCAGATACGGCACAAATGTGTATCCAAATCTTGCCGAATTAGCTGGCTTTGCATACACCAGATACAGTCCCGTCTTAACGCCTGTGACGTTTCCCCTTCCGTTTGAAACATCTATTACCTCATCTGCTGTCAAAGAACCTTTGTCTGCAATGTCCGCAGCTGTCTTTGCCATCTTTTCCCAGTCATCTGCGGTAGTTTTACTGCTGATATCTGATATAGATTTAGCCAGCTCATCAAACTGCTTCGTTGCAGTATATACATCGTTCTCATCTACATCTGCCACTCTGTAAAGCTCTACGGGAAAATCCACAGTATACAAATCCTCCCATGTATCAGGGATATCAACTGTTATAGAGCATTTCTTATCAATATCAATATGCGTCCTTGCAAAAATGCTTCCACATGGCAGAGAAAACAAGGCTATCGCAGCTATAGCTATACTGACAGCTCTTTTTAAACTATTGTGCATTTTTCCTCCTTCCTGATTCTATCTGAATCTATACAATATCGTTTTACTAAGTATCTTACAAATTATAATATACAAAACCAGAAACAGAATGCCAAGCACTATGGCTTCATGTAACGGCTGTACCTGCTTTACATCCTCGACAATAAGTCCCTGTGCATCATTTGCAATCCTGTGGCCCCTGATAAGAAGCCTGTGGGAATTCACACCATACGGTGTACATGTAATAAGTGTACAGTAATCCTGCCCTTCCTCAATCTTTAAGTCATTAAGCTCATCAGGTAAAACAATCCTTATCTGATCAACCTCGTAGGTCAGTGTCTCGCCAAGCACATACAGCTTAAATGTGTCACCCTCTGCCATCTGGTCAATATCAGTAAATAGCTTAGATGACGTAAGTCCCCTGTGTCCTGAAACAGCACAATGTGTGCTTGCTCCGCCAACCGGAAGCGATGTACCCTCGATATGGCCAACACCTATCTGAAGTATTGTATTGTCTGTGCCGTGGTAAATCGGCAATGAGACATTGATGGACGGAATCTCAACATAGCCCATGACTCCTGTGCCAGATACATCAAGCAGGCTTTCATACTCTGCTCTGTCCGAATCAGACATATCATATCTGTCCTGCTTGCTTAAAAGCTTTTCATTGTAAGCCTCTGCCGCCTGTCTCATTTCTTCAAGCTTTTGTTCATCTGTATTGTCTACTGCATCGACATAGCTTGCGATTGCCCTTGACTGATGGAATGAATTCCAGTAATCACTCACCGTCGGGTATAGCAGTAAGGACAGTCCTGCAAGAAACACTATGACAAACAAAATAGTTGATAATTTTCTTCTCATAGCACTCTCCTTACTGTTATCATTTGCATAATATAATTATGCCTATTGTAACTGCCACGAACCACTAAAGTGGCTCATGGCAGATATATTTTATCATAAAATGATATTATTTAACACGCTTCTTTGTTACAAGAACAATTCCGCCACCGACTACTAATATAGCACCGATTACATAAATTGCAACACGTCCGGCACCACCGGTTGAAGGAAGGACTGAGCCCTTAAAGTTCTGTACAGGTGTGCTTAAGCTGCCCTCAGCTTTATCAGCTTTAAGTGTAATATTACCGGTCACCTTATCTCCGCTTAATGACTTAAGCTCAGGAGCATCAGACACAATTGAGTGGTCTGCTGTAATTGTGAATGCAATATCTTTTGCAGTGTTGTAGCTATCAGGAGTCTTTGTCTCCTTAAGTACGTAATCACCGTCATCAAGTCCGCTGAATGTGAAGACATCATTCTTATCACCGGAAATTACCGCTTTGATTTCTTTGTCTGCTTCATCTTTAATCTTTTTGTAAAGAGTAAACTCTGCACCATCGAGTGCTTCGTTCTTCTCATTTACCTTGTTGATTACAACCTTGTATGTAAATACGATTACTGTATCCTCCGGAGTCTCACCTTTGTCTCCCTCACCACCGTTGTTAGGGTTGTTAGAGAACTCAAGCTTTACCTTATTTGGGTTTCCCTTTGAACCGATAATAGCATTCTCATTGAGAGTTGCTTTGTACTCAACTACAATCGTATCACCATTTTTAGCTTCAAATCCCTTTGCTAAAATATTGTCACATGTAAAAGTAAGCTTTTTGCCAGCTGCGTCATAATTTGTTTTAAAGAATGATGTAACATCCTTATTACCTAATTTGACAGTAACAGTTCCTTCATTGAAATCAAGTCCCTGTGAAAGAGTATCATCAAATTTAAGGTAATATGACTTATATGACTGAACATTTGCAGGTAATGTAGCTGTAAGCTGGAATGGAACTACATCTCCGATATCATAATCGGCTGAATCCTGCCATTCTGTTGTATCACCTGTTGTGTCGTTTGTGTCTTTTACTTTCTTCTCAACAGAAGGTACATCTGTCTTAGGTGTGATTGTTGTATCAGCAACGATATTGAGGATATACTCTGTGTAAGCCTCGTCACCTTTTAAAGAGCTATCCTTATCCTTGATAAGATAGTAACCAGGCTCAAGTCCTGTAATCTCAGCTTTTGCATTGTCCTGTGTTACTGAAACAGAACCTGCTACTGTAGTGCTTAAAACTGATGCAATTTTCTGTGCCTCTGCCTTAATATCTGAAGAGTTCATTCCTGAAAGCTTCTCTACATAAGCTTTTGCATCATTAGCAAGATCTGTCTTTTTGTCTGCCTTGATACCGGTACCCCAGTCAACGTTTGAAAGTGTTGTCTGTGATTTTGAAAGATCTCCCTTTAAAATCTGGTAAGCCTCATAAGTGTGGCCTGCCTTTGCCTCATTAACCGTGATGGTAAATGTTTTTTTTACGCCTTCGCCCTCAGCAAATACTGTAACGCTCATTGCAAGTGTAAGTATCATTGCAAGAACAAAAGCAATGCTTCTTTTGATTGTTTTCATATCGCATTCTCCTTTTTTATAATGTTTTATGTTTTTTATAGAAAAGTGTTATTACAGCTATTGCTATAAGCACAGCTCCACTTAACATATACAACCATCTGTTACCGCTTCCACCTGTTTCCGGAAGCTCATACTCTATGAGTTTGTTTGTAATCTCAACAGTACCGGACTCTATTGCATTGGCGCTGCCCGGTGCAACGTTTGCATCGGTCTTTGTGATTTGTGTACCATTTATATCCTTAAATATATATGAAACATCATAGCCTGACATACTGTTGTTCTGATTTATTCCAACCTCTGTCACATAATATTTATATGTGGTGCCGGTCAGAATACCATTTTCATCTACACTCTGTAATGGCAGATTTTTAAATACATATGACCATTCACCTGCCGAATCAGCTGTCAACTCAACCGGATTGCCATACTTCTTATCATTACCAGCCGAATCCACCTGATGCAGCTGCAGAAAGATCTTTCCATCAGTCTTATCTAACGGATTATTCTTAGAATCAGTCCATTTTTTATCAACTGAAATGCTGGTGGTCGCAACTGCTACATCCTCGTAATAGTACGGTGTATTTACCTTTGCCATATCACTTCCCTGTAATGAGCTGTTTTCAGCTACAACAGGATGTGCTGAGTTATCTGCACTGAAATAGAAATACTCCTTATGTGGCTCTGCCGAGAGTAAATAACCTTCCGGAGCCTTTGTCTCAACTATATAATACTGAGTATTATACTCCAGATTGTCAGTACTCATACTGATATCAATTCTGCCGTTCTCATCGGTGGTATACTCACCTAACGACGCATAAGAACCATCCGATGTGTATCCAAACAGCTCAAACTCAGCGCCTTTAAGCAGCCTGCCATAATCAGCCTTATCTACCTTATACAAGGTAAATGTATTGCTCTTAATTACTCCGGCAGAGGATTTAGACTCTTTGTAAACAGTATTGTTATCCTTACGGTCTTCTCCCTTTTCAATGCCTTCAAGCTTTGCTGTATTGCTGACATTCATTATAATCGGACTGTATTCACCAGGGGTACCAATAACCTGTGCATTGACCTGATAAGTATATGTCAGCATAATGGCTTTACCGTCAGGTATATCTGCTTTTATGGTTCTATATGAATCGGCGCTCCAATCATAGGTACCATCCTGTGTACTGTAATTCCACTTACATTCATCTATCGTTTCTCCCTGCTTATAAGTTCCATCGCTTTGCTTAATAGCTTCTCTAAACTGAACTGTAGCCGGCATTAAATCGATATACCATAATGTCTGAATACCATTGCCATATGTGCGTGTCGTAAATTTAAGCACATCTGTCAGCTTTAATGTATCGCTATCAGGCAGATAGTCCTTGCCATCAGGGTTTATTATAACCGTATAACGCAGCCTGTGATTATCTTCATCCCACTTGTAGTCCTTGGAAATAACCTTGTCACCCTCAGTAGGATTATCACTGCCCGATTCGTCAGGCTTTGACATGGTCTGTGTCTGATAAGCCGATCCAATTTCTTTGTTTGTATTTGAAGATGCTGTGGCTGTATTCTTATAAGCCACTGTTTTACCGGCCTCAAAGTTCTCAAAGTCATCTATCATACATTTGTATACTACATATATATGATAGTTCTCCCGCCAGCCATTTATAGTTGTATTGTCAGGCTTTATAACCCTTGTAACTACGGTATTTGTATTTTTATCAAGTGTTGTGCCGGTTTGAATTCCGTTTATGAACCAGTCGCTGCCAGATACCGTATGCAATGTGCCTTCAAAGTCAGGATATGTAAAGCCCTCCTGATTAGTATAGGCTAGCATTATCTTTACACTCTGCAGTGTGACACCATCCGGAAGCTTATCAGTGATGGTATACTCTGTAGCATCAGCATCCATAAGTACATCAACGCGCCATGTGAGTGTTCCATCACTTTCTGTGGTTTTCAAATATGTCTGACCTGTTTTACCGTTTCCATCAGTCTTTACAATCTTTGATGTCGTATGGCTATAAGATGCAGATGCACTTGAATTTAAAGCTTCAAACTTATTCACATACTCAACTCTTCCACTCGGTGTCGTATCGGCCATTGTGCTGTATGTAAATACGACGGTCTTTTCACTGTTGCTTGTCGGATAATCCTTATTAAAGCTGATATTTACCGAGGTAAATCTGTAGTCATCAGATTTGGATACTTCATTAAATTTCGCTGTTCTTGATTTATTATTCTTATCCAGATATTTAACAGTAATATCACCGATATATCCATCAAACTCTTTCTTTACCTGACTTACAAAATCATTCATCTGGGTATAAGTCATGTAATGATAATTCTTCTGGGATTTGGATGACATTGTATCAGCAATGCCAAACGCCTTAGGAAATCCCGATGCCGGAATTGTAAACTTAGCCTCCCATTTTAAAGTATACAGACTGTTATCTGTCTTTTGAGCTTCAACAAGCTTCTTTGTAATATCCTGCTTTGTTTTTGGAACATTTACGCTTGAAGAGCTGTCATATGACTTATCATCCTTAGTGAGAGTAGCCTTATTATTAAATTTCTGGTCATCAAATGTCTGCAATGCATCTGTATAGTATTTGACAGTATACTTATTGCAGTTCTTGTTACCATCTGTAGAATTAAATGTAACCGATGTCACCTTGCCACTGCTGTCTTTGTTAATTGTATACCCGTCACTAGGTGATATATCAATGTCTGTAATCTTATCAAACATATCATCTGTCAGGACAGCTCCCGCAATATCCTCACAGGTTTTATTTACTGTAACCGTCCAGATAATCCGGTTATTAGTTTTATCATATTTGCCGGATTTTTCTATAAGATTTTTGTAATACTTTACGTAGCTGCTTGATGTATCTATAACAGTTTCTTTTGAATTTTGTTCTGTTGATTTACCTGTAACGAAATTAGTTGCCTGCCATGTAGCATTATTTCCCAAATCTCCGGCATTGGTCAGGTAATACCTGTATGTAATAGAACAGCTATCACCTGCCTCTAATTTTGGAAGCTTTGCAGTAAGTGTTGCCTTTCCCGCGTCTGCCGGGTCATTCTTTCCTGTCGCCGTTGCAGTATAGCTGCTGTCAATAATCTGACCGTTTTTCTTTATGCTGTAGGTAAGCCCTGTTGTATCAACACGCATGCCATTGCCGTTAAATTCATCTGTGATTTCAATATCATCAGGTGTACCTTTTTCAGAAGATACATCTACAGTAAACTCAACATAATAATTACCGTTTTCATCAATAGCAATATTATTATTATTTGTATTGCTCTTCTTTACGGAAATATCGTAGTTTAAGGAATCGTTTCCGTTCCAGTGGACATTATCCTTGTCTACTGTTATGGTGACATCACCACCGATATTGATATCAAGATCACCTGAATCATTGGTCTTACCCTCACCAAGAGCCTCAACCTTTGCCCAGCCTTCTATATCGCTGCTTTTACCCTCGATATAGCCATCTGCAAATCTTATAAGGATAGCATATGTCCCATCCTCGTTTTTGATATATCTGTACTGGAACTGTTCTATATCACTGTTGTCGTCACATTTTGTCGTCCATGAATTGCACAAATCATCCGGAATAGTCACCGACGGATCATAGACATAATAATAATTCTTAACAGTATTGCCATTGGCATCTACCGTGTCATTCTTGCCGATTCCAAAATTCAGCTGAACCTCAAGCTTGAACTTCTCGCCGTTCCAGTCCGCTGACTTGCCCTCACTGGACATTTCGGTATATGAGCCATTTGATTGCAGTTTTTGAAGATTAACATAGTTTTCTGTGACATTATCTATGGTAAAATCCTTCTGATTCTGATCTGCTGCTGATGCAGGTTGTATAAGTCTGTACGCAGTAATGCCCAGCACTATAACAGCCATTGAAATAATAAATGTAGCAAGCTGTCTACGTCTTCTCACTCTTTTAAGCCGCTCTTTGCCGAGACGTTCCATATCCTTATCCATTCTGCATCCTCCTTTCATAGAGTTATATATAATTCATTTTACTTAATCGTTATTCAACAGCTAATATATTACACCCTTTTGGTCACACAACGGTCACACGAGCCTTTAAATCGGGATTTTCTACTTTTTTACCAAAAAGTTCCAAATAACACTAGTCAATTTTGCCAATTTTAGACAATGGCCAGATGGCAAATGTAATTCTGCCGACTACCTGCTCCTCTGAGACACAGCCTATAGCTGTATTTCTTGAGTCAAGTGATACGCTTCTGTTATCGCCCATCACGAAAATCTTGGATTCAGGAACCTGATAAGGCAGCTCTATATTACAGTCTCCTAAAGCTTTTTCATTGAGATACGGTTCATCAATTGCGATATCGTTTACATAAACCGTGCCATCCTCTGATATATTGACCCAGTCACCCGGCATAGCAATAACTCTTTTTACAAGTATCTTATTATTGTAATAAAAAGCTATGACATCTCCTGTTTTAAAGTCATGCCCCTTTGATGCCATAAGCACCTGTCCCTCATGTAACGTCGGTGACATAGATGTTCCGGTCACCTTCAAAATAGGAAGCCACAGGTTTGCGACCAATATTGCTGCCGCTGCCACTACCACAAGTGTTCCTACGGTATTGAAGAGTGTTGCTGCAAATTTGTTGTTATACTTCACTCTTCTCAGTTCCTGACGCAGCTCCTTTATGCCAAGATCATCGCTATAACGGTCATAGTCATCTGTCATGATACTGCGATAGCCCGATGTATCTTCAGTCTTCTCAGCACTTTTATTCTCAAATCTGTTTTCTTCTGAAACCTTCCTTGATATTTCCTTTTCTATATGTACAGATATATCCTCCGGCCGGTTTTCTTTTTTAGTCTGCTGAAATTGCTTCTCTATTTCAATATTTTTTTCTATATCAGGAGTTATGTCTGGCGCCGGTGTTACATATTTAACCGGAATTATTTCCGCTATTTCCTGTGATATATTTTCATCAACATTTTTGGTCTGCTTATGTACCTGCGTTACTTTTTCAGATGACTTAACAGATGTTTCCATCATATGTGCCAAAAGTAAATCAAGCTTATCCTCATTGGTAAGTGGTTTCTGTTCGACATCCTTCAGCTCCTCGTCTTTGCTTAAATCCACTACATCAATATTATTTTTGCTTTCTGCAACAGCTGCAGTATTGTTATGCTTAATCTCTGCAACTACCTTTTTATTGTATTCAGCATCTGTGTAGCTTTTTGTCGAATTTGTAAGGTTAGCTGATTTATTCTGCTTAATTTTCTTCTGTTCTCTTTTTTTTCTTAGCTCAATGTACTTTACGGCAACTTTTGCCAGAGCATATATTGCCTTTTTATATATTTTTTCTATCATTCTTTTGTCCAATTATCCATTCATAAACACAAAATATTGCTTCTATATTATTTTCTTGTCAGATTATTTGAAGCCATGGATATTACGGCGGCAAATTTCTGGATTTCCTCTGTTGCTGACGTGAGTTTATTAATTGCAGCATTGATATCACCCGATGTCTTTACCTCACGCTCAAGTGTCTGAATATGTTTTTTTGTCTCGTCAAGCTCTTTTCTTAAGTGTTCAACCTCTTTACTTCTGTCTAAAAGCATCTCTAGCAGCTCACTTCTGCTAAGCTTCTTTAATTCTTTTGCTTCCATATTCACAATCTCCATAAATCAAAACAACCAAAGAATAGCTTACTATATCTTTGGTTGTCATTTGTCATCTATATTATATCACGAAATTTGATTTCTGATATGTTTTTATATTAATTTTTGTGACCTAATTCCTAATTTTGTATAATTTCACAAAATACACTTTCAAAAAAAGTTGTAATTGCTTTTTTTAAGTCTCATTTAACAAAAAACATCGTTAGTTTGTACAAAATTAGAATTCAAATTTCTTTGCAAAATAAGCATCAAGCTCATCAATTGCGATACGCTCCTGCTCCATTGTGTCACGGTCACGTACTGTTACGCAATGGTCTTCCTCTGAGTCGAAATCATATGTCACGCAGAATGGTGTTCCGATTTCATCCTGACGACGATATCTCTTTCCGATTGTTCCTCTGTCATCATACTCACAGTTGTATGTCTTTGAAAGCTGTGCAAATACCTTTTCAGCACTCTCATTGAGCTTCTTTGACAGCGGAAGCACTCCAATCTTTACAGGTGCAAGTGCAGGATGGAAATGGAATACTGTTCTTACATCCGGCTTCTCCGGTGTACCGATATCCTCTTCATCATAAGCTGCGCAAAGGAAGGCAAGTACTACACGGTCTGCACCGAGTGATGGCTCGATAACGTATGGCAGATATTTCTCATTCTTCTGATCATCAAAGTATGTAAGGTCCTGTCCTGAAACTTCCTGATGACGCCCGAGATCATAATCTGTACGATCAGCAATGCCCCAAAGCTCGCCCCATCCGAATGGGAATAAGAACTCGATATCTGTAGTTCCCTTTGAATAGAAGGCTAACTCAGCAGGATCATGATCACGCAGTCTCATCTCATCCTCCTTGATTCCAAGGGAAATGAGCCAGTCACGGCAGAAGCCTCTCCAGTACTTAAACCACTCAAGATCTGTTCCAGGCTCGCAGAAGAACTCAAGCTCCATCTGCTCGAACTCACGTGTTCTGAAGGTGAAGTTACCAGGTGTAATCTCGTTACGGAATGACTTACCAACCTGTCCGATACCGAACGGAATCTTTTTACGGGATGTACGCTGTACATTTTTAAAGTTTACAAAGATACCCTGTGCAGTCTCCGGACGAAGATATACTGTATTCTTAGCATCCTCTGTAACACCCTGGAAGGTCTTGAACATGAGGTTGAACTGTCTGATATCTGTGAAATTGTGCTTGCCGCATGATGGACATGGAACATTGTGCTCCTTGATGAAATCTACCATCTGCTCGTTTGTCCAGCCATCAACTGATGTCTCAAGCTCAATACCATTGTCCTGTGCAAAATCCTCGATGATTTTGTCGGCTCTGAATCGCTCGTGGCACTCCTTACAATCCATAAGCGGATCTGAGAAGCCGCCGAGATGTCCTGATGCAACCCATGTCTGAGGATTCATGAGGATGGCGCAGTCCACACCTACGTTATAAGGATTCTCCTGGATAAATTTCTTCCACCATGCTCTTTTTACGTTGTTTTTAAGCTCTACGCCCAGGTTTCCATAATCCCATGTATTTGCAAGACCTCCGTAAATTTCTGAGCCCGGATATACAAATCCTCTTGCTTTTGCTACCTGTACGATTTTGTCCATGGTCTTTTCCATAATTCTTGTTTCCTCTCTATCTTACTTATGATTTATTTGTATTCGTAACTGTCCAGTACCTTCACAGCTGCAAGCTGCAGGCGCATTAAAATCAGCTGTACTGAATAGTTACTTGTATTCTTAATTATAATTAAATAACAATTCACGCCTTAATCTACTTATATATAACATATGTGATATATGACACCGGCACCGAATTGTCCTCCTCACTGTCAAAGTCAAATGTGACCTCGTTGTCTTGCTTGACCGAGTTTAATATATCATCATCACTGACACTATCATCCGCTCCGTTTTCAGTTGCTTCCGTCGCATCGTCTTTTACTGCTTCTGTGCTCTCTGTGGCACTCTCTGTCCCTGTGGTTTGTGATGCAAGCAGGCTGTACTTGTCACCAATCGCAACTGTTTTGTCATCTACAAGCTTCACCTTGTCGACAGATGCATATAATATTTTCCCTTTCACATGCAAATTTGAGCTGCCTTCGTAAACAACGACCTTGTAGCCGGTTTCATCCAGAAACTCAGATGATTCACATTTCTTTGCCTTGCCATCATCTATCGCTGCGAAATCGGTCTTGAAATCATATCCGGCTGCCAGAGCCTCCGCAATCGTCCCTGAAAAAAGCTTTGTCCCATTGAAATCAGTGTATTCATCGGTTGATGCATAGCTCATGGTAAGAGATGCCTTCTTTTTCTCGACAGTCAGCTTTTTGAGCTTGATTGAGCCGTCATTCCTCTTATTGTAGTCGTCTATTGACTTGTCCACATAGCTTTGTAAGTCATCCTGCTTGTATGCAGCTGTATCAAAGTCCTCGACATCTGTAGATACCACACTGCCGTTTTTTGCAACAAACACCGTGCTGTCCTTGGTATAATAATCGGTACCGCACCCGGCGAGCAAACCGCATGTCGCAATAACAGGCAACAGCATTGATAGCTTTTTATTCATAGCTGCCTCCTAAAATATAATCTATGATATTATACCCTTTTGTATATGTGATTTCAAGTATCATATTTTAAAGGGCAACGACATGCATAGTATCTATTAATTATTTCATGATTTAATTTCATGATTTAATTTCATGATTTAATTTATCACAGAAAAGCTGCTGATTTAAAATCATGATGCACATAGATTGAAAGATATTCCTTCATTATGCTTCTCAGCTCCTCAAGCACATCGTCTGACACTGCAAATGTGTACAGCTTCGTGATATCAGCTGAAACAATATACTGCATGGTATAGAGTGTATCGCTTAGTATATGCCTGCCCTGCACCTGCGTGCCACAGTTATCGCAAAACACCCCTCCGCGACTTGCCGAAAAAACATTAAGTCCTTCCCTTGAATGACAGTGTATACACGAAAACAGCGATGGACCCTCGCCATTTATCGTAATAGCCTTAAGCTCAAAAACAGCCCTGACGAGCTCATTTTTATATGCCGGTGATTCAAGAGCCCGGAGTGATTGATAAAGGAGCTTTAACATATCCTTCTCGTCATTGTTCTCCTGACAAAAATATCCGCAGAACTCCAGAAAGTAAAACCCGGTGTATACTGCTTCCAAATCCTGTGTCAGCTCCCTGAAATAGTTGCTGATTGTGGCCTTTGAAAGAGAATATGCGCTTTTACCCTCAAACAGCTCGAACTCACCGAACGAAAATGGATTGCTTCCTGCCATAAGCTGGCTGTTTGGACGTCTTGCGCCCCTTGCAAAGGCTGTTATTTTCCCTCGTTCCTTTGTGAGAATCGTTATTCTTTTGTCAAAATCCCCTACCGGCATGGCTGAAAGCACCATACCGGTCAACACTACACTCTGTGACATCTTAATCTTACTTTCAAAATACTATTCTTCCTCTTTGTATCCAAAGTTCTTGATGAGGAAGTCGCTGTCTCTCCAATCCTTCTTTACCTTAACCCATAGCTTCAGATTCACCTTACAGTCAAGCAGTCTTTCCATCTCATAGCGCGCATTGGTGCCGATTTTTTTGAGCATGCTGCCCTGCTTTCCTATAATGATTCCCTTATGGGAGTCTCGCTCGCAGACAATTGTGGCATCCATATCTATAATAGAACCACTCTTTGTCTTTCTTGTCTTCATGCGGTCAATTCCTACTGCAATGCCATGCGGCACCTCGTCATTTAGAGCATGGAGCGCTTTTTCCCTGATAATCTCAGCACAGATTGCACGCTCCGGCTGATCTGTGATGGTGTCCTCATCATAGAACTGTGGGCCATAAGGCAAATACTTAAATATAGAATTAATAACATCATCCGTATTCTGCCCTCTTAAGGCTGACGTAGGAATAATCTCTGCAAAGTCGTATACCTTGCGGTAGGTGTCTATATACTCAAGCACCTTTTCCTTTTCCACTGTATCTACCTTGTTGATAATCAATATAACAGGTGTATTAACCTTTTTAAGCTGCTCTATGATATGCTGCTCTCCCGCCCCGATAAAGTTGGTCGGTTCCACAAGCCACAGCACAACATCCACCTCATTTAATGTCTTTTCCGCCACATTGACCATATACTCGCCCAGCTTGTTTTTGGCCTTGTGTATGCCCGGAGTATCAAGGAACACTATCTGTCCCTTTTCCATATCCGTGTATACTGTCTGGATGCGGTTTCTTGTGGTCTGAGGCTTGTTTGAGGTGATGGCAATTTTCTGACCGATAAGCCTGTTCATCAGTGTTGACTTGCCCACGTTTGGTCTACCGATTATTGTAACAAAACCCGATTTGAAATTCTGTATCATTTTTCCTCCTATGTGAATCTGTATTTATATAAGCTTTTCAACATTCTCAAAGAGCCCTGCCGACTCTTTAATCATATTTTC
>ENA-UOOA01001992-UOOA01001992.1-human-gut-metagenome-genome-assembly--contig:-P61old-NODE-1992-length-30661-cov-8.946514_pt1 | contig 30661 bp, 28 predicted proteins | sample MGYA00242467_ERZ724014 | MGnify/ENA metagenome assembly ERZ724014 | reverse complement strand
ATAGATAAAAGAATCTGTATCTTTTGTTCATAGCATAAATGAAAAATCGTGAGATTTTTTCTTCGAAAGCGATTATTAGCTGAGAAGACAAAACCCCACGATTTTTCTTAATTTAACTATAGAAATAATAAATTGAATTTACAGGAAAATGTATTTCAGTATGAACAGCACCGTCAGAACATACATAAGAATACTGATCTTCTTTTTCTTTGCATTACCTGTGATAAGGTTTAATACAACATAAGAGATAACTCCCATGGAGATACCTTCGGAAATGCTGTAGAAGAATGGCATTGCCAGAATACAGATATAACATGGAATTGCCTCAATAACATCATTGAAGTTGATGTTTGTAACGTTTGTCAGCATGTAGAATCCTACGATTACCAGTGCCGGAGCTGTCGCGAAGGACGGAATGGCAAGGAAGATCGGGGATAACAGCAGAGCCAGACCAAACAGTACAGCTGTAGTAATAGATGTCAGACCTGTTCTACCACCTTCGGATACACCGGAAGCACTCTCTACGAATGTTGTAGTAGTGGATACACCGAGAACAGCACCAGCTGTAGTACCAACGGCATCTGCAAGTAATGCGCCTTTGATATGTGGAAGTTTGCCGTCTTTGTCAAGCATACCTGCTTTTGTAGATACCCCGATCAGCGTTCCGATGGTATCAAACATATCTACGAACAGGAATGCAAACAGGATAACTACAAAGTTCAATGATAATATACCAGAGAAATCCATCTTACAGAAGATCGGTGCGATACTCGGGATAGACAGACCGTTGCTGAAATCCGGAAGCAGGTTATAGAAACCAAGATCCGGGTTCGGAACATAAATGCCTGCTGCCTGACAGATCAGACCAAGTCCCCATGTGATCAGGATTCCCCAAAGGATATTTCCTTTGACATTTTTGATAACCAGAGCACCGGTGATAATAATACCGATGATCGCAAGCAGAACTGTGATTCCTACATCATTAAAAGTAGCTGTCACACCGTTCACCTGATTGTATTTGTCTACAGAGAACAGCTGAAGCAGTGTGGAACCGCCGATAACAATGTGTGCGTTCTGCAGACCGATAAATGCGATGAACAGACCGATACCAACGCTGACTGCGGATTTCAGGTTCTGTGGAATTGCATTGAAAATTGCTTCACGTACGTTTGTCAGAGACAGAACAATGAAGATGATACCCTCTGCAAATACCGCTGCCAGAGCGAACTGCCAGCTATAACCCATACCGATAACTACGGTATAAGCAAAGTACGCATTCAATCCCATACCAGGTGCCAGAGCAAATGGGTAATTGGCAAAAAGTGCCATTGCCAGCGTACCGATCAGTGCTGCCAGTGCAGTAGCAGTAAAGACTGCTCCGTGATCCATGCCGGCAGCAGACATGATACTCGGATTGACTGCCAGAATGTATGCCATGGTCATGAAGCTTGTGATTCCGGCAATGATTTCAGTTTTCACTGTCGTGCCGTTTTCTTTGAGCTTAAAAAACTTTTCTAACATAACTTTCTCTCCTTAGTTTGTTAAATGAAATGAGTAACGACACCATTATAGCGTCTTTTAAAGAAGAAAGAAAGTGCTTTTTTCGCCAAATAATGCGAACATTCATACAAATACCAAAAAATATTTCGTAAATGGAAAAATGTTATTCTTTCAGAGAGAATAGATTAATGCAAAAACCAGTAAAATGTTTATTTTTTCTTAGGGAGCGATTGGTAGCGACCAAGACAAAATAAACATTTTACGTCCGTTTCCAATAACCCCAGAAAAATCATAGTATTCCTATGACATTATATGGATAAACATTATAAAATAAACACAATCGTAGAAGGGGAAGAAAACGTATGCGGTAAACTGTTCCCTGACAGAACAGGGAGAAACGAAGCGCGGACTGATGTTTTTCGTGGCACTGTTCAGTCGGTGTTACTGGATGATAGGAGCTGTGCTTGGTGGTGTCTTAGGTCAGCTGCTGCCTTTTGATATGGAGGGCATTGACTTCTGTATGACAGCACTTTTTGTCATTATTTTTATCGATCAGTGGGAAAAAGCAAAAAGTCATTTTCCGGCATTGATCAGTATTGCAGCAGGAACTGCGATATATATGGTATTGATACGGATGATATAATACTATAAAATGCATCGAAAAAAAGATGGCATGTATATTCAAGTCGAACGCACGTGAGACTTGGTGCGTGATTCTGGTCAGCGCAAGCTGACATCTTCTTTTCAGAATCACTGCACTCTACACTCCGTTCCGGTCGGCGCAAAACCATTGTCTCCCAGACAATGTGCGCCCTCGCGGAGCATTTATCTCAGTCGGAGATTGAACTCCCACTGAGAAATACTTGTTACTACTCACCACTTGCAGAAGTGGGAGTCTCAACTCAGACTGAGATGAAGTTGCCATACATATATGGAAATAATAAAAAATCCCGTACATTACACTTATCAGATTTCTGATACGCTGTAACGTACGGGTATTTTTTACAGTTTTTTCTTTAACATTTCCGGATTGGTTGCATAGGAAAGTGCCGTTTCAGCGGTAACTTTTCCTGATTTTACCAATTGCTGCAGACTGTAATCCATGGAATGCATATCTTCTTTGTTCGCAGAGTAGACCGTTCCGTCAATCTGTGGAATCTTGTTATCACGGATCATATTTCGGATTGCAGGTGTCACTGTCATAACTTCAAAAGCCGGAACCTGTGTGCCGTCTGTCGCTGGAATCAACTGCTGAGAGACAACTGCCTGAAGCACCATGGAAAGCTGAACCACAATCTGGCGCTGCTGGTTCGCAGGAAAAACGTCAATGATACGGTCAATGGTATTGGCAGCACCGATGGTATGCAGTGTGGAAAAAACCAGATGACCGGTTTCCGCTGCTGTCATAGCGACATCGATGGTTTCATAATCACGCATTTCTCCAAGAAGGATAACATCCGGACTCTGGCGAAGGGAAGCGCGCAGGGCATTGACATAGCTTAAGGTGTCAATATTGATCTCACGCTGACTGACAATACTTTTGTCATGGCGATGCAGATATTCGATCGGATCTTCCAGGGTGATGATATGTTTTTCCATTGTGTGGTTGATCTGGTTGACCAGACAGGCAAGGGTGGTTGATTTTCCACTTCCGGCAGGACCGGTGACCAGAACCAGACCTTTGGATAATTTGGAAAAATCCATGACAGAATCAGGGATACCGATATCTTCCGGATGTGGCAGATCAAAGGTAATGACACGGATGACCGCAGAGAGTGCACCACGCTGTTTGTAGGCGCTGACACGGAATCTGGAAAGTCCCGGAACCGCGAAAGAAAAATCATCATCTCCGCGTTTTAACAGGTTGGAAATATCACGGTTTCCGGCTAATTCATAGATTTCTTCGACACAAGCCTGTGTTTCTTTTGGCATCAGTTTTTCTTCATGTTCGCGAAGAATCCGCCCGTTTGCACGATAGGAAGGCGGAAGACCGGCGATGATAAAAATATCCGATGCATGATCGGCAACTGCTTTTTGCAGCAAATCAGTAACTTTCATAATAAACATGCACCTTTCTTTTACTTTGTAATGAATGATGTAATATCTGTATACAAAATAATATCATTCTTGAATTATGTAGTTCTTTTATATAAGACTATATAGCACGATTTATTGATCGCTTCCAATCACAGGAAGTGTTGTCTGTTCTTCCCAGTCAGAAGTAGCTGCTTCTTTCCAGCGAAGAATCCGTCTGGAATGGTTGTCTGGATCTGCCAGAACCGTAACTTCCAACTGTTGACTGTCGGTTACCGGAATCGTGTAATCAATCTGCAGACCATCTGTTTCTTCTGTGACAGTGACATCACTGAGGTTTTGCAGTGCGGCAGCAGCATCTGATTTCTCCAAAGCGGTATCAATCTGTGCCAGACGTGCGGAAGCCTCTGAACTGGCACTGGCATAAGCAGTCTGGTGCGCTGCCAGTTTTTTTGTATAAGACTGGTCTCTCAGTGAACTGGACAGAGAGAGGGCTGCAAAAGTGACCAGACATAAAACGACAAAGATCACCAGCAGATAAGAGGTCCCAATCTGAAAACCCGGTTGGGAAGCGTGTTTTTTCTTTCTCATTGATCGGTCACCTCCTTATTGCGCCGGTTCCGGACAATAATCCGTTTCCATGGAATAAATGACAGAGGCATCATCCGCATCCGAAGCAGAACGTGCGGTAAACGTACCGTGCAGCAGAGCCCCCTGAGGATCTATCCGGATCTGAATCTCATAAGTTGCGTCTGACGAACTGCAAAGCTGCCAGTTTTCATCGTAAAATACGAGATATTCTGCAGAACCGTCTGCATTTTCTGAGACACTGGCATCTTCCGGCAGCAGAGCGGAAAAAGAATCCCCGGCAAGAAATACTTCGGAAAATCCGGATACCTTTTCCAATGCCGTATTCAGTTCCTGTGTCTGACGACTGATCAGATGTGCCCGGACAAAAATCTGCACACAGACCGCTGAGGTCAGACTGAAAAATAAAATTGCAATGATCAGTTCCAGCAAAAACAAGCTGGAACGTTTTGCAGGTGTTCCTTTCATAGCATTCTCCTATGCGTTACGGCGTACTTTTGATACTGACATAAGTATCGGAAATACTGCCGTCTTTGTTTGTACAATACAGATGAAACAGTCCGTCCTGAGTTTCATCAAAGGAAAAACAGTCCGATGCGAGAATCTTGCGTCCATCGGAGGCTTTTGCATCGACACCATCCTGAATAAAAAGCTCCCGCAGGTAGCCGTCATATTCATAGAGATAAGTCACATAAGGCTGCTCCGAATAGGTCTGTCGGATCACAATGGCATCCTGCCCGTCAAAAGTTCCTGCATAGACAGCACCATATTCGTCTGCCTGATGAATCTTTTCCGTCACATACGACAGCGCCGTGCGACTGGCAAAAGAATCCTCAGAGTCCTGCACCTGACGGCTGTAAGTTCCCGAAGCCAGAACAACCAGCGCGACCGAAGTGGCAGTCAGCACAAAAAAGAGCGCAAGAGGAAACAGAAAATCAATGACATGTTTCCGTTCAGTTCGTTCTCTCATGTTCCTTCCTCCTAACGTTCAATAACTGTAATATCCGGCAGAAGATTGGCTCCGGCAATCTGATAATCTACAAAAAAGGAATCCGTATCATATTGGATTCCGCAGGTGTCTTTCAACTCCTGCAGGGACTGTGGATAGCGCCCTTCTAATGCATAATATTGCGAGACACCGCGCCAGAGTGCGTTTTCCAGACTATTTTTCTGCTCCTGTTTTGCCTGCGCGGACAGATGGGAGATCCCACCGAAAAACAATCCACAGACACATAAAAATATCAGCAGTGACAGACACAGATTCCGCAGGGGATGGGAGCGTCTGCTGTGATAAAATCGTTCATTTTTCCGCTGGAACATACCAGACACCTCCTATAATCCGGCCATGATGCCAAGCAGCGGCAGCATGACAGACAGCAGGATAATTCCCACGATCACAGACAGGATAATGACCAGTGTCGGTTCCAGTACGGAGATGAAGGATGTGATACGGTCATTTAACTCATCTTCGCAGCGGTCAGCAATCTGATCCATCACCTCATCCATCCTGCCGGATTTGCCGGCAATGGAAGTCATGCGGGCATAGACACCGGTGAAAACTTTGGATTTAACCAGTGCCACGGAGAGATCTGTACCCTGTTCCATTTCTTCTACACAATTTTTGATCTTTTCACGGAAATATGCATCTTCGATCAGGTTCCGGGAAAACTCCAGTCCGCGTTCCGGTGTCAGACCACTTTTTAATGCAAGTGCCATAGCTCCCGCGAAACGGCAGACAGAAGATTTTTCTGTGATCTCTCTGGAAAAACGAAACGCGTGTCCGAGTTTTCCAAGCTGTTTTCGCCCTCTTTCAGTACGTGTCAGATAAATGCCGGCAATGACGATGGCGACAATCAGAACAACAAATGCCAGCGCATAGCGGGAAAGTCCGTTTCCGACCATTAAAATGCCTCTGGATAAACCGGTCATTTCCGTACCGAGCTGCTGAAATACCTGCTGGAAAACAGGCATTACTTTTGTGATCAGAATCACAATGACAACAAGCATCATAATGATCATGATCAGCGGATAGGTCAGGGAATTACGGATATTTTTACTCAATGTCTCCTCACGGGTGTAGTGGGCAGCCAGAGAATCTATGACGTCGTCTAAGCGACCGGTTTCCTCTCCAATCTCTGTCATATGGATCAGATAAGCCGGAAATACATGGGTCTGTTCCAGGGCATCGGCGAAGGTGTGTCCCTCCAGCATTGACTGATACATGCTGTTGATCAGTTCTTTTTCCAGTTCGTTCTGGGTATCTTCCATCAGAAGCTCCAACCCTTCCAGTGCTGAGATACCTGATTTCAGGATCATCGACATCTCACCGCAGAACGATGCGATCTCCGGATAGGCTAACGATTTTTGCTGCGTCTGCTTTTCCATTCTTTTGTATCCTCCATTTTGATTTCTGCATATGGTTTTTGTATAGGTTCTGATAAGTACAATATTTGAAAAAATAGTGTTTACAAAGCTATTATTTTCAGAGATATTGTTTTCGGTTATGAGCAAGTAGCGAAGCGGATTGCGAATATCCGCTTGACTAGGTAGATTAATAGGTATATTTTGTTACATAATTGCTTCCGTCACCGACGTATTTTTTGACATTGGAAGCACTGTTACTGGCAGCCAGTGTAGGATCCATGATGGACCAGCTTTTTCCGTCAAATTCAATAATATTGTCCACCCATCCAACTTCCGTCACATAGCAGCTGATCCATGCGTGGTAAACGTCACCGGAATAGCCGACATCCAATTTGGTCGGAATCCGTTGAGACCGGAGCATTGCCGACATCAGGGATGCATAGTCGAAACAGATTCCCCTGCCGGAGGAAAGGGTGTCATCCGGAACCGGGATATAACCATAGGGAACTGAAGTTGCTTTTTCCTCATCATAGCTGATATTTTCAATGACATAGTTGTAAATATTTGTGATGGCATCCAGATCCGAATTACAGCCCTGTGCCAGTTCTTCCCCTTTTTTTACACAGGCAGAATCTGCAGTGAAATTTACATAAAAATTCGGGTATAAAAATGGTGAAAATGCATCAGAGATCTGAACGTCCAGGTCCTGTGTAAAAGAAACCGCATACAGATGATCCTCTGCAGATACCGATTCCAGCAGCGTGATCTTGTACGTGCCATTTCCACCGGGAAGGGGGTAGACGAAATAATCCTCCGAAGCTGTTACCGGATAGGTGTATTCTGTGCTGTCCGGCAGCGTTACCTGAACTTTGACCTTTTCATTGTTGCCACTGTAACGAAGCATAACATAGCCATCAGAAGTATGAGAGGCATCCAGTGTCACCAGATCACTTCCGTAAGTGACTTCCCCGGAAGCCTGTGCGGTCAGTACCTGTGGCGTTGCATCCCTGGTTCCCTGTGCATCCTGTGTATCTGATTTTTCAGCAGTCGCTGTTTGGGTATTGCCGGAACCACTGTCAGAAGAAGTGCATCCGGTGGCAAAAAGCAGCACACAGCAAAGCAGAAAAAGGGGGATTCTGCCTGCGCACAGACGCCAGCTTTTTTTGCGATGATATAGCACGAAGCGATCCTCCTTCCTGAAAAATAATCATAAAATAGTCCTGCTATTTATATAGAAAAAACATTACAAAAAGATTAAAAATAAAAATAGTTGAAATAATGTTAATTAACAATAATTATACCACATTTGAGCATTAAGGAAAAGAGATACAAATCATAGATTTCGATTGACAAATAATCGGGGGACTTTTACAATTATCTTAAGCAAGGGAAAATCGTTATATAGAAACGAGGAAGAAAAATGAATGAAAAATTACCGATATTGAATGTTCACATGCTTGGGGATTTTTCTGTTATGTATGGGAATCAACCAATATCATTTGGAAAGAACACAACCACAAAGGCAATGAAACTTTTACAGATTCTTTTGTATCATGGGGAACAGGGCATTTCCAGAGAAAAACTACTGAACGCATTGTATGTACGGGAAGAACTGGCAGATGCCTCGAACAACCTTCGTGTTACAGTTCATCGTCTGAAAAAGATCATCGTTGATGCAGGACTTCCGGCAGATGAATATATACACATAAAAAAGGGTATTTACAGCTGGCAGGCACCGATGAGAGTGGAAGTCGATGTGAAACGATTTGTTTCCTTATATAAAGAATCAAAAGAATGCACAGATAAGGAACGTAAAGAAGAACTGTTAACACAGGTCTGCCAGATGTATCACGGAGAATTCCTTCCGGCATTGTCCGGGGAAGAATGGGTGCTTCTGGAAAGTATTCAGTACAAAAAGATCTACAGTGAATCATTGAAGGAACTTTGCGAGAGCCTGATGACAAAAGGTGAATATGAAGAAGTGCTGGCACTGTGCGAATCTGCATGCAGGATGTATCCGTTTGATGAGTGGCAGTCAGTGCGTATTGAATGTTTTATCAGGTTGAAACGTTTTAAAGAAGCGTTAAAAGAGTATGAGGATACAGCAAAGCTTTTCTTTGAAGAACTTGGTATTACACCGTCGGATCGTTTACTGAAACAGTTTGACGAGATGAGTAATCAGATGAATCATACAAATCCGAGGGAAATTAACGAGATTAAGGAACGTCTGAAAGAAGACAGTGACCGCGGCGGCGCTTACTATTGCAGTCTGCCAAGTTTCCGCGACAGCTACCGTCTGGTTTCCAGAATGTTAGAACGAAACGGTCAGTCTGCATATCTGATGCTTTGCAGTATCACAGATGGAAAGGGACATCCGATGGAGAAACCGGAGAAATTGGCAGTGATGGCAGAGGAATTACAAAACTCCATCCAACACAGTCTGCGTCGGGGAGATTCTTTTACGAAATACAGTTCTTCTCAGTATTTGATTCTGCTGACCGGAACAAACAAGGAAAATTGCGGAATGATTTTTGACCGTCTCCGGAAATATTTTTCACGGGAGCATAAAAGCTGGGGAAAAAATCTGGAATATTTTGTGTCCTCTATTGCAGATGTGGAAAATCCGGATTCTCCGATTCAGTTTCAAAAGGATAAAAATGTATGGTAACGGATGAAATATTCCATGACAGTTATCATATAACAATATTTGATGTATGAATGCGTTATGAAGTGATGATCAGAGAACTTGGAAGGGGAATGGCATAAATATGGAGCAGAAGCAGTCAATCGCCTGGCATGTGCCAAACCTGCTCAGCATTTGCATCGACAGCGTTGCAGATGGCGAAATGTCAGGAGAGATTTATCATTGTTACAAGAAAGAACCATTAAAATTCAGCAATATCATTCGGATGATCGAAACTGCGGATAAATTTTTTGATCAGATTAAATTTCCACAATCAGCGACACAGATACGTTCCTTTGAAAAAAAAGAACCGACCATGGAAGCTGTACCGGAAAAGGTTTGTATACCCCAGGAAGTGTTGGAAAAACGCGGTGCGAAAGGCACATTTTTACTGAATGTGAAATACCGCCAGAATTCATCCTGGCAGGGCGTGATTCAGTGGGTGGAAGGGGATTTGACATATTCATTTTCCAGTGTGCTGGAGCTGCTGAAGATATTAAGTAATGTGATGCAATAAGTTGTTTTATAAACAGTAGTAATGCGATGATTAATAAAAGCGGATTTTCGACAGATGTCGGGAATCCGCTTTTTACATATTCCTTATACAGACAGAAAAGAAATTTAAAAATACTGATAAAAAATGCCTGAAATACATGTAAGATAGACTGAGTCCATAAAAAAACATTACATAATATTACAAAAAAATATAACATTACAAGAAATGATAAAAAAGTTAATGCATAATGTCGAAAAGTAATGTTTTGTGTAATGGGTGGTAATATACAATGCTAACATACAACAAAGATGATAAATAAGCTGGAAAGATAAGAAGGTACTGACATGAGTAATAGACAGAAAAAGACAGAAACATTTATTATAAAAGTCATGGATCAGCAGAATGCAACCTGGCAGGGCAGTGTTACCTGGGTAGATGAACAGCGAGAGCAGTACTTTCGAAGTACTCTGGAACTGCTAAAACTGATAGATGGTGCATTAGAAAAACGTAATGATGACGAAGAAAACAGCGATGAAGATAAAAGGAGGACGCCATGAAACATACAAAGAAAAAACGGCTATTGGCAATCGTGCTTTGCATGATACTGGTGTTAAGTACCGGAATAGCAGCCTTTGCCAATGAAAATGTTGGACTTCAGTCCGTTGCGTGTCAGGCAGCAACGCTGGAGCGAGTAATGAAAAATGCAGATGGTGAGGAAGTAGGAACACTGATCGCGGATATTCCGGAAGGCGCATTCCTGGCAAGTTCATCGGACGCAAATATACAGATGGATGTACAGGCAGACGTCGGTGCAGACGGTGTTCTTGACCGTGTACAGCAGCAGCTTGAGACAAACGGTGAAGCAGGTTATACACTGAACAATTATGTGATGGCTGATGTTACATTTTATGTAAACGGTGAAAAACAGGTACCTCAGCAGCCGATCACCTTCACTGTAAAGGGCACAAATCTTGACTCTCAGAAAACAGTTGCTTTCAGTGATGACAGACAGAATAATCCGACTTTCCCGGATGTGACAGAAGTTACGACAGAAGATGGAAGCAAGGCATTACAGTTTACGGCTGATATGGACAGTGAGACAAGTGTGTTTGGAGTTACTGAAGCTCTTCAGGACAAAGAATGGTCTACACAGGTTGGAAATGCTACGGTGAAAGTAACAGGAACAGAAGATGCACTTCCAGAAGGGGCACAGCTTACAGTAAGCGAAATTACAGCTGAAAATGAAAAAGAAGCAATCGAGAATGCTGTTATGGAACAGGAAAAAGATGATTCAGCAGTAACAAATATTGTTGCGTATGATATCAAATTTATGATGAATGGTCAGGAAGTACAGCCATCATCCCCTGTTCAGGTAAGTGTAGATTCTCCGCAAATTGTTTCTGATCAGGACACCTCCGTATATCATGTAGATGAAAACAATTCAGTAGAAGATATGGATGGAAGTGTAGATGCAGACGGAAATATAGTATTTGATGCGCCACATTTTTCAACTTATGTAATTGTTCAGAAAGGTGAAAATGCTGTTAATGTAACAATTCAGCATTACGATGCAACAAAAACTACCGATACAAAGATCTATGCAGATGATGTTCGCAGATTACCTGTAGGCGGAAAGATTAATGATTATACAAAAGCTGATAACTGGACAGTAGATCATGTTGTACAGGTTATTGATGGAACCTCTAAAACATTAACCAATACAGACAAGATTGAAGTTAATAAAGAGTGCACAATTAAAGTGTACTATACTCCGAAAACTACAACAGTAGACGGAGCGACAACGTTTTATGATTATACAGTAAAAGTAAAGGATACGAATTATTCCTTTAATCAGCTGACAAATGGAACAGCAAAAAATAACGGAAAAATCATAGCAGGAGAAAACAAACAGAACTATATCAGTTATCAGGACTCATTAAAGGTAGGCGGTAAAGAAGTTAATGCATGGACCGGAAAGGGCGGCGGTGTTGTAACCGAATTGCTTCAGGGCTTAGATGCAAACGGAAACGTTGTATTTAATTATGATGAGCCAGGATTCTTTGTTAATCAGGACAAAACTGTTCAGGTAGGAAATGCGAAGAGATACTTAAGAAAGGTTTATACAGATTATAAACTGACTTTTAATCAGACTGGCGATACCTATACATTAAGCTCTGTAAAAGATGGGAATGGAGAAAAACAGACAACTTCGGGCAGTGATTTCTTCCCGCTGGATAATGTAAAAGTTGACTATGAAGGCGCATATACAAAGAAAGAGGATAGCAGTATATCCGGTGGAAATAAGACCCACAATTATTACTTTGGTATGAGATATGATGTGACCTTTAAAGTTGGTGATTATGTAGGACCATTGAACTATAGTTTTACTGGTGATGATGATCTGTGGGTTGTTCTTGATGGAAAACAGGTTGTAATCGATCTTGGTGGAATCCATGATGCTGCTGATAAGACTGTTAATCTGTGGGATTATATTAAAACTGATGAAGATAAACAGCAGGAACATACACTTACCATTCTTTATATGGAGCGTGGTGCCGGTGAATCTAACTGTAAGATGAACTTTACATTACCGTCTGCTCATATTTCAGAAGTTGGTCAGGTCCCAATGGCAGATTTGACATTGAAAAAAGTAAACACAAAAGCTGAGGGATTGGCAAATGCAAGATTTACTTTGGAAAATGACAGTACAAAAGAAAAACAGTCAGCAGTTTCAGGAACAGATGGAACATTATCCTTTACAAAATTAAGAGAGGGTACATATACATTAACAGAGACTGTTGCACCGGATGGATATGTGGCATCTGCTACGACATGGAAAGTAAATGTAACGGTAAACGGGGAAACAGCTACGGCTACTTTGTATCAGGCAGATGGAACGACGGCAGTGACACCTGTGAACGGAGTTTATAATATTCAGAATCAGACCCAGGAAGAACATACGCAGATGATTCTGGATTATGATAAGACAGCACATGTAACTAACTGGGATAACAGAATATACGATATCGATATTACCGCTTCTTCTAAACTGACAAGTCAGACAACAGAAGAAAGTGGCGGTGAAGCAGATGTTATGCTGGTACTGGATACGTCAGGTTCTATGGGAGATGACGGTAAAATGACTGCATTGAAAAATGCAGCAAAACAGTTTGTTACGAATACAGCGACTAAATCTGCTACAAGTAAAATAGGTATCACAGCCTTTAGTTCTTCAGGATATAATAAAGATTATGGAAGTTATAAAGGTAGCCATGGTAAAAGTACAGAGTTACTTACTGTAGGAGATAATCAGACCGAGCTTACCAGTTTTATTGATAACCTGATTGCAAATGGTGGTACGGATCCGGCAGTTGGTTTAAATGAGGCATATTCTAAGCTGAAATCAGCAAAGGAAAATGGAGATACACTTCCGAAATATGTAATCCTCTTTACAGATGGAGAACCAACAGGAGGAGGAAGTACATGGTCTACAACAGCACAAACGAATGCTGAGGCATCCGCTCAGAAATTAAAAGAAATGGGTGTAACTGTTTATACCATTGGCTTTGGACTTAAAGATAAAGCATCAGCATTTTTAGCCGGCGGAGAGTATAAGACGTGGAATTGGAATTATGGTTGGACAACTACTATTTTCCCGGGAATTGCATCTTCAGGTTGTGCAAAGACAGCGGATGATGCAAATAGTCTTCTTGATATTTTTAACAAGATTTCAGAAACTATCACAAATAACCTTGAGATTACAGGGGCAAAAATTGTAGATGCCATTGATCCGAAATTCATCATTCTTGATGATAAGGGTGTTCAGATTACGGAAAAATATCTGACAAGTAAAAATATCGAAAGTGTTACCTTGGCAAATGGGGGAAAAGTATATTACAAAGAAGGAATACAGTACATCGAATGGACAGATCAGACAATTCCGAATAAGAATAATAATGCTGAGTGGCACAAAACCATAACTGTTCAGGCACAAAGGGATTATATTGGTGGAAATAATGTTGCAACCAATATTTCACCAGATTCCAAGATAACAACTTCCTATGGTGAGGGGGTATTGCCACAGCCGAGAGTAAACGTAAAAGCTAAGCTGGAACTGAATGATAAGAATGTTACGATTTACAAAGGTGATGATGTTCCTTCAGCAGAAACTGTATTAAATGATATGGTTCAGAATTATGCTAAGAATACTGGCAAGTATGGTGTGACAACAGACAGCTTTTCTGTGAACTGGTATACAGCAGAAGCATTAGAAAAGAAGTTTGATGCATCTACCAGGATAGAAGACTTGAAAGTGATCGGAACAAAAGTAGAGAATGATACAACATATTATCTGACTGTTACTTATGATGCTGGCGCTCCGACAGATGAGAGTAATGCAAATACTACAGAAAATGGTGAAGTAAAAATTGCAGGTGACAGGACTACACATACTGTAGTAGCAACGTCTGTAAATGATTCGAACAGAACTTATGGGATTTACAATATTCATGTAATTTCCGGAACAATTAAGATTACAAAGAAATTGGTTGATCTATCAAATGAAGATCAGACATTTACATTTGTAGTGAAAAAAGACAGTGAGATAGTAGCAACAGTTCCACTTACGGTAAGAAAAGGTGAGAAAGAAGCAAGCTTTACCGGTGATGTGCTTACAAATCTTCCACGCGGTACTTACACAGTAGAGGAGCAGAACACATCTGGATATGTGCTGAATGAAGCAAAATCTGGAACAGATACAAACTGTGAAAACTCTGTTATTCCTACTTACGTTGCAAGATTTGTATTGGGAAACAGTAAAGCTACGGAAAATAAGTATTCAGAAAATGTAATTAAAGATTATACTTATGATCCTAATGATGGCGGAACAGTCGGACAGGCTGTTTTCACGAATGAAAAAGTGATTACAGACTGGGACATTGTAAAAGTAAGTGCAAGCAGTGATACATTGAAATTAGAAGGTGCTCAATTTACATTAAAAGATTCCAATGGCAATGTAAGATATACAGGAACTTCCAATGCTAATGGAAAAATTGAGTGGAAAGAAAAAGGGGTTGCAGTAAGTACTTTGGCACAGGGCACTTATGAATTCCAGGAGACAAAAGCACCGGCGGGTTATTCTGTAAGTGCAGAAAAATGGACTATTCTGATTGCATCTAATGGATATTTGAAATCAATCAAGAAAGCAGATGGAACAGAGGTTATTGCACAGCCGACAACTTCTGAAGACTCAGTAGTTCATTACTACTACGAAGATAATGCTTTGTATGAACTGCCACATACAGGCGGACCTGGTATTTACTTGTTCACGATCGGCGGAATCCTTCTTATGGGAGCAGCCGCATGGATCTTATATAAAAACAAGTGCAGGGAGGTGCTGAAAAGATAAAAACAAATTATTTTACTTTTCGGCGGCTCACCGCCGCTACAACAACTAATTAATTTAACTATCTTCCCGAAACGGGACAAGATAAACGGGCAATGCCCTAAAAGAAAAGGAGACGACGAGATGAAAAAGATGAAAAAATTCTTCGCAGTGTTATTAGCACTGGCAATGGTTCTTGGAATGAGTATCACAGCATTTGCAACGGAAGCTGGAACAGCTACTCAGGCAGCTACAGGTAAGATTACAGTGGAAGGTCTGACAAAGGAAAAAACAACTGTAAAAATTTACAAAGTGGTTTCATGGGATGAAGCTAAGAGTGAGTGGAAAGTAGAAAATTGGGCAAAAGATCAGGTTGATCTTACAAAAAATCCGGTAACAATTAACTGGAATGCTTTAAAAAATATTGCAACTGATGCTGATTTATATCGGGCAGCTAAGAAAGTTTCTGATGGAACAGCAGAATTTGATAACCTGGAAATTGGCGCATATCTTATTACTGCAAACGGTATTACCACTGAGTACAACGTAATGGGTGATTTTACATATGATTATGACAGCGATAATTTAATGGTACCTGCTCAGAAAACAATCAGTGCAAAAGCATCTGACTATACTGTAGTTAAAACATTTAAAAATGGTGATCCTGATAAATTTGTAAAACTTGGTGATAGCATTCCGTTTGTAATTACAACAACTTTCCCAAGTTATGAAGATGGAACAAATAACAGAACATTTACAATCACAGATACACCAACTGGAATGAAAATCACAGATATTAAAGTTAAAGTTGGAAATGATGATCTTCAAGAGGGAACAGAATATACTTTAGATAAGACTTTACCATCAACAGAAGCTGTAACAGTAAATTTTGCATCTGCATATATTGGAACTGACAATACACATGCAGGAAAAACTGTAACAGTAGAAGTGACAGCAACAGTAACAGAGGCAGGAAAATATTCCAACGAAGCTACAACAAATAAAGCATCTGATTCATCTAAAGTAGAAGGTGAGACAGGATCTATCACAATCAACAAGGTTGATAAAGGCAATAATGTTCTGAAAGGTGCAGAGTTTAGTGTTGCTCTTGATGGAACAAAACTTGAGTTTGTTGAGGTAGAAACAGGTGTTTACAGATTGGCAACTGCAGATGATGCTGCTGATACAAAAGTAACAAATGTAGTAGCTACAAACGGAACTGTAGTAGTGAAAGGTCTTGACGAAGGAACATACAAAATCGTTGAGGAAAAAGCACCGAAGGGTTATTCTGTTGTAGATGTTGCGGATCAGACTATTTCCGCAGGACAGAATGCGAATATTACTGTTAATGTAACTGATACAAAACTTTCCGCACTTCCGCATACAGGTGGTATCGGTACTACTATCTTCACAATCGCAGGTTGTGCAATCATGGTAGCAGCAGCTTTCTTCTTCTTCGCAAGCCGCAAGAAAGCAAACAAATAATGAATGATAGTGAACATCAGTAAGTGAGATTTACTGACGGAACAACAGAATCCGGGGCGGCAGCCGCCCCGGATTCATAAAAAAGAGTAATTTACAACAACAAGGAGAGCCCGGATGAAAAAGAAAAGCAGTAAAATAGTAATCATTCTTATATTTTTAGCCGGTTTGTCCTTATTGCTGTACCCACTTGTTGCAAACCAGTGGAACAATCATAGACAAAAGCAGCTCATCAGCAATTACGAAAGTGTTGTAGCTGATAAGGAAGCGGCGGGAAACATTGATTACGCAGCAGAGATGAAAAAAGCGGAAGCCTATAACGATGCATTGCTTCCAAGCATTTTGCCGGATTCCTTTGCCGTGGCAGAGGCACAGACGGAAGCGGACAGCAGTTATGAGAACAGCCTGAATATTGCCGGAGACGGGATGATGGGTATTGTAGAGATTCCAAAGATTGACATCAAGCTTCCAATTTATCATGGAACAAGTGACGAAGTATTACAGAAAGCGGCAGGACATCTGGAAGGAAGTTCCCTTCCAATCGGTGGCGAGAACACCCATGCGGTTATTTCTGCGCACCGTGGATTGCCGAGTGCATCCCTTTTTACCGATTTGGATCAGTTGGAGATTGGAGATCATTTTCTGATCCATGTACTGGATGAAACCCTTTGTTACGAAGTAGATCAGATCCTGGTGGTAGATCCGGAAGATACATCCGCATTGGCAGTAGAGGATGGCGAAGATCTGGTGACGTTGCTGACTTGTACACCATACGGTGTCAATACGCAGAGATTGATGGTTCGGGGACACAGAGTTCCTTACGAAGAGCAGGCAGTGACAGATGAGCAGACACCACTCAGTGGCCTCAGCTTACATACGAATTATTTACTTTGGGTAGTGGTAGGAATTGTCATTACCGGAGTATTTATCCTTATATTATTTATCAGAGAGAAAAAACTGCAGAAGAAAGCAGCAAAACAAAAGGAATCTGAAGAATGAGTGAAAAAGAACTGGAAAAAAAGCCTGTAAAGAAAAAAGGCAGATTAGCTCCGATTCTTTTCGGACTGCTGTTTCTGGTTGGATTCGGAATCCTGGCTTATCCAACGATTTCGAATCAGTGGAATACTTACCGGCAAAGCCAGCTGATCAGTAATTATGAGAGCAGCGTAAACAACATGACGCCGGAAGATTATACCGATGAATGGCAGAAAGCAGAAGATTTTAATGCAAATATCACACAGAATAATCTGTATGGAGATGTGTTTGGGGAAGATGACGGAGATCTGAAAAGTACCGATTACTGGAAAGTGTTAAATGTCGGGGATGACGGAGTCATGGGGTATCTGTCCATTCCGAAGATCAATATCAAACTTGCAATTTATCATGGAACCGGTGATGACGTGCTCCAGACAGGAGTCGGACATCTGAATGGAACAAAACTTCCGATCGGTGGTGAGAGCAATCATACCGTACTGGCAGCACACAGAGGATTGCCGAGTGCAAAGCTTTTTACCGATATTGACCAGATGGAAATTGGAGATAAATTTTACATCCATGTGTTAGATCAGGTATTAGCTTATCAGGTAGATCAGATTTTACCGATGGTAGACAAGGATGATCACGAGACATTGGATGATGCAATGAAGATAGAAGACGGTAAGGATCAGGTAACTTTATTTACCTGCACACCATATGGTGTTAATTCCCACCGTTTACTTGTAAGAGGAACCCGCGTAGCGTATAATGGAGAAGAGGAAGCAACCGGATCGGTGGCAGACAGCATGTTACATTCCATCCAGAATTACTACATGTTGTATCTGATCCTTGGAATCGCAGTTACGGTTCTGCTGATTCTCATTATGAAAGTTGTATCAGGAAGAAAACAGCGTAAGAAATAAAGCACAGACTTTAAAGGAGGATACGAGGCGATGATGAAAAGAAAAGTAAAAGCAGGAAGTGCCATTTTCCTGGCTCTGGCAGTGGCATTCTCCGTATTTGTTCTGCCTGGCGTATGGGCGGCAGATGCGATACAGGTTGACAGAAATGACTGCTCCGTGGAATTTTCCGTTGGAAGTGATTATAAAGAGCTGTTGACATCAGACGTGACAATTGATTTATACAAAGTTGCTTCTGTGGATAAATCAGGAACTTATACCGCTGAGCCGGATTTCAAAGGGCTGGATGTCAGTGCACTGGATATCGATGATCAGGCAGGTTCTGCAGCAAAATGGTCAGAGAGAGCAGCAAGCGCAGCACAGAAGGTGAAAGAGAAGAATCTGGATGCAACTGATACCGTTACAACTACAAACGGAATGACAAAATCCGAGGGACTTGAGACAGGACTTTACCTGATTCAGCCGGAAGAAGTTGTAACAGATAATTATACGTATACATTTGCACCGTCACTGGTAGCTTTGCCGAATAACTATTATGGAAACGGCGGCAGTGATACATGGGTTTACAACCTGACCGGAGAAAATGGTATTACCTTAAAACCGGAACAGCATGCAAGATATGGTAAGCTGGTGATCAACAAAACACTGTTACATCAGAATGTGACATCCAGTGACAAAGCAACATTCGTTTTCCAGATTGATATTGAAAATCCGGATGGAACGAAAGAATCAAAAGTAGAGGCATTAGATTTTAAAACCGCAGGATCTGATTCCATTACGATCGAGCATCTGCGGGCAGGCGCAGACGTAACGGTGACAGAGGTTTACAGCGGAGCATCTTACAGTCTGGTATCCGATAATGCTGTTAAGGCAAAGATTACCGCAAACGATGAGTACAGCAGCGCAGATGCACCGACAGCAGAAGTTTCTTTCAAAAATGATACCGATGGTCGTCCAAACGGCGGATACGGCATAGTTAATAACTTCAAATTAAATAAAAATGGTCTGTATGACCATATAAAACCGGCACAGTAAAGGAGGGAAGCCAAATGAGAAAGCTACATAAAAAACCATTGGTTCTGGCAGCTGCAGCGATCGCGTTAACCGGCTCCCTGACCGTGGGAAGTGCGGTGGCATATTTTACCACATATGCAACTGCACAGGGCGGTGTCACCATGAATATGGGATTTACAGAGACAAAACCACATGAGGAAGTTGACGAAAACGGAAAACATGTCACGATTTCCAATGTTGGCGATTATGATTGTTTTGTCAGAGTCAGAGCATTTGCTCCGGTGGAATTAAGCTACAATGTACCGGACGGTGGATGGACAGACGGCGGTGACGGATACTGGTATTACAATGATGTTCTTCAGGCAGGACAGACCACGGAGAAGGAATTGAATATTACTTATAAATTCCCGTCCGGGGATCAGAAACCGGAGGAGTTTAATGTAGTAGTTATTCAGGAATGTACACCGATTCTTTATGATGAAGATGGAAACGCATACGCTGACTGGGACAACGTTGTGACAGACAGCAGCAATACACAGGAGTAGGAGGTAAATGAGGATGAAGAAGAAAAAGAAATCATTTCCGAAAGTAACAGTCCTGCTTCTGGCGGCAGCCGCAGTGCTTCTGGTTGGGAGCGGTGTGGGAAGTGCGAGAGCAGCACTGACCTATTACAGTGAGAACTATTCCGTACAGATGAATATGCAGAGTATCGGCGTATCTCTGACAGAGAACGGAGATGTTGTCAGCAGCAGAGATTATGCAGAGCCAGATAAATGGGAAGGTTCCACAGAAGGTACTTTATTAAGCAAGATGCTTGGCGAAGATGAAAAATTCACACCGGGCAAGAAATATGAGGAAGCGATTGGCGTAACAAACAGCGGAAATATTGACACATTTGTACGTGTGATCATTACAAAAAGCTGGCAGGATGCTGATGGAAACAAAAATACAACACTTTCTCCGGATTTGATCGAATTAAATTATCTGACCGATAACGGATGGGCGATCGCAGAAGATCAGTCCACACCGGAGCGGACAGTTCTGTATTACACAAAAGCAGTAGGTGTCGGAGAATCCACACCGGCATTGTCTGATACACTTCGCATCAATCAGAGTATTGCTTCTGAAGTGACAAAGACAGTGAAAGATAACACAATTACTTATAGTTACAAATATGACGGTTATACATTCCATGTGGATGCGGAGGTTGATGCAGTTCAGACACACAACGCAAAAGATGCGATCAAGAGTGCCTGGGGTGTGGATGTGAACGTGTCAGAGGATGAGACCGCGATCAGTCTGCAGTAAGGAGGTACAGAAGAATGAAAAAGAAAATTTTGTGCCTGGTGCTGACACTTGTTATGACAGTAGGGGCAGCGACAACTGCATTTGCAAAAGATTATCAGGGTGCTGACGGATGGAATGTAACTTTTGACGGCAGCAAGATGAACAGTAATTTTCAGGATTCCGATGTGACCGACGGGATGGCAAACATCCAGCCGGGTGACAGCATCGAGCTGAAAGTACAGGTAACCAATTCTGACAGTGGCAAGACGGACTGGTATATGACCAACGAAGTCATTCAGACGCTGGAAGATGCACAGGCGACAGCAGAAGGCGGCGGATATACTTATCGTCTGACTTATGTGGGAGCCGACAATACAGAAAACGTGTTATACGACAGTACAACCGTTGGTGGTGAGGGCGATTCCAAGTCCGGGGAAGGTCTCAAACAGGTGGATAATTCCACACAGGAATACTTCTATCTTGGCAGACTGGCATCCGGAGAAAGCGGAATGGTACATCTGACAGTTGGTGTTGATGGCGAGACACAGGGCAACGGCTATCAGCTGACACTGGCAAAACTCCGTATGAATTTTGCAACGGAAAAGGTGACAGAAGGAACAACCACTACCAAAGAAAACAAAGTAGAGAAGAAAGTTCCGGGCAAAAACAATGTCGTAACAACAACCAAACGGGTAAAAACAGGTGACACCAATCTGATCCTCAGATATTGTGCACTGGCTCTGGTTTGCGGAATTGTCTGCCTGATTCTTGCAATCTTCTCCATGAACAAAAAGAAGAAAGAAGCAAAGGCATACAGAAAGAAAGGAGAGAAATAATATGTTCAAATGGAAAAAAATGTTAATCTCTCTCCTGAGTGTATCTGTGATCGCGGCAGCGCCGGCAACAACCGCTCTGGCAACTCAGCCGGGAAATGCATATACTTACAAAGTAACTTTATCCGCAGGAAATAAGGGCAGCATCAGCGGTCAGGAGAAGATCGAAGTGCAGGATCTGAATGCAGGCGATGATGTTTCTTTTGATCTGAGCCAGATTCAGGTGACAGATGAGAAATATTATGTAAAAGGTATCCGTCTCAGCGGTCGTGACAATGCAGAAGCTCTGGCGGCACCGGCATTTAACGTGGACGGTGATGCAGATTATGTCGTAGCATACGGCATCAAAGGCAATCAGGTAGCCTATACGGTTCAGTATCAGGATGAAGATGGCAACACACTGGCAGAAAGCCAGACCTTTTATGGAAATGTCGGTGACAAACCAGTCGTTGCTTACCGTTATATTGAAAATTTTATTCCGCAGGCACTGGCACTGACCAAAACCCTGAGTGAAAATGAAGCAGACAATGTGTTTACCTTTACTTACGCACCGGGTGAGACCAATCGGGTGGTAGAGACAACCACAACGATTACAACCGTTGTACCGGGAAATACTGTTTACAATACAGTGACGGTTCCGGCAGGTACGGTAGCAGGTGGAACAACGACCGGTGGCACCAATGCGGCAGGTGGAAATGCAAATGGAACAACGACCGGTGGTACCAACGTGACAGGTGGAAATGCAAATGAAACAACGACACCGGGCGGAACTACAGATGCCAATGGCGGACAGGATGCAGATCAGGATAATACTGTAGAGAATACGGACGAGCAGACACCGCAGGGACTGGTAGACCTGGATGATGAAGATACACCTACCGGAAATATCGATGCAGGAAAGTCGGAATCTGTGAAAACAATGAATTTCAGTATTGCGATCATTGTGGCAGCTGCAGTAGCAATTGTGGCTCTTTTAGTAGCACTGAGACGTCGCAGCAAAGAAACAAAATAAAAAATATGTGAATCATGATTGATGGCATAGAATGAGGCTCCCCAGAGTGAAAACTCTGGGGAGTTTTTGGGTAGAATTTGAAGTAGTAAATATGATGGAAATCAGTTATAATAAATGCAATGAAAACAGGAATTTAAATGATATAAAATCAAAGGAGAATAAAGGGTGAGTAGAGAAACACGAAAGAAAAAAAATCCAATTGCGACATTATGCAGCGTAATAGGAACGGTTTTGCTAATAATAGTAGTCGCAGCATGCATTCCGTTGACACTTCCCAAAGCCATGGGCTATCAGCTCTATACGGTAGCCAGTGGCAGTATGGAACCAGCGATTCCGGTAGGAAGCTTAGTATATATCAAATATGTGGAACCAAAGGAAATCATTGAAGGCGATGTGATTGCATTTTACGGATCAGATGCGGAGGGTTCGATCATCACGCATCGTGTGGTTTCAAACAGTTCTGCCATGGGTGAATTTATCACGAAAGGTGATGCCAACGAAGAAAATGATATGAATCCCGTGACCTATAATCAGTACATGGGCAAGATGGTACGTTCCATTCCAAAAATCGGAGGTATTGTGCAGACAATCACAGGCGGTTCCGGAAAAGCAGCTGTGGGATGTGTGATTGGCTTAGCAATTGTATTGGAAATCATTGCAGCTGTGCTGAACCGACGATTGGAAGATGACGAGGAAGAATAATAAAGCCAAAAGCTGATTACAAAGAAATACCACTTGGAGAAAATGCTTTGTATGAAAAAAGAAGCAAAAAGAATACATGTATTAGATTGACATTAATTTGTCAATATGATATAAATGAATCATACATGGTGTGTTACTGATTACGCAGGCATTAACCGTGCATAGATATTTTTTTGATATTTATGTAGGGTTAGTGCCTTTTTTTGTTGCCCGGGAAAATAGAGACGAAAGAAGAAAACTGCCAGCTATGTGAATTCAAAAAATGGGTACACTATAACAAATAATGTCTATTATGGAGAAAGAGTGAGGAGAACTATGAAAGACAAAATTTTTGGAATTTTGCAGAGGGTTGGACGATCCTTCATGCTGCCGATCGCAATTTTGCCGGTAGCCGGTCTGCTGCTTGGAATCGGTGGATCTTTTACAAATGAAACAATGCTGGAAACTTACGGTCTGCTTGGTGTTATGGGACCGGGAACCGTACTGAATCAGATTTTGCAGGTTATGAATGCCGCAGGTAACATTATTTTCACGAACCTGCCGATCATATTTGCCATGGGCGTAGCAATTGGTATGGCAAAGAAGGAAAAAGAAGTAGCTGCACTGGCAGCGGTTATCGCATTTTTTATCATGCATGCCTCTATCGGAGCACTGATCAACATCAAGGGCGGCGCTGAGACAATGCTGTCCGGTTCTGTAACCGATGTATGTGGTATCACATCCTTACAGATGGGTGTATTTGGCGGTATCATCGTTGGACTTGGCGTTGCTGCTTTGCACAACCGTTTTTACAAAATTGAGCTTCCGCAGGTGTTATCTTTCTTTGGCGGAACCCGTTTTGTACCGATCATTTCCGGTATCGTATTTGTTGGCGTCGGAATCCTGATGTTCTTTGTATGGCCGCTGATCCAGTCCGGTATTTACGCACTTGGTGATCTGGTACTGAGATCCGGTTACGCAGGTACATGGGTATATGGTTTCCTTGAGCGTTTACTGCTTCCGTTTGGTCTGCATCACGTATTTTACCTGCCATTCTGGCAGACAGGCGTGGGCGGAACACTGGAAGTTGGTGGAAAACTCATCGAAGGCGCACAGAACATTTTCTTTGCACAGTTATCCGATCCGACCGTGGATCACTTTGCAGTATCTGCAACCAGATTTATGTCCGGTAAATTCCCGCTTATGATCTTTGGTCTGCCGGGAGCAGCACTTGCAATGTACCGCACTGCAAAACCGGAAAAAAGAAAAGCGGTCGGTGGTCTGTTACTTTCCGCAGCACTGACTTCCATGCTGACAGGTATCACAGAGCCGTTAGAGTTTACATTCCTGTTTGTAGCTCCGCTGCTGTATGGTATTCACTGTGTATTTGCAGGTCTGGCATACATGCTGATGCATATTTGTAACGTTGGTGTCGGAATGACATTCTCCGGTGGATTTATTGATCTGTTCCTGTTTGGTATCTTACAGGGTAACAAGAAAACAAGCTGGGTATGGGTAGTAATCATCGGTGTGATCTACTTCGTTGTATACTACTTCCTGTTCAGCTTCCTGATCGAAAAATTAAACCTGAAAACACCTGGTCGTGACGATACAGAAGAAGTAAAACTGTATACAAGAGCAGATGTCAATGCAAGAAAAGAAGGCGAAAACGGTGCAGCAGGGGATGATCCTGTTTCTGAAGGAATCCTGCAGGGACTTGGCGGAAAGAAAAATATTTCTGACGTAGACTGCTGTGCAACCAGACTTCGTTGTACCGTATTCAAACCAGAGTTAGTAAACGATGCGATCCTGAAAGCAACCGGAGCATCCGGCGTGGTTCACAAAGGAAACGGTGTTCAGATCATTTACGGACCGAAAGTAACCGTAATCAAATCAAATTTTGAAGATTATCTGGAAAAAGCTCCGAATGAGGAGATTAACACAAATGAGACAGCTTCTGATTCCGCAGATGCAGCTCAGACAGAGAATGCAGCAGAGGCACAGGAGTCAAAAGAAGTTGTAAAAGAAACCATTATCGTATCCAGCCCGATCACAGGTATCGCAGCAGATCTGGCAACTGCACCGGATGATGCTTTTGCTGGAAGAATGATGGGTGACGGAGCCGTGGTTACACCGACTGCAGCAACCATCGTGGCACCGGAAGACGGACAGGTCATCTTCGTATTTGATACAAAACATGCCATCGGATTTTTGACAGACAGCGGTTTATCCATGCTGCTTCACATCGGTATTGATACTGTAAATCTGGAAGGCAAAGGTTTCACCTGTTTTGTAGAAAACGGACAGAGCGTGAAAAAGGGTGACAAGATGCTGGAAATCGACATTGAGTATCTGACCGCAAATGCACCGTCCTTATGCTCTCCGATTCTGTGTACAGAATTAGAGGATAACCAGAAAGTCAGACTGCTGGCAGAGGGCGAAGTAAAAGCTGGCGAGCCGTTATTTGCAGTAGACGTATACGAAGAAGCGTAAAGAAAATAAATGCAGCTCAGGGATTGGAAAAAGAAACCTGAGCTGTCAGATAAAAAGAAGATTGAAACAACAAAGTAAGAAACGAATGATCATAAGGAGAAGGAGAGCAGTATGGCGCAGGAATACAAAGGAAAATCCGTATATAAAGGAATTGTCTTAGGACCGATCGCAGTATTTAAGAAAAATGATGTACAGGTAAAACGGGAAAAAATCACAGATGCGGAGAGCGAGATCGCCCGTATGCAGGAAGCAGTATCTGCTTCTCAGGAGCAGCTTCAGAAACTGTATGACAAGGCAGTGAAAGAAGTTGGAGAAGCCAGTGCAGCGATTTTTGAAGTACATCAGATGATGCTGGAGGATGAAGATTATCAGGATGCGATCTGCAATATGATCCGCAATGAGATGGTAAATGCAGAATATGCAGTTGCTGTTACCGGAGATAATTTTGCGGAAATGTTTGCAAGCATGGATGATGATTATATGCAGGCACGTTCAGCCGATGTCAGAGATATTTCCAACCGCCTGGTGCAGAACTTATCCGGAAATGCACCGGTGGATATGAACGACATGGAGCCGTCCATTATTGTAGCAGATGATCTGTCCCCAAGTGAGACGGTTCAGATGGATAAAGACAAGATTCTTGGTTTTGTAACTGTACACGGATCTACAAACTCCCATACTGCAATCCTTGCCCGGATGATGAATATTCCGGCGCTGATCGGTGTGCCGATGGATCTGGATGAGATGCAGAATGGAATGCAGGCAGTGGTCGATGGATTTGAGGGGACGTTTATTGTGGAGCCGTCAGAGAAAGTATGCGAGCAGACAAAAGCACGCATGGCAGAAGAAGCGGAAAAACAGCAGCTTCTGCAGCAGATGAAAGGACAGGAAACTGTTACAAAAGATGGAAAACACGTCCATCTGTATGCAAATATCGGAAGTGTTTCCGATATCGCGAGTGTGCTGGATAATGATGCAGAAGGTGTCGGTCTGTTCCGAAGCGAATTTCTGTATCTTGGAAAAACAGATTTTCCGACAGAGGAAGAACAGTTTGCAGCTTACAAACAGGCGTTACAGCTGATGGCAGGCAAAAAAGTGATCATCCGTACCCTTGACATTGGTGCGGACAAACAGGTAGATTATTTTAACCTTGGTGAAGAAGAAAATCCGGCAATGGGCTACCGTGCGATCCGTATTTGTCTGAAGCAGCCAGAGATTTTCAAAACACAGCTTCGCGCATTGCTTCGTGCCGCTGTATACGGAAATCTGTCTGTGATGTATCCAATGATCACATCCACCGAAGAAGTGGAGCAGATTTTTGCTGTTGTAGAGGAAGTGCGGGCAGAATTAGAAGCAGCGGAGATCCCTTATAAAATGCCGGAACAGGGTGTGATGATCGAGACACCGGCAGCAGTTATGATTAGTGATGAACTGGCGCAGATGGTTGATTTCTTCAGTATCGGAACCAATGATCTGACACAGTATACGCTGGCAATCGACCGTCAGAATGCAAAACTGGATGATTTTTACAATGCACATCACAAAGCGATTTTACGCATGATTCGTATGGTTGTGGAAAACGCACACAAATACGGAAAATGGGCAGGCATCTGTGGCGAGCTTGGCGCAGATCTGGAACTGACCGATGCATTTATGGAAATGGGTGTGGATGAGCTTTCTGTGGCACCGTCCATGGTTTTGAAAGTTCGCAAAAATATCCGTGAATATGCAGAAATATAAATTTTGACGAAAGAAATGCGGGCAGCAGCAGGTTCGGAGAGGATTTGTTGCTGTCCGTTTTGTCAATATAATTGTAAATATGGCACTGTAAAAATGAAGCGTACTTGTATAGAACGTTGATTCATAACAATATTTTACAGCATAAGATTGCTTTTTATTGCTTTTTTAGAGGGTGAATTCTGTTTTGTGGGTTTGAAAATATGGGGTTCTATGCTAGAATAATACTATTACAAACTATTTTGTGGGAGAAGGAAGTAAAAACATGTATCGCATATGTAAGGTATTGAATCATAATGGGGTAATTGCCCTTGATATGAATGACAGTAAAGAATATGTGCTTTTAGGAAAAGGTGTCGGATTTGGGAAAAAGCCCGGTGAGCGTTTTGAACAGCCGGTGGATTGTACCGTATATTCCCTGCAGGAGACTTCTTCAAGGGGAGATGCTGCTGATCTGATCAAGACGATCCAGCCGGAATATTTTCAGATGACAAACCGGATTCTAAACGAGGCAGAGCGTCATTTTGGAAAAATTGACCGCAGCATTCTGTTTCCGATGGCAGACCATATCGCGTTTGCGGTACAGCGTTTGCAAAAAGGAGAGCAGATCTCCAATCCTTTGACGGAAGATATCAAAACATTGTTTCATTCGGAATTTAAAGTGGCGTCTCTCATACGACCGATTCTGAAAGAAGAGAAACAGATTGATATTGATGATGACGAGATTGGTTATGTGGCATTACACATTCATTCTGCACTGGAAAAAGAATCTGTTTCGGTGTCCATGCAGATGGCGCAGGCGGTGCGCGATTGTGTATCCATGATCGAGGAACAGCGCGGTATTCATATCAATGTGATGTCTTTAAGCTATAACCGTCTGATGAATCATGTGAAATATATGGTTGCCCGTGTGTTAAAAGGGGAGTCCCTGAAAGTCAATATGAATGATTATGTACAGCATAATTTTCCAGAGTCATATGAGCTGGCAACGACTGTCTGTGATCATCTGAGCCATGCGCTTCGTAAACCTCTGGAAGAACTGGAGATCGGATATCTGGCAATGCATATTGAGCGAGTAAGTCAGGATGATGAATAGTGTTCGCTTGTAAAAATGATCGAAAATATGTGATTTTTGGAAAAGCGGACAAATATAGGAAAAACGGACGAATACAAAAATGCGGGTTGATGTAAGTGCATCGTCCCGCATTTTTTGCAATATACCAGTTCGATTTATCTCAGTCGAGAAGACTCCCACTTCTGCAAGTGGTGAGTAATAACAAGTCTTTCTCAGTGGGAGTACAATCTCCGACTGAGATAAACGCTCCGCGGGGGCGCACATTGTCTGGGAGACAATGGTTTTGCGCCGACCGGAACGAAGTGTAGATGTGCAGTGATTCTGAGAAGAATATGTCAGCTTTCGCTGACCAGAATCACGCACCAAGTCTCACGTGCGTTCGACTTGAATTTGTCAAATATGCCTTTAAAAGTTCGAATGTGTTTTTTACACCATCCACATGAGAGCGCTCATAGTTGTGGGAGGCATACACACCCGGACCAATCAGTCCGTGACGGATATCAAAACCGCCACGCAGAGTTGCTTCCACGTCGGAACCATAATGTGGATATACATCAATGGCATAAGCAAGACCGTTTGCTTTTGCAAGCTCAGACAGTTCTGTCACCAGATCGTAGTTGTAAGGGCCGCCAGAATCTTTTGCACAGATAGAAACCATGCGTTCCGTACAGCCAAGGTCATCACCGACACAACCCATGTCGACAGAAATCATTTCTTCTGTATCTGCCGGAATAAAACTTCCACCGTGACCAACTTCTTCATACACAGTAAATAATAAGGAAACTTTGCGATTCAAAGTAAGTGCTCCATCAGCGACTTCTTTTGCGATGCCAAGCAGGATCGCAGCAGAAAGTTTATCATCCAGAAAACGGCTTTTAATGTAACCGCTTGGAGTTACCGTTGTGCGCGGATCCATGGCAATGATATCTCCGGTCTGAACACCAAGTGCTTTTACTTCATCTTCAGAACTTACATTTTCATCCAGCAGGATTTCCATGTTTTCTTCTACTGTTTCCACTTTCTGGTCAGCTACATGTGCAGATGGCTCTTTATTCAACACAACACCGGTGTATACTTTGCCGTCTCTTGTGTGTACGGTACAGTTTTCACCGTCAGCAGTACTCCACTGATGTCCACCGAGGGTTGTCGGGCGCAGACGACCGTTGCTTTTGATGGAACGGACCATAGCACCAAGAGTATCTACATGTGCTGCAAGAATCAAAGGACTTCCTTCGCCACCGATCGCTACAAGGATATTACCTTTGCGGGAGCGTTCCGGTGTGTAACCCATGCTTTCCAGTGTAGAAACCAGATACTGAGTGACTTCTTTGGTAAAGCCTGTCGGACTTGGAATAGAAGTCAGCTGCTTTAGCTGATCAGTAATAAAAGTAATAGTTGAATTTTTCATAATCAAACTCCTTAATAGTATATTTTTGATCTGCATGAATCATACATTTATAGCAAAGAGGTTTGCTCTGTTATTCTATAACGAAACAGAAAAAAATTCTAGTACAAAAATAGGGTAGCGCCAGCTGTGGCACGGTTTGGAGTGAATGAAATGTGGTGGCTGGCAGGAGGACATGCACACAGGACGGTAGGACATTTTTCGTTGCAGGAGCGAGCATAGCCTGCCTCCGGGAGTGTGTCTGAGCACGCTGGTTTTGCGTGTGAGTTCGCGGGAGGAGGCAGAGATAAGCGGCGCAGCGGATGCAGAAAAATGTCCGTGTCCGTGTGCATGTCATCCTCCAGTCCCTATTTCAGGAAGGTAAAATTATACAAAATATCCGAATTTTTCAGTGCTGACTTTTGCATGTTTTTACCTTATTATTAAAAATATTCTGCAAAGTAAAGACAAAAGGAGGAAAAGTGTACGCACCACAAAAACAGGTGTGCGAAAAATAAATACAAAAATTAGCTATTTTAGTTGACCATTATGAAAAAAGCAGGTATAATAATTAATATTGTCGACAATTTACAATAGTAAAGCATTACAGAATTGTACTAGATTGGCGACAGCGTGACGTATGAGAATGAGAGAGGAAAGGTGTAAAAAAATGGCAAAGTACACAGCACGAAGAGTCTTAATGGCGATTGTCACGGTGCT